>VFQT010002130.1_pt1 | contig 21129 bp, 20 predicted proteins | sample 3512381 | NCBI WGS metagenome assembly VFQT01 (sample SAMN10412376, study PRJNA504923) | tailings metagenome | isolation source: Relicate 2 Philex TSF3 active mining site | place: Philippines: Tuba, Benguet | collected 2017-08-29
AGGCCTTCATGAATTTTGCCATACCAACCTGTACCCACTTTTTCTCTTTTTGGGCAACAGGAATCAAGGTATTGGCATGCTTGAAGAGCCCAGTGTAAGCTGTGCTCCACACACCATCAAAGCTGTTGGGAGAATAGGCTTGATTGTATGTTGGTCCATACCATACAAGCATACGAGTCAACTCCATTCCATAGGAAGAAGCAGCATTGAAAACTCCCACAAAACTGTTTTGGACCACAGGGAGGTAGAGGTCCGAGTTGGCACTGGCTGGTGTTGGTCCGTTTGGATTGACCAACAACTCATCGAGTGTTTTGGTACATCCCATCAGCGAAGCGACGGTTAGTACTATAAGTGATATTTTCTTAAGTGTCATAGTCTTCTGTTTTAAAGATTAGAAAGTAACCCTTATGCTTGCTCCAAAACGCTTCGAAGTAGGACCTGATAAGTATTCAAGTCCACGTACGTTGCTAACACCCAAAGACGAAGTTTCTGGATCGAATCTTACATATTTAGGGAAGTTAGGTGCGTTGTAGAATAGGTTTTGTCCAGAGAATGTCAAAGACAATGAACCAAATGGCGTCTTGCTCAACATGCTTGTTGGCAGTGAGTAAGAAAGAGATGCCTCTCTCAAACGAATGCAGGTCGCATCAAATGTAATGATGTCGGCTGTTCCGAAGAATCCACTCAGGTTATTGAAATATGCCTGGCTGGCACTGATCTGAACGTTATTTGGATTACCATCTCTGCCAACACCCGGAAGGATCAATGGCTTCACACGGTCAAAATCTGTATCAGCTGTCAAACCACGACCAACCACCGTACCAGGAGTGTAGGCCAACATATCGCCGCCTTGGGTATAATCCCATTGCATGCGGAAAGTGATGCCTTTAAAACTCAAAGTGCTGATACCAGTCAATTTGAAATCAGGAGTAGGATCTCCGATGATGCCAAGTTGGTTGGATGATACGTAGTTACCATTGGCGTCAACAATGCGCTGACCTGTTGGCTTTGCGCTTACTGCAGTTGAACCTGTATCTCTCAGAGCATAGCTGCCTTGGATGATACCAAGAGGATATCCATCGATTGCAAACAAACCTTCGTTGGAGAAACCATCGATTACAATTTGCTTGATATCTGTTGGTAAACTGACCTTGCTTCTGTTCTGGAAGTAGTTAGCTGTCAATTCCCAGTTCCAATCTTTGTTTCTTACTACAGTATAACCCAATTGCAATTCAATACCCTTGTTGCGAACAGAACCAGCATTAATAGATGTTACAGTGAATCCTGTAGCCGGATCCAAGTCACGAGAAAGGATCTGATCTTTAGAGTTTCTATTGTAATAAGTGAAGTCAACGTTTACCCTGTTGTTGATAAACTTACCTTCAAATCCAACTTCAATCTCTTGCAACAACTCCGGTCTCAAGTTTGGATTTGGCAAACGATTGGAGATGCTGTTTTGGTTGTAGATGTTAGAAGCGCGGTCAACAAATGTGTTGGTTCCGATCGCCAATATCGGACGCGTCTGATAAGGAGAACCGAAGTTCGCACTTGTTGAATAACCAGCACGAAGTTTGAGATAATTGATGTACTTGTTGTTCTTCAAACCCTCTATTGCAGAAGTAGGAAGGAACGACAAGGCGGCAGATGGATAGAAGATAGAGCGATTGGCTTTCTCCAAATTGGAAGACCAGCTGTTTCTTCCACCTACTGTTGCATATAAATAATCTTTGTAGCTGAACACACCCTGTGCAAAGGCACCAAGTGAGAGGAATCTTGATCTGAAGTCAAGCTGTCCGCCACCTTCTGCGGTGTTATCGTGTACAATGAAATTATCATGATCAAACAGTCCGAATACAAGCTGTTGTGTACTTTGCTGACCGTTTTGCTCATATCTTCTGTCCTGTGAGTTGACACCCGCGTCTACGTTCACAGTCCAGTCGCTGTTCAAATCAGCTTGGAAGTTGTACAACAATGAATGGTCCCAAATGGTATTGTAACCATTGGAAGTTCTATGGAAACCGAGTTGGAAATCGTTTCCACCCACTGTACCACCCTTGTTCTGAGAGTAGAAATTGTAATCGCTGTAGTTGTCGTATCCTACACGATAAGTCAAGTTCATTTTCTTACCGAGGTCATAGCGAGCCGACATGTTACCAAAGACACGGTTTACTTTTTGACCGGTAAATGAATTGTTGACTGTCCATAGCGGGTGTTGGATATCATTTGAAGGACGATAGTAGATAGAAGAACCATCCAATGGGTTCTGGTAAGGCAATCCCAACATATCAACCGCAACCGGCGTATACAACAAGTTACCGAATACAGAAGATGCAGATGGGTTAGAACCAAAACCGGTTGCAGTTGGAGGTGCTTTGAAATCAGTGATCGCATAGTTGAACGTACCATTGATGGTAAGATTGTTGCTCAACTTGGTGTTACCACCCAAACCAAATGTGTTCTTCTGGAGACGGTTACCGGGAGTGAAACCCTGATCGTCCATGAATGTATAGTTGGCGTTGAATGAACCGTTTGCGTTACCACTTGAAACACCCACTGAAGTTGTCTTGATAATACCAGTACGGAAGAAATTCTTCACGGTATTGCGGATGGGCTTGAAAGCAACCTTGGCTCCCTGGAATTCAGGGAAGGCAGCTGCAAGCGCTGCAGTATTGTACGGATGGTTTACTGAATCATATGGACCTGGATCTGGCTTGAATTTTGCACCCCAGTTACTGAAGAACGCAAATCCAACGGATTGGTCGAAACCACCACCATAAGAGTATTGATACTCTGGGATGTTCGCAACTTGGTTACCGAACACAGATTGTGTCAGGGTAACTTCCATTTTCTTATTGCTCTTTCTGGTAGCACCATTCTTTGTAGTTACCATCACCACACCATTTCTTCCCAACTCACCGTAAAGGGTAGTTGCACTCAAACCTTTCAATACGTTGATGCTTTCAATGCTGTTCGGATCGAGATCCAAGAAACGGCTTGAAGTGGTGTTACCGTATACGAAACTTGCTTGAGAGTTGGTAGATGCATCAAAAGGTACACCGTCTACAACGAAAAGTGGAGTAGATGAACCACTGATGGTGTTTACACCACGGATGATGATGTTGGTACCAGAACCTGACATACCCGAAGCGTTCAAGATGTCAACACCTGGGGCTTTACCGTTCAACAAACGTACAACGTCGCCATCAGGACGAAGTTCCAATGCTTTTTTGTCGACAGAAGCAACTGAATAACCAAGTGCTTTCTTCTCTCTGCGGATACCCTGTGCTGTTACAACGACTTCCTGTAACCCAGATGTTGCAGATGTAAGTTGAAGATTGGAGAGGTTAGATCCAGCGCGAACTGTTAATCTCTCGAATCCAACTGAAGTGATCTCCAACGTTCTGTTGAGATCGCTAACTGAAAGTGAGAAAGTTCCGTCTGCAGCAGTTGAGGTACCAGTTGTGCTACCTACAACTTTAACAGAAGCACCCGAAACAGGAGCTCCATCTGCACCAGAGACCTTTCCTTTCACGACAGTTTGTGCAAATGATGACATTGCGAGGAATGCCATTGCACAAAAACCAAGTAGGAGTTTTTTTCTCATGCAATTAATTTTTGTTGTAAATTCTAATTTGTCCGAGGGCGAATATAACAATTTTTTCACATTTGAGGCTGAATTTGGTCAAAAATGTCGTTTTATAAAATGGATAGAAAATGGACCCAAATCTCAACAACGCCAGGCGAGACATATTTGTGATAAAATCCATTTCATAAACATATTATACTTTTTAGTAATTTATACCTTGTACTGACCTGACTTTTTAAATTATTATAAGAAGTTATAAAAAAGGAGCTAAATTTTAAAGTATTGATTAACAATTATTTATACACAAAATAGGTGTCAAAAAACAGCACTGCATCCAAATCAAATGATCCAAAAGTTTTCAACAAGCGACAAAAATTATTTTGTACTGTGGCGGCAATTTGTAATTTAGTGCAAGAATTTAATGGGTTAGTAAGTACTAAAGGGTCGGCTTCTGCTGGCCCTTTGGTTTTTAAATAAGTTGTAAGTTATAAGTTGTAGGTTTTGAGAATTTTTTAATGGAATGACAACCCGATAACAACGACAACAACTTATAACTCATAACCTATAACCTACAATTAAAAATTTGTTTTAAAAACATCACAACATTGTTTTAAACACAAACACATCATCAAGATGATGCTTACTTTCACTTCATGAGCAAAATCAAAAAAGCTTTCTTCTGTAAAAATTGTGGTTATGAATCTGCAAAGTGGGCTGGCAAATGTCCGGCTTGCAATGAATGGAATACATTCACTGAAGAAATCATCCACAAAGAAAAATCAACCAAAGAAAATTGGAAGTCAACCACAACAGGTGAATCCAAATCTGTTGTGTTGCATGAAATCATCAGCGAAGAAAAAAATCGCATCGTCACAAAAGACGAAGAATTGAATCGTGTATTGGGCGGAGGAATCGTTCCAGGAAGTTTGGTATTGGTGGCAGGTGAACCAGGCATTGGAAAATCAACTTTGTTTCTGCAAGATGCATTGATGATGCAAGAACTGAGTGTTCTGTACATCAGTGGAGAAGAAAGTGAACAACAAATTAAAATGCGTGCAAACAGAATCAACATTGCACACGATGCATTTTTTCTGTTGACTGAAACATCTACCCAGAGCATCTTTCAGGAGATCAAGAAAATAAAACCCCAATTGGTTATCATCGACTCCATACAAACATTGCAATCACCCTATATCGATTCATCACCCGGTACGATTTCACAAATCAGGGAATGCACTGCAGAGTTTCAACGCTTCGCGAAAGAAACACAAACACCAGTTTTTTTGATTGGACACATCACAAAAGATGGAAGCATCGCCGGACCAAAATTGTTGGAGCACATGGTTGATACGGTGCTGCAATTTGAAGGTGATCAACATTATGCATACAGAATTTTACGAACAACCAAAAACAGATTTGGATCCACTGCAGAGTTAGGAATTTATGAGATGAGCGGAGCAGGAATGAAACCAGTTGCCAATCCCTCTGATATTTTAATCAATCAAAAAGAGGAACAACTCAGCGGCATTGCCATCGGTGCAACCATGGAGGGAATGAGACCTTTGTTGATTGAAGTGCAAGCATTGGTTACTCCATCGGTTTATGGAACACCTCAACGTACAGCAAGCGGATTTGATTTGAGAAGATTGCAATTGCTGTTGGCGGTATTGGAAAAACGCGGAGGATTTCATTTCGGTACCAAAGATGTGTTTGTCAATATTGCAGGCGGATTGAAAATTGAAGATCCTGCCATTGATCTTGCCATGGTTTTTGCGCTGCTGAGCTCCTACGAAGACATCCCCCTTTCCCAAAAAATCTGCTTTGCGGGTGAAGTGGGACTCTCCGGTGAAATCAGGGCAGTCAACCGGGTCGATCAGCGCATATCTGAGGCGGAAAAACTCGGATTTGAAAACATCGTCATCAGCAAATACAACAGGATGGCGGAAAAACACAAGGGGATCAAGATTCAATCGGTGGCACTGATTGAGGAAGTCTACCGAACCCTCTTCAAATAAGCCTGCATGGCATTGGTCAGTGAATTCAAGGAAGCCCTGCTGCATCTGTTTTTCCCGCATGTATGTCCGGGTTGTTATTCAGACCTGGTCAGCCAAGAACAATTGATATGTCCGCAATGCATGCAATCGCTCCCCTTCACTGAATTCGAATCAATGCCGGGCAATCCTGTCGAAAAATTATTTTGGGGAAGATCTGTCGTACAACATGCCAGCAGTATTTTCTACTTCATTCCTGATACTCCCCTTCAGCACATCATCCACCATATCAAATACAAAAACAATCCAGCACTTGGAGCATTCATGGGATCGATCATGGGATCAAGATTCAAACAATTGTATTCAATCCAACACATCGACCTGATGATTCCCATGCCACTGCATCCCAAAAAAGAATATGAAAGAGGTTATAACCAGGCAAGCCTCCTTTGCAAAGGCATCAGCGATGTTGTACATATTCCTTGGCGAGACGATGTATTGATCAGACAATTTCATACCAGTACACAAACCAAGAAATCAAGAATAGAAAGATGGAAGAATGTATCAGATGTATTTGCATTGCATGCGCCATCAGCCATAGCAAACAAACATATTTTATTGATTGACGATGTCATTACCACAGGAGCATCGATGGATGCCTGTGCAGCCATGCTGCTTGCAAAAAAGGCTGCATCTGTTTCCATATGCAGCCTCGCTTATACAATATGATGGTAATTTATTTCAGGTACTTGGTAATCTGCTCATCCATTGGATTCACCTTGCTGGGATATACATTGATCAACTGTCCCTTTTCATCCAATAAAAACTTGGTGAAGTTCCATTTGATCTCAGCATCCATCACTCCGTTCTCGGTTTTGGATGTCAGCCATTTGAAAAGCGGATGGGTATCTTCGCCCTTGACTGAAACTTTTTCAGCCATGGTAAATGTTACACCATAATTTTTCTGACAGAATGCATTGATCTCTGCATTGCTGCCCGGTTCTTGTCCACCGAAATTGTTCGCAGGAAATCCGACAATCACCAGCTTGCTTTTATACTGCTCATAGAGTTTTTCCAGATCAGCGTATTGAGGAGTGTATCCGCATTTGGAAGCAGTGTTGACTACCAGAATTTTCTTGCCTTTGAACTTTGAAAAATCAATCGTACCTCCGTCAATCGAAGGAACCTTGAATTTGTGTATAGAACCTGTGGGTGCCATCAAGAGCGACATAAGTGCAACGAGTAAATATTTCATGATGAATTGATTTGTCTTCTAAAATAACAAGCTTCCATCTTATTTGTTCAATTAACTTTACACCATGTTATTTTCAGCCATTCCGGGTCAGCATGAAGTAAAAGAAAAACTCGTGCAGCTGGTAACCAACAACCGCCTGAGCCACGCACTGCTCTTTTTGGGAAAAGAGGGCAGCGGTTCCCTGCAACTGGCATCGGCACTGGCACAATACCTGGTATGTGAAAACAAATCAACCGATGCCTGCGGCGCCTGCCCTTCCTGCAAAAAAGCGTCTGCGCTGATGCACCCTGATATACATTATTCATATCCAACCATTACCCGCACCGGCATCGAAAAACCTGTATGCACTGATTTCATTGAAGAGTGGAGGAATTTCAATCAGGAAAATCCCTTTGGCAATGTATACGATTGGCTGCAAACCCTGGACGCAGAGAATAAACAGGGAAATATAACTGCTCATGAATGCGAGGACATCATCCATAAATTGAATTTGAAAAGTTTTGAAAGCGGATATAAAATACTGATCCAATGGATGCCGGAATACTTGGGCAATGCAGGAAATAAATTGCTGAAACTGATTGAAGAACCTCCCGCACAAACCTTGTTCATATTGGTTGCGGAGGATGAATCCAAAATATTGCCCACCATACTTTCAAGAACACAGCTGATCAAAATCAACCGTGTTGCCACCAATGATGTTCTATCATGGCTGATCGAAACCAAGCAAGTTCCGAGAGAAAAAGCCAACTCGATTGCCCCGTTGGCCCAGGGAAATCTCAGGGATGCCATGCAGATGCTGCACCATGGAGAAGAGAACTGGCAGGAGTTGTTGAGAGAGTGGCTCAATGCAATTTTAAAAAATGGTCCGGCTGCACAGGTAAAATGGGTAGATGAAATCAGTAAAATAGGAAGGGAAAAACAGAAACAGTTCATCGCCTACTTGATTCACTTGCTGTCCATTTCCATCAGGATATCCAACAATGAGATTCCACATGACATTGCAGAAAATGAAATTGATTTTTCTCAACGTTTGCTCAAACTGGCCGATACACCTCAAATACAATCCATGGTGGAAGAACTCGATAAATCTATCTATTACATCGAGCGCAATGCGAATCCCAAGATGCTCTTCATGGCCCTCAGCATCAAATTTTACCATATTATTAAGGATAAAATGGTAATTTTGATCAACTAGTGATGACGGAAAGTGCGGGAACAGGTTTGCCATAAGAAGCTTATTACATCTTATATATTGTGTTGCAAGGCGCTGTGATTCTTCGAAAACAACTTCCTCAAACCCTCCTCCCTGCTGATCGTACATCCATGATGTGGAACCAGATTCCATTTTAAACACTCATTATGGGATGCAGCTCATGCGGAACAAAAGACGGAAAACCCAGCGGTTGTAAAAGCAACGGCGGGTGCAGCAGCGGCGGATGCAATCGCTTGAATGTGCATGACTGGTTGGCCAACCTGCCATTCACAGATCCAGCTGTTTCTTGCAAAATCGTAGAAATCAGCTTCAACAACGGAAGCAGAAAAGAATATTTCAAAAACACCACCCTCCATCATTTCAACAAGGGTGAAATGGTGAGTGTGGAAGGAGTAAGCGGATTCGATGTTGGCATGGTCAACCTCAGCGGCGAGCTGGTCCGTCTCCAACTCAAGAAAAAAAGAATTCCTGAAGACAGCGCAGAAATCAAAAAAATTCTACGCAGGTCAACCGAAGTAGATCTCCAAAAATGGAATGAAAGCAAATCCAGGGAGCGGGAAGTACTGGCAAGATCGAGAGCCATTGCCAAACAACTCAAACTCGTTATGAAGATTTGTGAGGTGGAAATCCAGGCAGATGGCAGAAAAGCTACTTTTTTCTACACCGCAGAGGACAGGGTTGATTTCAGGGAACTCATCAAACTTTACGCGAATGATTTCAAAGTAAAAGTGGAGATGAAACAAATCGGTGCGCGACAGGAATCTGCGAAAGTGGGTGGAATCGGCAGTTGTGGCAGAGAACTCTGTTGCAGCAGTTGGCTGAATGAATTCAAAAGCGTTACAACGGCCATGGCCCGCTACCAAAACCTCAGCATCAATCAGACCAAACTGAGTGGTCAGTGCGGTCGTCTGAAATGCTGCCTCAATTACGAATTGGACACCTACCTCGATGCATTGCAACATTTCCCTGATCATGCAGATGTGCTCCAAACTGCCAAAGGAAATGCGCAACTGATCAAAAAAGATATTTTCAAAAACCTCATGTGGTATACTCTGCCCGACAGCAACAAGCAATACCCATTGTCCATCGAAACAGTAAAGAAAATCAAATCACTCAATAGCAAAGGCATATTCCCCGAAGAATTGGAAACGGAGGAAGTGGCAACAACCAGCAAAGCAAAAGAACCCGAACCTCAATTTGTGGATGTAGTTGGACAGATCAGTCTGCGATCGCTTGAGAGGAATGCACAGAAAAGAAAGGGACATCGTCAGCAACAAGGGCAAGGGTCAAGGGAGCAGGGACGAGGACCAAAACAGCAGCAAGGAACAAGAGAACAGGGACGTGGCACAAGACAACAGCAGGGATCAAGACAACAGCCAAACAGACCTAGCGATAGAGGAGATAACAAAGGACCCAGACCACAGGGGAAGCAAATAAAATTGAATCGAAACGATCAAGGAAGCCCCCGTGACCAGGCATGATATTTCCGCTGTCCTTTACCCCCGCTAAACGCTTCAGCCTGCTTTCATATAAGTCACCGATCGTGCCGGCGATGGCAACTGCCAATGAGATGACCACCATATCATAGGAAAGATTCCACTGAAGTACTGCAAACAAATTGATCAATCCCACACTCAAGACAATTCCTCCAATGGTTCCTTCCCAGGTTTTTTTGGGCGACCACTTGGATAAAGGATTTTTTCCAATGAATGATCCAACCAAATAGGCCATGGTATCATTGATCCAAATTCCAAAAACGATCAACAAAGTGATCATATGTCCACTGAAGCTAGAAAGCGCAGCTGCAAACTTGCTCTGGCTTTCATCTGCATTCCATATCCAACCGCTCCTCAGGTTTACAAGCAAAAAGAGTGAAACAGATATATAAATAAATCCCTTGAGCATGGGCAAAAACTCCAACTGCCTGAATTTTTTTTCGAAAACAATGTGCATCAGGATCAAGGTCAATGCAATGCGGAGCAGCCATTCCCCAATCGAAGCAAGGAGCATCCCGCCCAATTGCATGTGATGAGAAGTGGACATCATCATGGCGCCCCATCCCAACAAAGGGAAATGCATTTTCATCCACCATGATTTGTTTGAAAATCTACTGTATATTTTCTCAGCCAGCTGCAAGTATTCTTTCCAGGCACCTGCATGAACAATTGAAAAAAGAATAAAAAAACTCCATTCATTCCACAGCAATCCAGTCAGCATCACCACAGCATATACCAAGGCCGTTTTTGCTCTGGTGGAAAAAACTTTAGGATCGAACGCCATCTGCAGATTTTTTAAAATAGGAGAAAAGATAGATCAATGCTGCCAATGCGATGATACCCCACCAAATGGGATATTTATCTTCGGAAAGATCCGCAATGGGCAATCCTTTCATGCGCAGATAATAAATCTGAAACACACCCATTGCATTGTTGAGGAAATGCGCCAACACAACCATCCAGATGCTTTGTGTGTATGCATACAAGAGTCCAAGTACAATCGACAAGGCAAGCCTTGATAAAAATCCGTAGAATGAAAAATGAATGGCACTGAACAGTAAAGAAGTAATCAGGATGCTGGTCCACATCTGCCCCGTAGCACGGTGCATCATGTTTTGAAATCCTCCACGGAAAAAAACTTCCTCAAACAATGCAGGAGCCAGTGCCATCACGAGCAATGCCATCATCAAATCTCCGGTTCCGTTCATGATGGACATCAGTTCTACCTGTCGCATGTAGGAAGCTTCCAGCGATTGAGCATATATCTTCAACGACTCACTCAATGGAATCATCTCATTGAGTGTAGCAAGTGAGCCTGATAAAAAAATCGTAATGCCCATCAGCAAACAACCCCATAACAGGGTCGATGCTTTTATTTGTTGACGAAAGCCGATGAATAAAAATGGTTTTTTACTGACAATCCATGTAGCAACAACAGATGGAATAAAAAATATACATGCTGCCAGGATGGTTTGTGCCAGACGGATGAATCCGACATTGGCTGGATTGGCAAGGGCAAGTTGAAAATCCTCCAACCCTCCACCACCACTGATTTTCCAGGCGACCATGGAAAGCAAACTTCCCGTTACCATGCCAGCTCCCATCAGTAAGATCAGGATGAACAATCCGGTTTTTTCATTGACAACCCTCACCGACTCCAGTTGATTTGACATAGATGATGTTTTATGAATGAACAAGTACCAAGTGCTTAACTTTGCAAAGTTTACATGATAAAGATAGGCAACATAACATTACCCGATTTCCCATTGCTGCTTGCACCCATGGAGGATGTGAGCGACCCGCCTTTTCGGGCTGTATGCAAAAAAAATGGAGCAGACCTGATGTTCACTGAATTCATCAGCAGCGAGGGACTGATACGCGATGCCATCAAAAGCAGACAAAAACTCGACATTTTTGAAGAAGAGCGGCCGGTGGGCATTCAGATTTTCGGGGGAGATGAAGAAGCCATGTCGATCAGTGCAGAAATTGTAAATACCGTGCATCCTGATCTACTGGACATCAATTTTGGATGTCCCGTCAAAAAAGTAGTTTGCAAGGGAGCTGGTGCTGCAGTGCTCAAGGACATTGATTTGATGGTACGTCTGACCAAGGCGGTGATCAAATCATCCAAAGTGCCTGTAACGGTGAAAACAAGGCTGGGATGGGATTTTGACAGCATCAACATTTTAGAAGTTGCAGAACGTTTGCAAGACATCGGCGTGCAGTCATTGTCCATTCATGCCAGAACCAGAAGCCAATTGTACAAAGGCGATGCAGACTGGAGCTGGATTGCCAAGGTCAAAGAAAATCAGCGGATCAGCATTCCTGTTTTCGGCAACGGCGATATTGACACTCCAGAAAAAGCATTGGAATACAAAAACAGGTATGGGGTAGACGGAATCATGATTGGAAGGGCAGCCATTGGTTACCCATGGTTTTTCAGAGAAGTGAAACACTATTTTGCCACTGGAGAAAAATTAGATCCCCCTTCACTGGAAGAAAGAATGGAAGTGATCCTGCATCACCTGCATGCATCCATTGCATGGAAGGGTCCGAAGCTGGGAATGCTTGAAATGCGCAGACATTATGGCAATTACCTCAAGGGAATTCCCAACATCAAACCGGTTCGCAATAAACTTGTAACTGCCAATAGTATTGAAGAAATTGAAGAAGCATTGGAACAGTTGACGGCTAACAGTTGACGGTTAACGGTTAACCGTCAACATGATTGAATCATTCATTAAACTAAATAAGAAAATGAGCCCACAAGAAAAATTCAACACCCTCTCAGACATCATGCCTCAACCATCGGGTTCAAAAGGAATATATAAGTCATGCATTGCAGTTGATAGCATTGTTTATACATCCGGACATGTGCCCTTCGATACTGAGGGCAACAGGATTAAAGGACGAGTGGGACAAACCATGAGCACAGAAGAAGCAAAAGTTGTCGCCAGAAATGTTGGCATCTGCATCCTGCAAACCCTGATCAAGGAATATGGGAGCCTGGACAAGATCAAACGGGTAGTAAAAATTCTCGGGATGGTCAATGCAGTTCCTGATTATGCAGAACACCCCATCGTCATCAATGGATGCAGTGAACTCTTCAGAGAAATATGGGGGGATGATCTCGGGGTCGGAGCAAGAAGCGCCGTAGGCATGGGATCGCTGCCGGATCATGTGCCTGTAGAAATTGAAGCAATATTTGAATTAAAATAATTTCAATGCATTATTCCCAACTGAACAGTCCCTGCCTGATGGTTGATCCACTTGTTGTCAAGAAAAACATCGAAGAAATGATCAACATGATCGGAGATGTAAATCGTCTACGTCCCCATATCAAAACACACAAAACAGCAGAAGGGATTTTGCTGATGATGGAGGCGGGTATTCATCAATTCAAATGTGCTACCATTGCAGAGGCGGAGCTGCTTGCCACAAACGGCGTCAAAGATGTACTGCTCGCTTATCAGCCAGTGGGACCCAACGTTGAAAGATTGTTTGAACTGCAGAAAAAATATCCATCTGTGCAATTTGCCTGTCTAACGGATCATATCGATGCTGCCAACATGATGGGTGACTATTTTCAACAGTTCGCATCGAGCATGAAGGTATATGTTGATCTGAATGTTGGGATGAACAGAACAGGCATCGTACCTACAGAAGCTTTTGAGTTGATCAACATCATCAAGAATCATCCTGGTTTGGTTTTCGCTGGACTCCATGCATACGATGGACATCATCGCCAAACTGATTATCATGAGAAAGAAATGGCCTGTGAAAAAGGACTGGAACCGGTATATGCATTGATTCAGCAACTCATGGTTGCGGGGTTCGATCGACCGGTGCTGATTGCCGGCGGTTCTCCAAGTTTTTCTGTTCACTGCAAATCAGCCGATAGGGTATGCAGTCCGGGTACCAATATTTTCTGGGACCATGGTTATGCAACTGTTTGTCCCGAACAGCATTTTGAACCTGCCGTGAAGATAATGACAAGGGTCATTTCACTGCCGGCTCCCAACAAGATTTGCATTGACCTCGGACACAAAGCTGTGGCTTCAGAAAATGAACTTTCAAAAAGAATTTTTTTTCCATCACATCCCCAGCTGAAACCCGTTTCACAAAGTGAAGAACACATGGTGTTGGGAACAGCTGACAATCATATTTTCAAACCCGGGGATATATTGACAGGCATCCCCTATCACATCTGTCCGACAGTTGCATTGCATGAAACATTGCATGTATTGAATGGAGCAATGGTGGATGGTGAATGGAAGGTTGCGGCACGTAAGAGAAAGATCAGTATTTAAAAGCAACGAGATTCATTACCTTCGCCACCAATTCAAATCATGATGCGCATTCACAAAGAAGGTATTCCAACCATAGCAATTGCCATATTGCTTGTTGCAGGACTAAGATATCTGTCCAATCATTTCATCGGAGCCGAATGGATTGTGCTGCAATACAGTATTGATACCGTTCTTGTATGCTTCACCCTCTTCATCATTTCTTTTTTTCGCATACCCAGCAGGACATTCCACTACAGTGAACATGAAATTGTATCCCCTGCCGATGGAAAAGTGGTGGTGATTGAAGAAGTTTTTGATGAAGAATACTTTCATGAAAAAAGACTGCAGATATCCGTCTTTATGAGTCCCGCGAACGTACACGTCAACCGATACCCCATCAACGGTGAAGTGGTGTACAGCAAATACCATCCTGGTAAATACCTGGTGGCATGGGACCCGAAATCATCCACCGATAATGAAAGACACAGCATTGTGTTGAGAAACAACAAAGCAGTCATCCTTGTAAAGCAAATTGCAGGTGCATTGGCAAGAAGAATTGTAAATTATGCCGAGGTTGGGAAAACAGTCCAACAAAACCAGGAACTCGGATTTATTAAATTCGGCAGCAGGGTCGATCTCTTGCTTCCGCTGGATGCAAAGCCTGCTGTGAAAATAGGCGACAAGGTCAAGAACGGCGTCAGCGTTCTCGCCACTTACTGAGCTATAGAATCTTTTTCAAATCCATCAAACTGTTCAGTATGTACGTTGGTTTGATCTCAACGGTTGGAGGCTGTGCGGGATTGAAATAGGCGCTGTCGATGCCAGCATTGTTGGCACCCAGGATATCAACTTCCAATGTATCACCGATCATGATGGATGTATTGGCTTGTGCATTGGTTTTGGCCAGGGCAAATTCAAAGATGGCTGCATGGGGTTTCATGATGCCTGCCTGCTCAGAGGTGATGACCTCTTTGAAGAATCCGTCAATGTTGCTGTTTTTGATTTTTAAATGTTGGGTTGTTTCAAAACCATTGGTGATCAGATGCATGGGATATGACTTTTCCTGCAAATAGGTTAATACCTCCATGCAATGAGGAAAGAGATGGGTTTTGGTAGGTAAAATTTCAAGATAGCGTTCACTCATCCGTTTAGAGAGGGGTTCATCGGTTATTTTATAATCAACCAGGGTTCTCCACATTCTCTTCCATCTCAATTCTTCCCGATTGATGTACCCTTTTCTGAAACGTTCCCAATAGATAGCGTTGTGGTGATGATAGGTCTGATGAAAATGCTCAAAATCCTTTGTTGCTTTTTCATCCAGTTTCATTTCAATATAGAGATCATGCAGGGTTTCATGTGAATTGGTTTCGAAATCCCACAATGTATGATCCAGATCAAAAAAGATTTGCTTGTATTGTTTTGTCATGGAGGTCAAAATTACAGCAACTGACCAAGAATAAGGAGCCAGCTGCATAATTGGTTTGCATTAACTTTACAAAAACCGATACCATGAACGTTGTCATCACAGGTGCTTCCAGAGGAATTGGGAAAACAATCGCGGAGCATTTTGCTCAAAAAGGCGCCCATCTTTTTCTGTGTTCCAGAAACATGGAGAAAACCATCTCATGGCAACAATCACTCATGAAGGAATACAAAATCAACATCAGCAGTTTCAATGCTGATTTGTCCAATGCTTTGGAAGCCAAAGCATTTGCAGCACATGTATTGGGTGCTGCATCAAACATTGACATCCTCATCAATAATACAGGTACATATGAGCCGGGGTCCACTTACAACGAGCCAGAGGGACAATTGGAAAAAATGCTGCAGGTGAATCTGCTTTCTGCCTATCACCTCACAAGGGCATTGATTGGACCCATGATTGAAAAAAAAGCGGGACATATTTTTAATATTTGTTCCATCGCCTCATTAAAGGCCTATCCAAACGGAGGTTCTTACAGCATCAGCAAGTGGGCGTTGGACGGATTCAGTAAAAATTTGAGAGAGGAGATGAAACCCTTCAATGTAAAGGTGACGGCTGTTTATCCGGGTGCCACACTTACCAGTTCCTGGGATGGAATGGACATAGACCCAACACGCATTTTGGAAACTGCTGACATTGCAAAGATGATCATTGCTGCCAGTGCATTGTCTGCACAAGCATGTGTTGAAGACATTGTAATAAGACCTCAATTGGGTGACCTCTGATCAACTCGTAAACCGGTATCCAACACTTCTGATGGAATGAAAGTGTTTGGGTTGCTTGGGATCTTTCTCAAAATATTTCCTGAAGTTCAATATAAAATTATCGATGGTCCTGGTTGTAGGAAAAACCTGATAGCCCCAAACAGCTTGCAGTATTTTTTCTCTTGAAACCACTTCGTTTTTGTATTCCACCATCAGCTTGAGCAACATGATTTCTTTCTTGCTGAGCTGGACTTCCTCACCCTGGTGGTTGACAGCTTTTTGTGATTTGAAATTGATCGTATTTCCTCCGAAATGAATGATCTCATTGACATTGGATCGGTCGGAAAGTTTTTTGTTTTTATCGATCAGTTTTTCAACCCTCAACAACAACTCCTCCAAATTGAAAGGTTTGGTCAAATAATCATCGGCTCCTTTTTTGAGTCCGGTTACCCTGTCAGCACTGCCAGACCTGGCGCTGAGCATGAGGATGGGTGTTTCAATATTCTGAAGCCTGATGTTTTCACTCACGTCAAATCCATCCAATTCTGGGAGCATCACGTCCAGCAAAATCAGATCAAAATATTCTTCTTTGACTTTTTTGAGCGCAGAGGCGCCATCACCCAAACAGGTTACTTCATAGCCTTCCAGCTCCAGGTTCAATTTCAGTGCTTCCTGAAGATTCTCTTCATCTTCCACCAACAAGATAGATGCTTTTTTTTCAGGCATGATCGGGCGATTTGGGTAAGTGAATCACAAAAATACTTCCCTTGGGTGTATTGTCTTTTACAAACATGCTTCCTCCATGATCTTGAATGATCTTTGTACTCAAATAGAGTCCCAATCCGGTTCCTTTTGCTTTTCTTGTTCTTTCATCTTCCAATCGGTAGAATTTTTCAAAAATTTTGGACTTCATTTGATCGGGAATGCCATCACCCTGGTCTTTTACCAGGATCTCCGTTTGCCCACCCACCAATGCACAAGTTATTTCCACAGGTGCATGGGATGGTGTATACTTAACAGCATTGCCCATGATATTGTTGATGGCAATGCGGATGAGAAATTCATCCCCAATACAGTGAAGTCCTTTTTCGATTTGATGTTGAAAGGAACGTTCCGGATACCTGTTTGCGTATGCTTCAACGATGCTGTTGAGCAACCCTGAGATATTGACATTGTTTTTACTGAGCTGGTAGCCCCCCGCATCCAATTGAGAACTCAGCAGAATATTGTTGCACAGGGTGTCTAGGCGTTCGGTTTCATTGATGGCCTGGTGAATGATTTTATTCTTTTTATCCTCATCCAGTTGATGTCTCTTCAGGGTTTCCAGACTGAGTTTGGTTACTGCGATGGGTGTTTTGAGTTCATGGGTAACAGCCATCATAAAGTTTCTTTGCTGGAGGTGGTACCTGATTTGCCTACGAACCGCTATGTAGAGAAAAATCCCTCCCAACAGAATAAAAATGAAAAATGTGAGTCCCTCGCCTATGTATTGCTTCGCATTGCGTTGATGTTCATCTTGTATACTGGCAAGTGCAGCTGCTGTATCATTACCAGTGCGCTGCAATGTGGCTGTTTTGTATTGCAGCATCAGATCGTTTTGCTGATCCAGCTCAATGTACCACCATGCAAGGGCAGCCAATATATAAACGACCAGTACCCAAAAAGCATATTCGGCAAATTTCAGAGGAATCTTATCCAGCAGTTTGCGCATCTTATTGAACTTTTTCCAATCTGAGTCCTACGTTCATTACATGTTCCAATGGATCCACCCGCATATCCTGCTTGATCTCCAGTTGATAATTTCCGGGTTTTCTGAAGGCCACCGGTTGGGGATAGAGCAGTACACGGTGGTCAAAGAGGTCGTCCATTCCAGTTCCCAACCAACCTTTTTCATTGGCCAGCGGAATATTGAAACGGTCTTTTCTCCAGGTGCTGTCACTCGGAAGCTGACTGGCTATTTGGATCCATATATTATTGTATTCATATGCATCGGTATGCCTGATTACAAAAAATACCCGGTATCTGGAGGCAGTATCGCTGATATGAAAGACAAAGTTGTTTGCATCCTTGTAGCCCCATGACTGGTTGGGCATAAATACAACTTTTTGATAGAGGGAGGCTTCCTCACAGCCGCAAAGCATCAGGAAGGCAATTGGAACCAGTAATTTTCTAAACAACATGACACAAAGGTAGTCAACTTGATCAAAGGACATTCAGGACCTGCTCTTTGGCTTTTTCGAGTTCGTCCTTCATTTCCACGACAAATTTCTGGATATCGGCATCATAAGCCTTCGAACCGGTGGTATTGATTTCCCGACCGATTTCCTGTAATAAAAAAGACAGTTTTCTACCCTTGTTGATCTCCTTTTCGGTGAGCAAAGACCTGAAATACTGGCAATGGTTCGAGAGCCGCACTTGCTCCTCGGTCAGGTCAATTTTTTCAATATAATAGATGAGTTCCTGTTCAAACCTGTTCATGTCAACGCCCACCTCCTTGGATACATGTTCCTGCAAAAGTTTCAGCAGGTTTTCCCTGATTTTTTCTTTGCGTTGTGGATCCAATGCAAGCACCTTGGTTTGCAATGATTCAATATTGGAAATACGCAGCAGCAGTTCCTGCTCCAATGCTGCACCTTCATCGCTTCGATGCCTGTTCAACATGTCAAGTGCTTCCTCCAAAACTTTTTTGACTGCATTCCATTCTTCGTCAGTGACCACTTCTGTTGATGTTGCAACAACATCAGGCAAACGCAAAATTGATGACAGCAATTGATCATGATCTGCCTCCAAGTGTTGTGCAAGTGATTTTAATTGATGGTAGTAAGCAGTCACCAGCTCCATATTGATGGAGGAAGGTTTTGCAGTTCCATTCAATTTGACCGTGATGGTACACTCGATGCTTCCCCTTTGCAAATGCTCGTTGATGATATTTCTGATGTCAAATTCACGCGGCTTCAGGGGGGAAGGAATTTTCAGCAAAAGATCGATTTGTTTGCCGTTGAGTGACCGAATTTCAACCATCACCTGTTTTTCACCGATGGTCTTTTCTGATCGTCCATACCCTGTCATTGATCTGAGCATATGAAATATTTAGTGCAATGTAAGTGAATTATTTTGCTGAAATGCACACCAGCACTGAATTTCAAGCGATAAACTTTATAAATGCACAACGCTCGGTAGAAACCGAGCGTTGTTATATAGATGGGTTAATAAGTACCGGGAATGTAATTCCCTTCACAATATTATACATATATTTTATTTACAAGAAATTTTTTCACAATTATTTTATTCACATTTTTTTTGAATATGTGAATTACGTAAAAGTATGATTCGCAAAAATGAGAGAATGGATTTAAAAAATGCAAAGTATTTTGATCATACTTCTATCATAAAATTTTTGAAATGAAATTTCCAACACCGATTGTTGTAAGCTCCATTGCTGATATGATTGATGCAAAAATACATGGAGACAGAGATGGATTTGCTCACGGAATCAATGAAATTCATAAAGTGGAAACAGGTGACATCGTATTTGTTGATCATCCAAAATATTACGGTTCATGTTTTTCGTCTGATGCAAGTTTTATCATCATAGATCAACTGGTTGATTTTCCCTCCGACAAAACATTGCTCGTGGTTGATGAACCCTTTGAAGCTTACCTCACCATCGTACATCATTTTCATCCTTTCAGTCCATCCAACAAAATGATCAGCAATCATGCTATCATCGACGCAACTACTTATGTTGGTCCAAATGTTTTCATCGGCAACCATGTTTCGATTGGAAAACATTGCATCATCCAACCCAATGTTACCATCATGGATGATTGCACCATTGGAGACCATGTAATCATTCAATCCGGCACTGTCATAGGTGCAGATGCTTTTTATTACAATAAAAAGAGTCACAGAGAGATTGCCTACAAGAAAATGGAGTCGTGCGGAAGGGTTGTCATAGAAGACCATGTAGAAATAGGGGCCAATTGTTGTGTGGACAGGGGGGTCACCCATGATACCATTATTGGGATGGGATCCAAACTGGACAACATGAACCACGTGGGACACGACGTCGTGATTGGCAAAAATTGCCTCATTGCCGCCGGATCAGCCATAGCAGGTGCCAGTACACTGGAAGATGACGTCATCCTATGGGGAATGGTGGGGATTGCTAAAACCACGCGCATTGGCAGGGGCACCGTCATCAAGCCGATGAGTGGTGTATTTCAGGATGTTGAAGCGGGTAAAACCATTTGGGGGGTTCCGGCCATCGACTCAGCTGTCAAGATGAAAGAGCAGATCTGGATGCGCAGAATGCCTGAGATCTGGGAGCATTATAAACAGTTGACAGTTAGCCGTTAACTGTTAACAGTTACCCGCAAATAATAATTACATGCCTCCTGAATCGTTTGAGCAAGAGGAGTGAATTTGAATCCAGGCAATGCACTCAAAAGCTTTGCATGATCAAAATATACCTTCTGTTGGGCAGTTTCTGCCGTTTCTTTGGTCAGCAAAGGCTCCTCACCTGTCACCATGCTCTTCAGCTTGACGAGTCGCCATACGATAGCAGCCAGCAGGGGACTCACTTTGAAACGAGGTCTTTTTTTACCAAAGCCGTCTGCCATCATCTCAAAAACAGATCGATAGCTCAGATTTTCAGCAGAGATGATGTAGCGTTCTCCGGAAATTTCGCTTTCCATCAGTCCGATCATGGCCTTGGACACATCAGCAGCATCCACAAATCCACTGATCCCTTCGGTATACCATGGAAATTCATTGAATGCATTTTTAAATGTGGCACATGATCCATCATTCCAATCACCCTTGCCAAGAATGATCACCGGATTGACAATGACGGCATTCAATCCCTCCCCGATGCCTCTCCATACTTCCATTTCTCCCAAGTATTTGCTTTTGCCATACACAGATGGATTGGATGCCTCATCCCATGTAAGGGATTCATGAACGGTTTGATTGTTTCTTTTTCTACCTATGGCAGCCACAGAACTCACATGAATAAATTTCTCAACACCACATTCCAGTGCGGTATTGACCATATTGGCCGTGCCCTCCACATTGATTTTCATGAGATCACCGGCCCTCGAAGGATTGAAT
>VFQT010002132.1_pt1 | contig 21124 bp, 18 predicted proteins | sample 3512381 | NCBI WGS metagenome assembly VFQT01 (sample SAMN10412376, study PRJNA504923) | tailings metagenome | isolation source: Relicate 2 Philex TSF3 active mining site | place: Philippines: Tuba, Benguet | collected 2017-08-29
GAGATCGCGCTTGATTATGCCTTCCTGCTGGACCGTATTGGAGTGAAGGAAGATTCTTAGCACCATTCAAAGGGGTTGAATTCTGGTTCAAGAGAAATACACAAAACCAATTAAATAAAAAAACTCCCGATGTCAGCATCGGGAGTTTTGATGTATTACTTATGAAGGTTGAGCCGCTTTGGCGACCACATCTTCGAGCATCTTGGTCGTCAGAGACTTGGGACGTTCGATGGGCATACCGAGAGCACGCATCCACACATAGTTGGGAGTGACACCGAGGGCGCGACCGACACCAAACAACACAGTGTAGAAGTCGAAATCACGCACACCATAGTAATACTGAAGCGTACCGCTGATGGCATCCACGTTCGGGGCGGGATTCTTGGCTTTGCCCTGTTCCTTCAATACTGCAGGAACTACATCGAACACCATGTCAGCGAGGCGCACCAATTCATCATCAGGGAAGCGCTTCTTGGCGAAATCCATCTGGGCGGTGAAGCGTGGATCAGGTACCCGTAACACGGCATGTCCATACCCAGGGATGACGTGTCCGCCATTGAGGGTATCCCAAGAGAATTTATAGAGTTCATCACGGGTTGGAACGCCGCCAAATTTATCCTTCACTTCGATCAACCAGCCCAAGCATTCCTGATTGGCAAGACCATGGAGCGGTCCGGCCAAGCCATTGAGGGCGGCAGAGAAGGCGAGGTAGGGATCAGAAAGGGCAGACCCAACCAAATGCATGGTATGAGCCGAAACGTTTCCAGACTCATGGTCACTGTGCAGGATGAAGTACAAGCGGGCAAGGTCGGCATAGCCTTTCTTATCCGAGACCTTCATCATGCGGGAGAAGTTCAAACCATAATCTTGCTTGGAGTTGTATTTCGGTTTGCTGGTCTCACCAAAATACTTCATGCGGTAGATATAAGCCGCAATGATTGGCAGTTTCGCGGTCAGGTCGAGGCTGTCTTCGAGCGCGGCTTCCCAGTATTGGTCTTTCTTCATGCTGTGATATTTGGCTGCAAAGACCGAATCGTTTTGCAGAGCAAGCACTGCCTGCGAGAGGAGCGTCATCGGGTGCGTTTCTTTCGGCATGGTCTTCAGCATTTTGAAGACGTAATCAGGCACGTTTGCGCGCTTTGCCCATTCCGCTTCCACTTCAAGGGCTTGTTCCTTGGTCGGTACTTCACCGATAAGCAGTAAATAATATAAGCCGCCCACCAAAGGCATCTTGCCGCCCTTCGCCTTGGGCAGAGCCTTCAACACTTCTGGGATGGACATGCCACGGAAGCGAATACCTTAAGCTGGGTCAACAAAGGAGACGTCAGTGAGCAGGGATTTGATATCGCGCATGCCGCCGATCACCTGCCCCACCGTTACTTTATCCACGACAACTTCGCCGTGTTCCTTCGCCAAAGACTTAATTCGTTCACGCCACGCAGGCAATTGAGCAGACATTTTCTCGTGCAGAATCATGGCAAACTCCTTTGAATTTTCATAAGAAAGGTCGAAAGCCTCATTTGACCTTCGACCTTTAACTTTAGATTGTTTACAGACTCACCACGCTCTTCAGCGCGTCGTGAGATTCTCGGACTGAGGCAGCCGATTTCTCGAACATTGCCTTTTCGTCAGCATCGAACTTGTATTCGATCACCTTTTCCATACCGCCAGCACCAAGCATCACGGGGACGCCGAAGTACATGTCGTTCAAACCATATTCGCCCTGCATCAGCGTGGCACAGGGGACGATCAATTTCTTATCCTTCAAGATCGCTTCCGCCATCTGAACACAAGCCATGGAAGGCGCATAGTAAGCGGAACCGGTCTTGAGCAAGTTCACAATCTCGCCGCCGCCCTTGCGGGTGCGGTTGACGATGGCTTCGAGTTTGTCAGCGAGGAAATATTCCTTGAGCGGAATACCGGCAATATTGGAGTGACGAGTAAGCGGAACCATTTCATCGCCGTGACCACCAAGCACATAACACTGAACGTTTTCAACAGAAACATTTGCTTCCATCGCAACGAAAGCGCGCATACGAGCAGAGTCCAGGATGCCAGCCTGACCGATGACTCGTTCGCGAGGCAGACCGGTCTTCTTCATGGTCAGGTATGCCATGGTATCGAGCGGGTTGGTCAACACAATGAAGAACGCATTCGGCGAATGCTTCAAGGTTTCAGTGGCAGCCTTGCCCACGATCTCAGCATTGGTCTTGAGCAGGTCTTCACGGCTCATACCAGGCTTGCGGGCGATACCAGCGGTAATGATGATGATGTCTGAATTCTTGGTGTCTTCGTAATTATTGGTTCCCACCACATGAGCGTCTTTGCCGATAATGGGCATGGCTTCGAGCAGGTCGAGGCTTTTCCCTTGCGGCATTCCCTCCACAACATCGAGCAGAACTACATCAGCAAGTTCACGTTCAGCGATCCAATGCGCAGCGGTGGCGCCAGTGTTGCCCGCGCCAATAATTGAGATTTTCTTCATCGTTCCTCCAATGGGATCGGCTTAAAAAGCCGTATTTTTTGATAATTTTATCCGAAAGTGACCCATACCAAAAGTACAAAATGTCACATTTTTCGTCAAAACCGCTCAAGAAAACAGACCCGCTACTTTACGCGAGTCTGTTAGTGGCTAAAAGGTCAGAGGATGGTTGCTGCGCTTCAGACGGAATCAGCTGTCCCGTCGCATGAGGCGGAACTTCATCCGCTTCTTTCTTAACTGTGAACGGATTCTGTTTCCTGCGACTCGAGATACCGGGTCGCCTGGATCGCCGCCGCAGCCCCCATGCCCGCCGAGGTGACCACCTGCTTAAAGGTGGCATCTGCTGCCTCACCCGCCGCGAACACACCGGGAATGCTGGTTTCCATTTTGTCATTGACCTTGAGGTAACCGAGGTCGCTCATTTCAAGTTGACCTTTGAACATTTGGGTGTTTGGCGTGTGCCCGATGAAGATGAACAAGCCGTCGGTATCGAAGGTGCTTTCCTCATTTGTCTTTACATTTTTGAGTTTGAGCGTGGTGAGTTTTTCGCCCTGCAGCACTTCGGTGACGACCGTGTTGAGGATGAAGTTCATCTTGGGATGTTCTTTGGCGCGTTTCTGCAAAATGGCGCCTGCGCGGAATTCTTCACGGCGGTGAATGAGAGTGACCGAAGAAGCATAACGGGTGATGAAGAGCCCTTCTTCAAAAGCACTGTCGCCGCCGCCTACAATGACAACTTTCTTGTCTTTGAAGAACCAACCATCACAGGTGGCACAATACGAAACTCCGCGCCCGGTCATTTCATATTCGCCGGGGACTTCGAGATGAACAGGGCTGGCTCCAGTAGCGATGATGACGCTATCGGCATAGTAGTCGCCGCTGTCGGCAGTCACTTTGAAGGGGCGTTGTGAGAAGTCCACTTCGTGCGCCATATCAAATTCAACTTTCGCGCCGAAATGCTCAGCTTGTTTCTGGAAGAGTTCGCCAAGCTGCGGTCCGCCCACGCCTTCGGGAAAACCGGGGTAGTTTTCGATGGTGTGGGTCAAAGCTGCCTGCCCACCCAACTGCATACCAGTAAGTACAACCGGGGCAAGTTCTGCCCGTGCAGCATACAACGCCGCTGAAAGTCCCGCAGGACCTGCTCCCAGTACCAAAACTTTAACGTGTCTATTGTCCGTCATGTCGTTTACCTGTTCAAATTTGATTTCAACCACCATTGAGACGATGGCATATCCTTTATTATTACGACTGCATTTTATCAGATGCGCAAGGTAAGGAAAAGTTACAAGTTCGGACGGCGGACGGATTGCCCATGGATGATGGAATGTCTTGGTTACCTATCGCCTATAGTCCGCTATTCGTTAACGCTTCTCCAACGCTACCTCCACAGTCTCCACAATCTCTAGCGCGGACATCCACATTTTCTCCATAATGACTAGATACATTGTAGACCATAGATAACAGACTTCTATCAATCTTCCAGAAAAGGAGAGACAAACTTTATGAAAGCCGTTGTACATCATTCCTATGGTTCGCCCGATGTTTTGAAGATCACAGAAATTGAAAGCCCCACCGTAAGTGAAGACGGTGTCTTGGTTCGCATCCATGCTTCATCGGTCAACCCGGCTGAGTGGTATGGAATGACCGGACTGGTTGTTGCCCGTTTACAAGGCGGGTTGTTCAAGCCCAAGGACTCACGCATTGGCGCGGATTTTGCCGGGGTGGTCGAAGCGGTAGGAAGTAAGGTCACCCACCTCAAACCTGGAGATGAAGTTTACGGCGGACGAACCGGCGCTTATGCGGAATTTGTCAGTGTAGTGAATGCTGTGGTGCGCAAACCTGCCAACGTCAAATTTGAAGAGGCGGCGGCTATTCCCACAGCGGGCATCACAGCGCTACAAGGTTTGAGAGATCACGGCAAGATCAAACCCGGTGATAAAGTTCTCATCAACGGCGCGGCGGGGGGTGTGGGTACGTTCGCGGTGCAGATCGCGAAAGCTCTCGGCGCCGAAGTGACCGGCGTGACCAGCACCAAAAATGTGAAGATGGTCCGCTCGCTTGGCGCTGACCATGTGGTGGATTACACCAAAGACGATTTCACTCGCACCGGCAAGCATTACGACCTTATTTTTGATATTGCTGGAAGCCGAACATGGAAAGAGGTTCAGCGCGTACTCAAGCCAGACAGCAATTTTGTCATCGTTGGTGCGCCTAAGGGGAATAAGGTGCTGGGTCCGCTGGCGCGAATATTCAACTTAAAAGTATCAAGCATTGGTGCAAGCCAGAAAATTTCTTTCTTCATCGCCCAGTTCAACCGCCCCGACCTGGATATTTTGCGAGAAATGGTCGAAAGCGGAAAGGTGAAGCCAGTGGTGGAGAAGGTCTATCCGCTGACGCAGGTGGTGGATGCCATGAAACACTTGGGGACGGGGCATGCCCGCGGGAAGATCGTTCTCAAAGTTAGATAAACACTACTTTTCCAACAATTCCATCGTATATTGAGAGTATGTCACGAAACATCTTTGCGCAGGAGCTTCAATGGAAATCAAATATTTTGAATTTATAAAATATCTCATCCGCTTTAATCGACAAGTCTATCTCGACCATAATGCGACCACGCCCGTCAGCGACCATGTCCGCCACAAAATGGGAGAAGCACTGAAGTACCACTATGGGAATCCATCGTCGTTCTATGGTATGGGAAGAAAATCAGCAAGTTTGTTGGAAGAAGCCCGGGAACATGTGGCAAATGCCATACATGCCAAGTCAGCTGAGGTGATTTTTACGGCTTGTGCAACTGAGTCTAATAACGCTGTGCTCAAATCGGTTACTGAGCATTTTTACCCGAAAAAGAAAAAGATCATTTCCACACCGATCGAACATCCTTCTGTGATGAATACTTTAGCATATTTGGAAACTCAGGGTGTGGTTGTGGAATTTTGTCCGGTAGACAATAAGGGGCGGGTACAACTCGCCGAACTCGAAAAACTAGTAGATGAGGATACTTTTTTAGTCTGCTGCATCTTTGCAAATAATGAGACCGGTGTCATTCAAGATATCAAAGCAGTGACAAAGATCGCAAAGGCGCAAGGAGCATTGGTACTGACCGACTGTGTGCAAGCCTTGGGTAAGACGCCGATCGACGTCCATGCCTGGGATGTAGACTATGCCTCGTTCTCAGCACACAAGCTTTACGGTCCGAAAGGAGTCGGGGCGTTATACGTCAAAGAGGGCAGCCACTTTACTCCCTTCCTGCATGGCGGACATCAAGAAAGCGGATTGCGAGCCGGGACAGAAAGTATTCACAACATTGTCGGCTTTGGCGCAGCATGCCAGCAAGTGGACAACCTTCTCGCCCATGCCGAGAAAATCCGTGCATTGAAAGGGCAGTTAATTCAACACTTCAAAGCAATCAAGCCTGATTGTGTTGTCAATTCGCCGGTGAACGATTCAGAATGTTTGCCGAACACACTTAGTATTACCTTCCCTGGTGTGGAAAATGCAAGCCTGATGGGTATGTTGGATTATCGCGGGATCGCCGTCTCTGCTGGGTCGGCATGCAGCACGGGCGAAGATACGCCTTCGCACGTTTTGAAAGCGATCGGGTTATCTGACCAAGCCGCGCGAGAGACGATCCGCATCAGCCTTGGACACGATACCTCATTACAGGACATTCGATATACGGCAAGGGTTGTTAGTGACTATCTTGAAGGTCGAATTTCGTACGTGAATATGCTTGCGCCTGCTCAACTGAATGAGACGATCCTGTTTAACAACGACACCTTTGTCCTCGATGTGCGTCCACCAGATGACCGAAAGCGACACAAGGGGATTCCGAATGCACATGAGGTCAACCCCTTGCATGTGGAACAATACTTAAAACAACTCCCTCGTGACAAGCAGATTCTTGTCTATTGCCCGGGCGGCGGACTTTCAGTGATGATCTCGTATTATTTGAAAGCAAAAGGCTTCAAACGCATCACCAACCTGCGCGGCGGACTTGATGCATGGCGGAAACGTCGCAGCGACCTGTATGAGAAATATGCTGGACAGAACGTCACAGTGCTTGAACCAGACCATTGAGAATAAACCATAGACCACAGACGACAGACGATGGACAAGCAAATTCAATGGTCAATCGTCCATCGTCAACATTGCTAACATTTTTCCTACAGTCTCTCCACAATCCCTCACCCATCCATCCATAATCCCTCCACAATGGATTGATACATTTGGAACATAGGAACAAACAAAATCAAAATCCTATTGAGAGGTAAAAATGAATAAAGGTCCGTTTATTTTGTTTCGTGTTTTCGGTCTGCTGCTCGTACTTGGGCTGATCGCAGGTGCAGGGGCGTTCGGCTACAGAGCTGGCATGGCTCGCGGAGTTGAGCAAGCGCCTGAAGTTGCCGCTGCCATTGAAAAAGCCGCCGAGAATGGACAGGTCGCTCCTATTTCGCCTATGATGTACGGATATGGCTACCCGCAACCTTATGGGTTTGGACATCCACACTTCTTCAATCCATTTGGCGCGATCTGTTTCTCCTTCCTATTCATCTTCTTGTTCTTCGGTGCAATGAAGATGCTCTTCTTCCGCCGCATGCGACATGGTTGGGGGCATCATGGTCCTTGGCGCAAAGATTGGGAAGGCGGTGTGCCCCCGATGTTCGATGAGTGGCACAAACGAGCCCATGGCGAAGGTGAAAAACCGGCTGAGTCAGATAAGAAAGAATAAAGGTCAAAAAGAAGAAAGAGGAATTAAACGCCTCTTTCTTCTTCCTCTTTCATATCTCACCATTCATTATTCAAAATTCCTCATTCTGCATTTATACTCCCCCCATGCCTGAACTTATCCTCGTTGTTGATGATGAACCCAAAATCGTCCGCATTGCGCGCGATTATTTGGAAAAGAACGGCTTCCGCGTCATAACGGCTGCGGATGGTCACGCCGCGCTGGCAACGGCTCGCCGCGAAAAGCCAGATTTGATCATCCTCGACTTAATGCTTCCCCTCATGGACGGACGCGAAGTCTGCAAAACCTTGCGCCGCGAAAGTGACGTGCCCATCATCATGCTCACTGCTCTCGCCGAAGAAGTGGACCAAGTCACCGGCTTGGAGATCGGTGCGGACGACTACATCACCAAACCATTCTCACCGCGCGCGATGATCGCAAGAGTCCGCGCATTGCTGCGCCGCACAAAAGGCGAGGTCAAACCACCGAGTGTTATCCGTGTGGGAGGGTTGGAGATCGACCCGGACCGGTATTCGGTCACGTTTAACGATGAGCCGATCAAACTCACACCCAACGAATTTAAACTGCTGCAATTAATTGCAGCACGTCCCGGTCAGACCCTTACCCGCGAGCAGCTGCTAGACAACATGCACGGCATCGCTTCCAGCTTCGATCGCAGCATCGACTCACACATCAAAAATTTGAGAAAGAAACTTGAGTCCGCCTCTGGTGTGAATATGATCGAGACTGTTTATGGAATTGGATATCGGTTCGTAGAGAATAGAGAGTAGCAGGCACTATGAATCGGTCTCACTCCCCCTTCCCACGCAACCGCCGCGGACGACGATTTATACCCTTCGGCTTTTTCTTCTTCACTATCTTTTCGCTTTTCTTTGGCGGCGTGGCCGCTATTTTGTACTGGGCTTTTTCCGAATACTCAGGCATTCGAAACATCTGGCTGTTGATCTGTGCCGCCCCTGTGGCAGTGGCAGTGTTAGCAGTTTTCACCATGTTCACCATGTATACGCGGTTCGGCAAACCTCTCGGCGACATGTTTAACACCATCGATGCCGTAGCGGAAGGCAACCTTTCGGTGCGTGTCAAAGAACATGACTCGGATATGTTCAGCGAGCTGATCAAACGCTTCAACAAAATGGTCGAGGAACTTGAACGTGCCGACCAACAACGCCGTAACCTCACTGCTGATATCGCCCACGAACTGCGCACCCCATTGCACATCATTCAAGGCAACCTCGAAGGCGTGCTGGATGGAGTCTACGAGCCAACGCCGGAACACATTAACAACACGTTGGATGAGACCAAACTGCTTGCCCGCCTCGTTCAGGATCTACAAACACTCTCCCTCGCCGAAACGGGACAACTTCCGCTTCACCCTACCCGCTTCCTGCTTGCCGATCTTATGGCGGACCTCACTTCAAGCTTTTCCGCCCAAGCCGCATCCCAAGGCGTGGACTTGTCCACTCGCGTTGCAGACCCGGCGCAAGAACTCAGCGCAGACTATGACAGACTCAACCAGGTGTTATCCAACCTGATATCGAATGCGTTAAGACACACGCCTCAAGGTGGAAAAATCTCCATCGAAACAGAATCCATTTCGGGCGGGGAAAGAAGCGCGCGCATCCAAGTTAAAGATACAGGAGCAGGCATCCCATTGGAGAATCTGCCCTTCATCTTCGATCGATTTTGGCGCGGCGATAGATCCCGTACTGACCGCAGCAATAGCGGGCTTGGGCTTGCCATTACAAAACAATTGGTACTGGCACACAAAGGGGAAATTTCTGTGGAAAGTGAGTTGGGCAAAGGAACAACGTTCATCATTGAGTTATAAAAAAATCCTCCCGGTTGGGAGGATTTTTTTATTCAATTCATATTACGGCGCAAGCCCTTGATTGATGCCACTGAATACTTCGCCTATCATCGGTCCCATCACCATCAAACTTCCGATAACGATACAACCACAGAAGAAGAGGATAACGAAACCCGGAATGAGAACCGAGCCAGCTGCCTGGCCCCAACCAAAGTGGTTGACGGCTTTGACCGCTGTGATCTGCAGGTAAAGCACATAAAAGAACAAGCCAAGTGAGATCACCCCTGTACAAATCCCAACGAAAGGAATTGCACCGAGCAAAGAGAATACAGCGGTAATCAGCGAATACGGAAGAGAAATGGCAGCGATCGCATAGGCGAGTTTTTCATAACTGCCTGTGCCGCCGAACATCTTGGCGATCCATTGGGTAATTGCAACGCCGATGGCAAAGAACAAAACAGAAACCAAACCCGCAACAGGCGCTGCGCACAAACCACCGACGATCGAACCAACGATCGTACCGGGATCACCGGGTGTGGTTTGAGGGATGTACTGGTCCAACCCTGGGATGGGCAATTGAGGGGTGGTCCCCATGGCAGAATAAATTCCACTTACAAGAGCTTGAATAACACCCGAGACCGTTCCTGCGATGAAGATCCAGATATAGGCGGTCTTGGCAACGGCTTCGGGTCCGGCTGTGAGTTCGATGAAGGTCTGTTCAGAAGGTTTGGTAAATGCCTTCATCCAGACTGAAACCCAACCTGCGGGCCCAGGCTTGGATTCCGTAACAGGGGTATTTGAGGGTATTTGTTCCATGTTCATTCTCCTTATTAAATATGAATTCGCTACTTCTTCATTTTACGGTTGATTTGGTCAAAGTCAACCAATGCCATTGAATTGCAATCATAAAATTCTACGGAGATGCTTAATTAAAGTTTCATAAGGGCACAACATGTTTTTGTCACAAAAAACATAAGACTATTAATGATTTCCCTTTGTAATTCTTATAAATTCCAGAACAAATTTCCTAATTTCGACAACAAGCGGTAGAATAGCCGCCAATGGAAGTTTCAGAGAAACTGCAAGGCATTCTTGCCACTTTGCCCGCCAAACCGGGTTGTTATCTGTATCGCAACGCCGAAGGGACCATCATCTACGTCGGCAAGGCGATCAGCTTGAAGAACCGCGTGCGGAGTTATTTCCACGCTGATTCAAGTCACGATAACAAGACACGCCGTCTGGTGCGCGATATCGCAGACATTGAATGGATCGTGGTTGGTTCGGAACTTGAGGCGCTCATCCTTGAGATGAACCTCATCAAGAAGCACCGCCCAAAGTACAACATCCGCCTCAAGGATGATAAACGCTATCCATACATCAAGGTGCATTGGAATGAACCCTTCCCGAAAATAACGGTCACCCGCCAAATGGAAGAGGACGGCGCACGATATTTCGGTCCGTACACCTCAGCCTGGGCGGTGTATCAGACGTTGGAAGTGCTGCGAAAGATATTCCCTTACCTAACCTGTGACCGCGAGATCACCGGCAACGATCCGCGGGCGTGTTTGTATTACGACATTAAGCTGTGTACAGGTCCGTGCATTGGGGCGGTTTCTAAAGATGGCTACCGCCAGATGATCTCAGACTTAATGGAATTTCTCAGCGGCCATAGTGAACCTGTTATAGAGCGCGTGCAAGCGGATATGCTCAAAGCATCGGAAGAGATGCGTTTTGAAAAAGCGGCTGCCCTGCGTGACCAGCTAAAGGCGATGCAATCCATCATTGAACGGCAGAAGATCGTCTTTGGGTCCGATTACGCGGACTCAGATGTCATTGCCATGGCGCGGGAAGACGGTGAAGCCTGTGTGCAAATATTCTTCATCCGCGGTGGTAAATTGATCGGACGTGAATACTTCATCCTTGAAGGAACTGAAGATACGACCGACAATGAAGTGATGGAAGGATTTGTCAAGCAGTTCTACACCGAAGCGGCAAACATCCCCGAACAAGTGATGATGCCGCAGGAGTTGGAAGAACGAAAGATCATCGCACAATGGCTGCGGTCCAAGCGTGGCGGCAAGAAAGTGGAATTGTTCGTACCGAAGGATGGTCAACCGAAGGATCTGGTGCAGATGGCAAGCGAGAATGCAACAGAAACCTTAACCTCTTTGCGGGCACAATGGCAGGCAGATGCCCATCGACAGGAACAGGCGCTTTCCGACCTGCAAACTTATTTGAATTTACCTGCCCCGCCGAATCGCATTGAGTGTTACGATGTGAGTCATACGCAAGGTGTGGCGACGGTCGGTGCAATGGTCGTGTTCGAGCAGGGTGTGCCTGCCAAACGACTGTATCGCAAGTTCAATATTGAAAGCACCAGCATCGGCGCCCCCGATGACTTTGCTTCGATGGAAGAGATGCTCACCCGCCGCTTCCGGCGTTGGAAAGGCTCGCAGGAAACCGAATCAGAAGTCGGGTCAAAAAAAGACGAGTCGTTTTCTTTCCTCCCAGACCTTATAATCATTGATGGCGGTAAAGGTCAGCTCGGAAGGGTCGTCAAAGTGATGGAGCAATTCGAGGTCTTCGACAAAGTTCCGGTTGTGGGTCTCGCCAAACAGGAGGAAGAAATCTTCTTCCCGCACAAAAGTGACCCGCTGCTCCTCCCCCGCCATTCACAGGGACTTTACCTCGTGCAGAGGATTCGCGACGAAGCCCATCGCTACGGAATTACGGCGCATCGCAAAAAACGCTCGAAGCTGGGTCTCGCCTCTCAACTGGATTCCATCCCGGATATTGGTCCCACCAGACGAAAAGCACTCTTGAAACATTTCGGGTCCATGGATAAGATTAAGGAAGCTAGTATCGAGGAATTGATGGCGGTCAAAGGCATGAACGAAACCGCCGCAAAAAATGTAAAGGCGCATCTAGAATGAAAGAAGTTTGGATCGTAGACGACGACGAAGAAATGGCTCGTGCCGTCGGTTTGATGTTAAAACTGCTGGACTGCAGCTCCACTCATTTTCTGGGACCGCGTCCGGCGGCACAGGCGTTGCTTTCTGGAAGACGCCCCGACATGATGGTATTGGACATCAACATGCCTGAAGTGACCGGATTGGACATGCTCGAGTTCATGCGCCGCCGTCCGGAGTGGAAGAACTTACCGGTCATCATGCTCTCCTCTGAAGCCGCCGATGTGATGGTGGATAAAGCCCTCAAACTCGGCGCAGACGGATACGTGATGAAACCTGTTACAATCGAGGAACTTGAAAAGGCAATGGCTCAAGCCTTTTATAAAAATATCGTAAAGTGAGTATTCGAAATGGCTGGAAAAAATACCAAAAATCAAAAAAGTAAATCAACCATGGAAGAAAAAGTTGTCAGACGTCAGAAAGCAGCACAGATCATGTTTGCTGCCTTTGCCATCGTCTTGATCATCTCCATGGTGCTCTCCGCTGTAGCAACCTACTAGCGTAGTTCATTGTTCTATCCCATCGCGCGGCGCCTCTCCATGGTGCCGCGCTTTCTTGTGCAAATTTATTGAAACCCGCTGACGATGGTCGAGAGTCCATCGTCAGCGGGCTATTGTCAAAGAACTTATTTGAGGAATCATGTTAGATAAATTACAAGCCATTGAAGATAAATTTGAACAGCTTGGGCAGGAACTGCTTGAAGTTGGCACAGATTACAAACGCGCAGCTGAGATCAGCAAAGAACGTACCAGTCTGGAGCCGCTCATCGAGAAAGCAAAGGAATACCGGCAGTCAGTAAAAAGCCTCGAAGAAGCCAAGACCATGCTGGTTACAGAAAACGACCCTGAACTTGTCGCCCTTGCCAAAGCAGACATTGACGACTTGACGCCCAAGATCGAAGAACTTGAAAAACAGATCAAAGGTCTGCTCGTCCCGAAAGACCCACGCGATGATAAGAACGTCATTGTGGAAATCCGCGCAGGCGCAGGTGGTGACGAAGCTGCCATCTTCGCCGCGGACCTCTTCCGCATGTACACACGCTTTTCAGATACCCAGAAATGGAAGACCGAGATCATGTCTGAGAACGCCATCGGTGTAGGTGGATACAAAGAAGTCATCTTCGAAGTGAAGGGCAAAGGGGCATACTCGAAACTGAAATACGAATCGGGTGTGCATCGCGTTCAACGCGTGCCAGCTACAGAGTCCGCGGGGCGCATCCACACCTCCACTGCCACTGTCGTTGTGATGGCTGAAGTGGACGATGTTGAAGTGGACATCCCCGAAACCGATATCGAGATCGAAGTCTATCGTTCCTCTGGTGCAGGTGGTCAGAACGTGCAGAAGAACTCCACTGCGGTGCGCTTGTATCACAAGCCCACCGGCATGATCGTCACCTGTCAGGATGAACGCTCGCAGTTACAAAACAAACTGCGCGCTCTCTCCATATTGCGCGCGCGTCTGTATGAGATCGAAGAACAGAAACGCCGTGCCGAACTCGAAGCAGACCGCCGCTCGCAGGTCGGTTCCGGCGAACGCTCCGAAAAGATCCGCACCTACAATTATCCGCAAAGCCGCGTTACAGATCATCGCATCGGGCTTTCGAGCTACAACCTTCCCGCCGTGATGGATGGTGACATCGAACAGTTCATCGATGAACTCACCACAAGAGATGAAGCAGGAAAACTCGCTGCAACTGGTGTGGAAGACGACGAATAATTTTCACAAAAAAACAGGCTGGAGAACTCCAGCCTGTTTTTTGTTAATACCCCAATTCCACCCGAAGGCATATAATAAATCGTCATGAAAAATTACCAACTTCCTCTTCGCATCCTTGCTATTCTTGCCGTAGTTTTTCTCGCATGGACTCTGCGCATCCGCGCCGTGGAGAAACTCCCAATCGACTTTGACGAAGACGACTATATGCGTGCTGGACAGGAATATGCGCATCTCATCCGAACCTCAGACTGGTCCGGCTTTCTGGAAACGAACTATCGCCCCGAACATCCCCCACTCGCAAAGATCATTTATGGAATTGCCTTCTATTTTCTCCTAGAACAACCTCTCGTCGCAGATGTTCCAATCACCGCTAACCCTGCAGCATCCCTGCCGAACCAATTATTAAAAACCGGGCGCAGCCTCTCCGCCGCATTCGGCACATTGACAGTTCTGCTGCTTGCGATCCTTAGCCCAGTGGGCGGATTCTTCCTTGCCATCCACACTTTCACGATCAAATACACCAGCCAGACCATGTTGGATGGGTTTTCCGCTTTTTTGAGCATGAACGCCGTGTTTGCTTATGCGCTCTCCAAAAAGTATGGACGGAACAGCTTGTTTATTGCCTCTGCCGTTTTGCTTGGGCTTGCAGCAGACTCAAAATATTTACATGGTACTGTCGGTCTTGCCATTCTTGCCGATTGGCTGTTAACCCACAGACCCGTATTTTCATTCAAGAACTTAAAGCCATTCATGCCCATCCTGGGATGGGGCATTCTTTCAGTACTGGTTTTCTTTATCTTCAATCCATATCTTTGGTCCGATCCGATCGGAAGATTATCCGAGTCATTCAATGCTGTTCAGTACACTGTGACAAACCCCAATGTGACTCGGGCAGGTTTTCCATTCTGGCAACAATTGGTGTGGTTGTCCAAGTCTGTGCCTTGGCACAACAACCCACCAGTCTTTATCTTTATGCTAGACACCTTCATTGCAATTTTGGCAATCTTTGGATTCCAACGTCTTTGGAACCGACAACGGGTCTTTGCGCTTTGGCTTGCCATTGAAATAGTCATTCTGCTCCTCTGGCCCACCAAGTGGCCCCAATACATTCTTGTTGTTACCGTACCACTCTCTTTTTCTGCTGCTGAAGGGGTGACCCAAATTTTGAAGACAATCGTTGAGTTCTTCAAAAAAATCAAAAAACAAATCTTCGAGAAAAAAGAAACTCGTCAAGCCATCCCCTGGCTCGTGCCGGGACTGATCGCTTTCACCTTGTTAACCCTGCTACCGTTCCTATTTCAGCTTGGCGTTTCCATCACAGACTTCAACAGCTCATCCATCCGCGATGGATTTCAAGGCGGCATTTGGCGTGAAGTCTATGGTGGCCTGACGGGTCAGATCGAACCTGTGAATCCTGAGGTTCCCTTTCGCTCGAAGGAAGTCCAATACACTGGTTTTTCTGGCTACTCACCGATCATCAAATTCATCATCTTTAACCCAGTCACTGGGCAAAGCATCCTGCTCTTCAACATTTTCTGGATGATCGCCTCGACATTCTTGCAAGTGGTGTTAGGACTTGGTCTTGCCATCCTGCTCAACCAACGCGGAACAAAACTTGGGAAATTCTGGCAGGCACTTTTCATTTTGCCGTGGGCAATTCCTGAATTTATTGGCGCATTGATGTGGTTGAACATCTTCGTTCCTGAGATCGGCTGGCTCAGTCTCGCAGCGAAAAAATATGGTGAAGCATTCCCGCTTCAATTCCTGATCGGTTGGGAAGACACACCAAGCCTTTGGTTCTTCGTCTTCCTCGTTCCTGCCATCTGGTATGGATTTCCGCTCATCATGCTGGCATCCAATGCCGGGCTAAAAACCATCCCAAAAGAGATCTTCGAAGCCGCAGCCATTGATGGAGCTGATAGTTGGCAAATGCTGCGTTTCATGACCCTGCCCTTGCTGATGCCCGTCCTTCTCCCTGCGATCATCATCCGCGGAATTTATGCCTTCAATCAGTTCTATCTTTTTCAGGCATTTTTATTCACCCAAAGCACACTCGCAACTTTATCTTACAATCTATTCAACCCCTCCAGTGGCTTCGGCGGCGGGCAATTCGCTGTGTCTGCCATTATCAATATCATCACAGTCGCCATTCTGATCGTATTGGTCGCGCAATTCAATCGCCGGATGCATACCCGCGAGGAGCTTCAACATGCGTAAGATCACCTTCTCCCGTCATCTCCTCACTCAACTGATCTTCCTTTTGGTTGGCTTGTTCATTCTCATTCCGGTTTGGAGCACCTTCCGCCTCGCTTTCGACGGCTCTCTGCGCGCACGTCCCACCGAGTTCACCTGGCTGCCCAAAGAATTTTCAGTGGAAGCTTTCACTGCAGTTCTCGACCGCCCATATCAATCGGTAGAATTTAGCGTTCTGCTGCGCAACAGTATGATCGTCTCAATTGGAGCAGCGATCCTTGCCATTCTGCTTGGTATTTCTTTGGCGTATGGCTTTGCACGTTTCCGCTTCCCCGCAAAAGAAACGGGGTTATTCGTTCTGCTGCTTGCGGCATTGCTACCACCCATCGCTTTCGCAACTCCGCTTTATATCATTTTGAGTCTACTTAAACTGCGTACTACATTGATAGGTTTGGTTATTGTCTATGCTGCATTTGCCATGCCCTTCGCCGTTTGGAATATGCGCGCGGCTTTTCAAGCCATTCCCAAAGAAGTGGAAGAAGCTGCCTATCTCGACGGCGCAAGTCACTTCCAAACCTTTCTTAACATCAGCCTGCCCATTTCACTACCGTCCATTTCAGTTACAGCCATGATCGCATTCCTGATGGGCTACACCGAATTTGCCATCGGCTGGCTCTTCGTGGATAAAGCCGATAACGTCACACTCTCCATGGCAACCTATGCCCTAGTCGCTGGACAATTCTCCGGCGCTCAATCCTGGAGCTATCTCGGTTCGCTCGCCATCATCATGTCCATTCCGGTCATGGTCATCTTCATTCTCTTCCAGGAAACCCTCATGGAACGACTGCTCTTTCAGGAAACCTCATGACCCAAACCCTGGGCGATTACCTAATTCATAAAATACCCAAACTGCCAGATGACCTGACCCAACACGACGCGCAGCTCCTGCTCGCACATGTGATCGGACATCCACGCACGTGGCTGCTTGCTCATCTCGATGCGCCTCTTTCCGCGCCGATGCTTGATTCAGCGAACCAAGCCTTCGCCCGGCTGGAAGCAGGTGAACCGCTGCCCTATATTCTTGGTCACTGGGAGTTCTACGGCCTCGATTTCGACATCACCCCCGATGTGCTCATTCCGAGACCAGAAACAGAAATGATGGTGGAACAAGCCATTAAATGGCTATCCGCTTCGGGCGAGAGAAGAACCGTCGCCGATATTGGGACGGGATCCGGCATAATTGCCACATCCATTGCCATGCATATCCCAAGCACACGCATCCTCGCAACGGATATTTCACGCGCAGCGCTTAAAGTTGCCAAACACAACGCCGAAAAATTCCACGTTCATCATCGCATTGATTTTCTGGAATGTGACTTGCTGCCTCAGCATGTTGAACCATTGCCCACAGACCGCCATTTCGACATGATCTGTGCAAACCTGCCATACATTCCCACCGAAACCATGCGCGCACTTCCCATTTATGGACGTGAACCTACCCTTGCATTGGATGGCGGTAAAGATGGGCTTGATCTTTATCGCCGCCTGCTCGATATCGCCCCAGATTGGCTTGCTCCCTATGGAAAGATCTTGCTGGAGATCGAAGCCACCCAAGGGTTGAAAGCTCTCAGTCTGGCATATGATCTTTTTTCAGAGGCGTCGATAACCTTGCATCAAGATATGGCTGGGCATGACCGCCTGCTTGAAATTCAATTATTGGTGTAAATTTATTTAGAGGTAATTTATTATGAGCAGAAAGAAGAAGGAACCTGGCGACCATCTTTTGTCCATCCTTATTCGTTTTGGACAAGTAACTACGACTGAACCGTCGTTAAAAAGAAAAGGGGAGTTATTATCACTTTACATTGCTTTAATTCTGGTCCTCCTTCTTTACACCATCATCAACAACATTGTTTACTTGATATTCCATCCCATCATGGAATATGTCATTTATCTTTTTCAAGAGATATTGATCGCTGCCTTGTTCATGGTTTTCTGGGGGCTGAACAAGAAAGGGTATGTGCTTCCAGTCGGTTTGAGCTCGATTGCCATAACGATCCTATTAGCCGTATTCGTAAGTGACGCCAGATATCTCGAATATTCGATGGTCATCTTTGCCATTCCCGTCGGAATATCAAGTTTCATCATCCGCCCTTACATCTCCATCCTTTTTGCATCCCTGACCGCTGCCGCTTATGGCATTCTCACCATCGTTACCGGATATACCTGGGAGTACAACCTCACTGCCATTCTGGCGCTCTTTAGTTTAGCTTTTCTGACTTGGGTGATCTCACTTCAACTTGAATCTGCCCTTGAGAAGAACGACAAACTGGTCACGGATGTTCAGAAAGCGTATCAAGAAATCAAAGACGCTTACGCGACCACACTTGAAGGTTGGTCGCATGCCATGGAGATCCGAGATCGGGAAACCCAGGGTCATTCCAAAAGAGTCACGGAGTTGACCATTCGCATGGCACGCCGAATGGGTTTTTCAGAAGAAGAACTTGTTCACATTTATCGCGGGGCGTTGCTGCATGATATTGGGAAACTCGGCATCCCAGACGATATTCTAAATAAGCCAGGTCCGCTGGATGAACATGAAATGAACATTATGCGTCTTCATCCACAGATCGCAGTTGACCTGATCTCCCCCATCGACTACCTCAAGCCTGCATTGAATATTCCACGCTACCATCATGAAAAATGGGATGGTACCGGGTACCCGCACGGTCTGGTCGGTGAAACCATCCCGCTTGAAGCCCGGATATATGCCATCATCGATGTTTATGATGCGCTCACACATGACCGCCCATACCGCCAAAAGATGTCTGAAAAAGATGCACTGGAATTTATCAAGTCACAGGCGGGAACACATTTTGATCCGGCTGTGCTGGAAGTTTTTTTGAAAGAAATTGAGGCTAAGTGAAGTTGATAGTTATGGAAAATTTAATCTTCTTCAAGAAAAAGCTCTAATCCAATCCTTAATCAATGTTCAGGAACCATTAAACTGCCCAAATATAATAAAGGTTGCATTCTCCTGATGACAAACCCCCAATCGCTCGGGCAAGCGGCTGGGGGTTTGATCTTTTAAGTGGCAGGTACATTGTTCTCTAGGACAATGGCCAGGCAGGCAAAACATCCACATCCATTTCAGAAACGTGTCCCAACGCATAGCGGAAATATCCTGCCGCACCGATCATGGCGGCATTGTCCGTACAAAGTGAAAGCGGAGGGATTTGCACTGGAAATTCGGTTTGCGCTTTGAAGGCTTGGCGTAATGCACGATTGGCAGAGACACCACCGGCTATCAGAATTTCTTTTGCGCCAAATTCACGCGCTGCATCCATCGTCTTTTTGAACAGGACATCAACTACCGCCTTTTGGAAGGAAGCCGCCAGATCATGGACGGGGAGGCTGGTACTGCGCTTCTTTAAGTTATTGACTTCATATAAGACCGAGGTCTTCACCCCACTGAAGGAAAAGTTCCAGGTTCCATCGAGCCAGGCGCGGGGGAAGTTGAAGCGGTTCGGGTCGCCTTCCTCTGCTTCGCGTTGAATGGATGGCCCGCCCGGGTAAGGCAGATCCAACAGGCGCGCTACTTTATCGAACGCCTCCCCTGCCGCGTCGTCAAGAGTCGCGCCGAGGCGTTGATAGGTCAGGTGATCGGTCATGAGGTTCAACTCGGTATGTCCGCCTGAAACCAAAAGTGCCATCAGCGGGAACTGCGGTGCAGGCGGAACCTTGTCTCCTGCCTCATACACCCACGAAGAGTAAATATGCCCTTCAAGGTGGTTCACCCCGATAAGCGGTTTATCGAGAGCGAGCGCAATGCCCTTCGCCATGTTCATACCCACGATCAATGACCCAGCCAAACCGGGACCCTGAGTGACCGCAATGGCATCAATATCGTTTAAGGTGAGATGCGCCTGTGCCAAGGTCTGCTGAACGACGGGGATAATGCTCAACACATGTTGGCGCGACGCCACCTCAGGAAAGACTCCGCCATAGCGTGCATGGATCTCCATTTGAGAGGCAACAACAGAAGAAAGCAAGGCGCGTCCGTTTTCGAGAACGGCGCAGGCGGTTTCATCACAAGAGGTTTCTATGGCAAGGATCCGAGCTGACTTCAGTTCACTCATTTAATTATCTTTTTCTTCCTTTTTACAGGCTTCTTCAAAATATCGTAGCGTCTTCGCACCGCATCCATGGCTTTTTCCCATACCAATGAATAGACCTGCAAATCTTCCGCCGAGATATTTCCTTCTTCCATGGCTTCTACAACTTCATTTAGTGACTCGAATAAACTGCGTTCTACATACTGAACAGTTCGCAATCGTTTTGTGTACATGACCTCTGCCAGTAACTTGGCAAGCTCAAGGTTATATGCCGATGACGTCGATTTCTGTTTTACTTGCAACTGGGCAAGCAGTGCAAAGTATATCGAAACTAAAACGGGACCAAATGTGAACAGAAGGCTGAGTTCATTATAGTAACGTGAAAAAAAGCCGGGGGTGTCACTATTGTAGTAGGAGAGCGCCCCTTCATGAACGGCGGGAACCAGCGTTTGGAATTCCATGGGAGATTCGATCCAGATCCCCTGGGTCGTCTTTTGCACAATATCATTCTGGTTATCGAACAACACTTCTGTGAATAAATTGACGATCTCATCTTCAACTTCCGCGCTTGCAAAGAGGAGGGTTGGCACACCCACAACTTTTGTATCCTGATTGGGAGTGATAGGTTCTGCTGCTCGATATGTGCCTTTAGGGATCACATACTGAAATAGATAAGGATATTGAATGCGCATGGCATCAAATTGTTCAAGCTGCAAAAAACGGACATCGGTTGTTTGCGCAAGCTCACGCAGACTGCTGCTGCCAATCGTATTTGCCCGGAACATTGCATCCACTTCGCCATTGATGAATGCGGCATCGCGCAGATCACCATCTTCGAATGGAATGACTTCCACGTCTTCAGCGCTCACACCATAATATGCGAGTAATTCAAAAACAGACTTGTATCCGCCGCCGCTGCGAGAAGAAGTAGCGATCTTTTTCCCTTTCAGGTCCGCCGGGGTTCGAATGTCCGAATCCGTTTTTACGATCATGTGAAATTCCTGCGGGTATAAAAGCGCCACTGTCCGAACCTGGGCGTCCAACCCCGCATCCAATTGAGCCGTTCCAAAATCCGCCTGATGTGTCTTG
>VFQT010002133.1_pt1 | contig 21121 bp, 8 predicted proteins | sample 3512381 | NCBI WGS metagenome assembly VFQT01 (sample SAMN10412376, study PRJNA504923) | tailings metagenome | isolation source: Relicate 2 Philex TSF3 active mining site | place: Philippines: Tuba, Benguet | collected 2017-08-29
ACGGCCCAGGACGCCTACCTCGAGCTCGTCTCGGACCTCGCCGACGGCGCCCTCGTCCTCCTCCTCGACAGCGGGCTCGCGGCCTCAGGCGACCGCCGCACGCTGCCTGCCTGGCGCCGCCTCGGCGAGACCCCACCGGAGTCGTGGTCCGCCCTCCAAATTTTGTCCACAGACTGGCTGCAATGGCGTGCCGCGCTGCTCACCCCCGACCTCCCCTTCGACCCCGACCCGACCCGCTTTGCGAAGGCCCACGCCGACCTCCTCCAGACCCGCGCCCAGTCCGCCTTCGGCACGCTCGCCGAGGCCACGCCGCTCGTCTCCGCCTCCGTCACGATGATGGCACTCTCCCTTCTCCTCGCGCACACCGTCGGCGCCCCCGCTGCCACACTCGCCGCGCAATTCTGCAAGACCGCCACCTCCCGTGGCGCCCGCGGATAATTTTCCACAATTTCAATCACATCGAAAATTTGTCACTTTCAGCGGATCAAAATCGCCCCTGCCGGGTACCTCCCATTTGAGGCTCGCCATCTTTTTCAAACGGTGGCCCACTTCGAAAAGGATCGGTTTTGGACCATGACCAGCTCTTCAAATACGTCTTCGGCACCCCTCGCCATGCGGCCGACCATCTCCGCACCTTCCTCCCGACCTCGGTCACCGACGCGCTCGCACTCGACGAGCTCGAGGTCCTCCCAGGCACCTTCGTCGACGAGACGCTCAGAGAAAACCGCGTCGACCTCCTCTTGTCCGTCCCCGTGCGAGGCACGGACGCGCAGGTCTTTGTCCACATCCTCCTCGAACATCAGCGCACCATCGCCCCGATGATGCCGTTCAGGCTCCTTCGATACATGCTCCGCATCTGGGAGGAGTGGCTCAAATCCAACCCCGCAGCCCGAAGAATCCCGCCCATCATCCCGATGGTCCTCTATCAGGCAGACGGCGCATGGACAGGACCCAGGCGCTTCTCCGACCTCATCGCCGAACCCGCGCGCCTCGGAGAACACTGGCGCACCTATATCCCGGACTTCGCCTTCTACCTCATCGAGCTCGGACTCGCCGACGATGACAACCTCGGACCTCCCACCAACGCGACCGTCTTGCGCTTCATGCAGCTCGTCGACGCACGCGACGCTCGACGAAGAGTGCTCGAATGGACAAATCTCAAGCGCGACTTCGCCCTCATGCTGAACCTCGCCCACGGTATGGATATCGCGGGGGCCCTCATGATATATCTTCAACGGACTTCGACCTTCGAAAAGGAGACACTCATGCACGTCCTGAATGAACTTCTACCCGAGGACAACGCCGACGAAGTTCTCACCTCCGGAGAGCGCTGGTACCGCGAGCAGTTGAGACACTACCAACGGATCATCGCCGCCGAAGTCCGCGAACAGGTCACAAGAGAAGTCAGGCAGGAATTCATGCAGGGACTCAAGCAAGAACTCAGGCAGGAGGTCACCCAGGAAGTCAGGCAGGAAGTCAGGCAGGAGGTCAGGCAGGAGGTCAGGCAGGAGGTCAGACAGGAAGTCAGGCAGGAGGTCAGACAGGAAGTCACCCAGCAAGTCACCCAGCAAGTCACCCAGCAAGTCACCCAGCAAGTCACCCAGCAAGTCTTGCGCGAAAGCCAGCGGAACCTCCTCGAGCGCCTTCTCGAGCGACGCTTCGGGCCTCTTCCCCCCGAGCTGAAGCCTCGGCTCGACTCACTCAATGAGGCAGATTTGCTCCTCCGCTTCGATACGGCCCTGACCGCCTCCTCCCTTGATGAGGTCTTCGGCGACGATGCATAGGCCATCTTGACGTGCCGCCCGGGCCAGATGTCAGACCGCCCCATCTACATGGGGCGGTCCCATCCGTAGCACGCCGGACAATGATGTAGGCCGTAGGGGCGCAATTTATTGCGACCCCGCCGGTGGCCACCGACATCGCCGGTCAAGCGCGATAAATCGCGCATCTACATTGGGATTTGCCCGCCCCTCCGCCAATTGTCAGACGGCCGTAGGGGCGCAATTTATTGCGACCCCACCGGTGTCTACCGTGACCAGGACCCGGTGAATCCGACGCCCGCAGTGGGTGATGTCCGCAGCGCTCCTTCTCGGCTTCCAACTCCTCCGACATGCAAGCCGGCTATGTCCCGCCCACCTTTTTCTCGAAACCTAATTGGGCTGAAAAACCAGGGTTCTTGTCGTCACTGAACTTTTGTATCTTCACGTACGTCAAGGCCGCGGCGTAAGTCCATTTATTGCCTTGGCACTCAGCTTTGAGTTCGATTTTCGCCTGACTATCGGACTGAAACAAAGGCGAATTAGCATTCGCCGCTGCACCTATTAGAGGCGCAAGTTCTCGCAGCGCCGGCTCTATCGGAAACTGCGGCTTGGCTTGAAAGAAGCCCCGAAGGCTGCGCGAAAGAAATTTATTCACGTTTTTCATGCCGGCCTTGTCCGCTTGCACACACAATTCCAGAGACTTTTTGCCATTTCCGTTCTTGCCCTCTGTCCACTTATATCCACCAGTGACGCCTGCCCCCATCACCGCTACAGCGTGGGCATCTGACTCCTTCCACCGGTCGTTCTCGAACTCCTGGGACTTCTCCCCAGACATACTTGCCGCAGCCTTGCTCGCATTGGCTCTGTTTTCGAGGCCAGCCTCAAAACCGACGCCTTGTATGGCCTTGGTCTTGCCTTGCTTGTTAGCGAGCGCGTCGTTACTCTTCTGGATGTAAAATCCTGCCGAACTTTTTAATTTGGCCATATCCAAACAAGTGCCCAGGCTTTTCCAAAGCGCCCCTTCGAGAAGTCCCGGCATCTCACCGAGCGGACCTTCTGCCTCGACTGCAAGACTCCCAAAAATCTTTGCATACACCTCAACAATAGTTCCGGCCTTCGCGAGCGCTGTCACCTGTCCAATAAGGCTACATTTATATGTCTGTTGATTTACCTTGGAGAAACCTCCGCCCAGTGTCAGGCCGACCATCCCCAATCCGCTAGTCCACGGCAATGGCACATTGAATGTGACTGATGCGGACATCCCATTACCGCCATTGACTAACCCATTGAGCGCTTCAAATGCCATTTTCTTAAGCGATCCTGACAGTTTTTTCGCAGCCTCCTCAGCCGTCTGTCTGTTCATTTTGACTTTTACGGCCGCATGATTCGATGCCACATTAGCCGTGATATTCCGCAAGCCCACGCCGGTTGGACTCGACGCACCAGCGAACGGGCCTCGATTAACCTCAATACCCTCTGCTTTTGCCAAGTCTTCAGCGGTAACGGTCTCGGTCAAGTCCCCTCCGCCATCGTTCTGCTGACTTCCTTGCCCCTGCTTCGCAGCCCTCTGCAAACCCGCGAGCCCCCCACTCCTCACAGGCCCGAGCAGGCCCTCCGCGCTCTTTCCAGACACGACCGCGTCGGCGACCGCGTCGGCGTGGCGCTCGTAGCGATCCCCAGACTCGCCGACTCCCCCCTTGAGGGAGACGCCCGCGCGCTGCTGCACGATATGCGCCGCCTCGTGGGCGGCGGTGTGCAGGCTCGGGGCGCTGCGGAAGGCGACCGAGCTTCCGGTCGCGTAGGCCTCGGCGCCGATGGCGTCGGAGGCTTCCCGCGCGGCACCCCCGACATGGGAACGAATTCCCGAAATATCGTGATTGCCAAAGGCTGCCTGAATGCGCTCGAAATATGGCAATTTCCCGCCGCCACCGCGGGTGCCATGGGCGGCCGCCGACTGGATGTCGTCGGTGTCGCGGCCCGTGTGACCATCGGTCTTCATCTGGACGGGCGAGGACCTCGCTCCCCCCATGAGGTCGAAGGTGTCGGCTGACGCGGCCCCATCGAAGGCCGTGCGCAAAGACCTCCCGGAGCGCCCTCCGAAGAGCCCCCCATCGGCCTCAGCCACCGCCTCGTGGGTCCTCGCGACCGCCGAGTCGAAGGCTTGGAGCTGGACCGCGGGGGCCGTGTCGGCGACCGAGAACGCGTCGATCGTCAGGCCTCTCCGGCCCTCGAGCGTTGGAGCTTCGACCTCGCGCGACGCCTTCCTCTGAACGAGCCCGTCCGCTCGACCTGGGGCTCGCGCCTTGTCCATCCGCGCAAACCCACCCTCGTCAGCCCGGTCAAGACGGTCACCCCGAAGCCCGTTTCGCTGCCCGCTCATCCCGTCCTCCAGCCGCGAGTTCCGAAGCCCCTCGCGCACACCCCGACTCTCGCCACAATCGGCCACCCTCAGCAACGAACGGACACCCCGATCTCCAAGCCCCACCGCAAAATGAGCACATCTGCTCAATCCATTTCTGAACACCCGTTCAGAAATCCATTGCCTTTCCGAAGTCGGGGCCTAGACTGCCCACCCGAGGGCCCCATGAAGACTTCTGCCGACGCTTCCCCGACCGCCTCCCACGACATCCGCATCCACGGGGCGCGCCAGAACAATCTCCAGGACCTCACAGTCTCCCTCCCCCGCGGTCGCCTCACCGTCGTCACGGGCGTCTCGGGCTCGGGCAAAAGCTCACTCGCCTTTGACACCCTCTACGCCGAAGGTCAGCGCCGCTACGTCGAGAGCTTCTCGACCTACGCCCGCCAATTCCTCGAGCGCATGGACCGCCCCGACGTCGACCGCATCGACGGGCTCCTCCCCGCCGTCGCCCTCGAACAAAAAAACACCATCCGCTCCTCGCGCTCGACGCTTGGCACCCTGACCGAGCTCACCGACTACCTCAAAGTGCTCTTCGCAAAGACCGCCGACCTCTATTGCCCCCACTGCGGCATCAAGGTCGAGCCCGACCACCCATCCCTCGTCGCCGACGCTCTCCTCGCCGACCACCCCGGCGCGCGCCTCATGATCTCCTTCCCCTTCCGCGCCGCCAAAGGCGACGAAGGCACCCTCGCCAAACGCTTCCTCCTCCAGCAGGGCTACCACCGCGTCATCCGCAAGCATCTCGTCGAGAGCCTCGAAGACCCGACCACCGCCCCCCTCAAGGGCGAAGAACAGCTCCTCGTCGACCGCCTCGTCCTCCGCCCCGAGGAAAAATCCCGCCTCATCGAATCCATCGAGACCGCCTATCGCCTCTCCGATGGCACCGCCACCCTCCACCTCGAATCTGCCAAAACTCCCAGCACCTGGCATATTCGCACCCTTCAGCGCGACCGCCGCCACTGCGGCGAGACCTTCGAACCGCCGAGCGAAGGCCTCTTCTCGTTCAATAGCCCTCTTGGCGCCTGCGACGCCTGCAAAGGCTTTGGCCGCGTCCTCGACATCGACATGGACCGCGTCATCCCGAACCGCCGCCTGAGCCTCGCTCGAAACGCGATCGAGCCCTGGTCCACCGAAAGCCGCGGCGCCGAGCGACGCGCCCTGAAAGAAGCCTGCACGCTCGCGAAGATCGACCTCGACACCCCCTTTGAAAAGCTCCCGCCCGCCGCCCAGTCCTTCGTCATCGACGGTGGCAATCTCGGCAAATCGAAATATTGGCGAGGAATTCGAGGCTGGTTCAAACTCCTCGAACAAAAAACCTACAAGATGCACGTCCGCATCTTCCTCTCCCATTATCGCGCTTATGTCCCCTGCGCGACCTGCGGCGGCTCCCGCTTCAAACCCGCCATCCGCCGCTGGAAAATCGCAGGCCTCACCCTCCCCGACCTCCTCGCCCTGCCCGTTCACCGCGCCCGCGAATTCCTCGCGAATCTGCCACCGGCCGCCCACACCCGCGCGCTCTCTCCCGTGACGCGCCAGCTCGAGACCCGCCTCACCTACCTCGAGAAAGTCGGCCTCGGCTATCTCACCCTCGACCGTCAGGCCCGCACCCTCTCGGGCGGCGAGGTCCAGCGCGCCAACCTCACGACCACCCTCGGCTCGGGCCTCGTCAACACCCTCTTCGTCCTCGACGAGCCAACCGTCGGCCTCCACGCCGAGGACTCCGACCGCCTCGCAGAAGCCCTCGCCGAGCTCGTCGCCCGCGACAACACCGTCGTCGTCGTCGAGCACGATCCCGACATGCTGCGCGTCGCCGACCACATCCTCGAGCTCGGGCCAGGCCCCGGTCGCGACGGCGGCCGCCTCGTCTACGAGGGCCCTCCCGAATTACTTCGAAAGTGCCAAAATTCACCCACCGCCCGCTCGCTCGCTCGCCTCGCCACCCCGCGCAAACCGAACGGCCCGATAAAGAAACTCCTCCCCCCAAAATCGCTCGGCATCAAGAACGCCCGCGCCTGGAACCTCAAGGGCATCGACGTCGAGTTCCCCGTCGGCGCCCTCTCGGTCATCACGGGCGTCTCGGGCTCTGGCAAATCGACGCTCCTCGAAGATGTCCTCTATCGCAATATCCTGCGTCAAAAAGGCGAGACCACCGACCCTCCTGGCGCCTGCGATGGCCTTTTCGGTCTCGAGCATTTCGCCGATATCGTCTGGATCGACCAGAGCCCCCCACAGGCGAGCTCGCGCGCCAACCCTGTCACTTATGTCGGCGCCTGGGATCATTTCCGGACCCTCTTTTCGCGCACCGAAGACGCAAAAATTCGCGGCTACACCCCGACGACCTTCTCCTTCAACACCGGCGAGGGGCGCTGTCCCGCCTGCGAAGGCAGCGGCGCTGAGACGGTCGAGATGCAATTTCTCGCCGACGTCCACCTTGCCTGCGAGGTCTGCGAGGGGAAGCGCTTCAAGCACGAGGTCCTTCAAATCCGCTGGAATGGACGCTCGGTCGCCGACGTCCTCGACATGACCGTCGACGAGGTCATCCCTCTCCTCAACCCGAAAATCCAGGCGACCGCCGCACTGCGAAGCCTCCAGGACGTCGGGCTCGGCTATCTCCGCCTCGGTCAACCGCTCGCGACCCTCTCGGGCGGTGAGGCGCAGCGCCTGAAGCTCGCCGAACACCTCGCCAATCCGAAGCGGCATATCCTCTTCCTCCTCGACGAGCCGACGACCGGCCTGCACATGCAGGACGTCGAGCGCCTCATCGAGGTCCTGCGCCGCCTCGTCGATATCCACGACCACACCGTCCTCTGTATCGAGCATCACCTCGACGTCATCGCCTCTGCAGACCACATCATCGATCTCGGTCCAGGCGGCGGGGACGCGGGCGGCTCGCTCGAGTTCGCGGGCCCTCCGAGCAAGCTCGTCAAAGCCAACACCGCGACGGGTCGCCACCTTTCCCGCTGGCTCTCGGGCATCGATCCCCTCGCCCGCAAGGCGACAGGCGTCTCAGAGACGCAGCTCGGATATCGCCGCGACACCGACGGTTGGATCTCCGTCGAAGGCGCTCGCACCCACAACCTCAAAGGCGTCGACGTCCGCCTCCCCCGAAGCGGCCGCACGGTCGTCTCGGGCGTCTCGGGCTCTGGCAAATCGACCCTCGTCTTCGACATCATCTTCGCCGAGGGTCAACGCCGCTTCCTCGACTGCCTCTCGGCCTATGCCCGGCAATATATCGAGCAGCTCTCGAAGCCCGAGGCCGACAAAATCGAAGGCATTCCCCCGACGGTCGCCATCGAACAGAGGACGACCCGCGGCGGCTCGCGCAGCAATGTCGCGAATGTGACAGAAATCGAGCCCTTTTTGCGCATTCTCTGGGCCCGCCTCGGACAAATCCCCGGCGCCGGGGTCTCGGGCGGTCTCACCCTCGACGCGCTCCACACGCTACTCAAATCCGATAATCGCCAAATTCACGTCTGCGCGCCCATCGTACAAGCCCGCCAGGGACTCCACCTCGACGTCTTGAAGCGCGCCAAGAACGAGGGCTTCGAAATCTACATCAACGGCAGCTTCGCCAAACCCGGCGAGGTGCCGCGTCTGAGAAAGCGCCTTCATCACGATATCGACTTTGTCCTCGGCAAGGCGACCCCGCGTTCTTCGCAATTCCGGGACCTCTTGGAAGAGGCCGCGCGCCTTGGTAAGAGCCAGGTGAAAATCGTCGACGCCGATCAAAATGCCCGCATCTTCCAGGTGGTCGGGGTCGGTCTCGACGCCTCGATGGGCAAATCCGAGAGCGGCTTCGACCCTCGCTATTTCTCGCCTCGGACGAAGCTCGGCCGCTGCGAACCCTGCGAGGGCTGGGGTGTCCTCGAGGATGGCACGGTCTGCGAGGATTGCGGCGGATGTCGACTTGGGCCCATCGGTCGTTCGGTGATCTTCGGTGACCGCACCTTCCCCGAAATCCTGCAGTTGACGGCCTCCGAGCTCGTCGACTTCCTGCACTCCCTCGACCTCTACAAGCGCGCGAAGGTCATCGCCGAGGGCCCGTTCAAGGCCATCGCCGAGCGCGCGCAGTTTCTCGAAGAAGTCGGGCTCGGCTACCTCGGACTCGACCGCTCCGTCCGCAGCCTCTCGGGTGGCGAGGCCCAGCGGATTCGACTCGCGGCTCAGCTCGGCGCCCACCTCTCGGGCGTCCTCTACGTCCTCGACGAGCCGACCATCGGGCTCCACCCGACCGACACCGAGAAGCTGCTCAAGACCCTCGACGACCTCGAGGCGCGCGGCAACGGCATCCTCATGGTCGAGCACGACGAGACTACCCTCAGAACCGCCGACGTGCTCATCGACATCGGTCCTGGGGCCGGCGTCGAAGGCGGCGAGGTCCTCGCGCAGGGCCCGCTCGAAGTCGCACTCAATAGCCCTCGCTCCATCACGGGCCGCTGCCTCGCGAACCCGCGCCCGAAGGTCCGGCCCGAGCCGCGCCCCCTCGAGGATGCGGAATGGCTCGAAATTCGAGGTATCGAACACCACACCCTGCAGGGCGTCGACGTGCAGGTCCCGCGAGGACGCCTGACGGTCATCACCGGGGTCTCGGGCTCTGGCAAATCGAGCCTCGTCGAGGTCCTGACCAAGGCCATCGCGCCCGACCGCGGAGATGGCGAGTGGCGTTCTGTCAAAGGCCATGAGGGGCTCGAGACGCTCGTCGAGATCGACGACCAACCGATCGGCAAAAACCCGCGCTCGACCCCCGCGACCTACGTCGGCGTCTGGGACGATATCCGCACGATGTTCGCGGCGCTCCCCGAAGCGAAGGTCCGCGCCTATGACCGCGGCCGCTTCTCGTTCAACGTCGCGGGCGGCCGCTGCGAGGCCTGCGCGGGCGCGGGCATGGTGACCCTCGAGATGAGCTTCCTCCCCGAAGCCTACGTCGCGTGCGGGGTGTGCAACGGCACCCGCTACGCGCCCCAGACGCTGCAGGTCCGCTGGGAGACCCACTCGATCCACGACATCTTACAAATGCCCGTCCGCGATGCGCTGAAGGTCTTTGACCGGGTCCACAAGATCAAGAGCAAGCTCGAGCTCCTCGATGACGTCGGGCTCGGCTATCTGACGCTCGGCCAGGGCTCGCCCACCCTCTCTGGCGGCGAGGCGCAGCGCATCAAGCTCGTCACCCACCTCGCGGGCCGCGGCCAGCCGAAGACCGTCCTCATCCTCGACGAACCCTCGATCGGCCTTCACATGGCCGATGTGCCAAAACTCCTCGAGGTCCTCCATCGCCTCGTCGACCGCGGCGCGACCGTCATCGTCGTCGAGCACAACGCTGACATCATGCGCGAGGCCGATTGGCTCATCGACATGGGCCCCGGCCCGGGCGAAGCGGGCGGCACGGTCGTCTACCAGGGCCCCTTCGAAGGCCTCCTCTCCGTCAGCGAATCGAAGACCGGCACCTACCTCGCGCGCACGATGGAGCTCGAGACACCTCCCCCCGCGAAGAAATCCCCGAATGCCCGCGCCTCCGGGAAGGGCTCGAAGTCCCCAAAGGCTCGGGCCACCGCCTGATCTAGATGCACCATTGAAGGGCCAGCCCACGGCCGCACCAAAGACACACAACATTCCGATATCAATGACCAATCCGTGACGAGCCCCGCATCGGAATCAAGAAAAGATGCCGATTTCTGGCGCCCCGTAGAACTCGTCCCTATGCTCTCGTTGTGGTCGTGCACGCTGAGAAATCCGCTGCGCACCGCGTCACGAAAGTGGCATGAAATCGATCATCGCGAGCAACGTCTGAGAGCTGTGCCACCTGGAAATCAGGGCGCACGAACGGAGGATACGATGTCGGTCATGGGCTCGTTTGGCAGATGGAAAATGGCAGTGGGCACGACTGTCGCCATGGGGTTGTCGGTCGGCACCTGGTCGTCTGTCCTCGCTGAGGCGAAGGCTGGCGGCTCGGGAGACCTCTGCTCGGATGACGCCGAGGGGCAGAAGAGCGCGTCACCGAAGGACCTCCTCGACCCGAAGATGAAGGGCGTCGAGCTCATCGATCTGCCTCACCCCGACGCACAAGCGGTCGGGCGTTTCCTGAGATTCAAGGGGGTCATCCCCGTCAGCGAAGTTCTCGCGACCGCGATCGTGGAGCAATACGAAGACCGCATCGTCGCCGATGTCGTCGCCCGCGCGCCGCGCTTCCGCGATTCGGATGACAAGGTCCACAAGAATGGGCGCACGGGCGTCCTTCGCGTCTCGGTCCCGCTTGGCACCCTCGATCAGATCAGCGCTATCGGTGAACCGGAAATCCTCTGGCAGAAATCCCTCGCGGACATCTCACTCAAATATCGCGTGAGTCTCGCCGAATGGGTCGGTGTGCTCACCGATGACAATATCGGTTTCCGGCGCGTCATCCCGCTCGCGGGTGGCGGCATCGACCGAGGCGTCCGCGTGCCGCACGTCCTGACCTCGCTCACTCCGACCGTCGAGGATGCGGTCCTCGACAAGAAATACTCCTGGAGGGAGCTCAACAACCCCTGGTATTTCAGGAGCAAACCTTACATGCCGATCGCGGTCGGCCGAACTTGGACTCGCCCCGACGGGACGGTTCACCACTTTTACACCGAGTCGAATATCGCCTTCCATATCTGGCAGGACAAGGGCTTCGAGCGCGGATTCTTTTCTCACGGCTGTATGCGCATGAGGACGGACGACCTGATGGAACTCGCTGCCTATGTATTCGGTGCGGAAAAGCCCATCCCGGTGAAGGTCCGAATGCCCGCGATGCCCGATGCCGACCACCCATTCCCGACGAGGACTGACCTCTACTGGGAAATCCTCAATTTCGGGACGGCCGATACCCCGAAATATCTCCTCGAATATGGCCAACTCTATAAGACTGGTATCGGGACGACCCCACTGCCAAACCTCGAAGACCTCCGCGCCCTCGACTTCCGCGAGAAGCCCGTCGAGACCCTCGGCTGGGACACCGAATAAGCTGGAACGGAACTTGCGCGCTCCTGTCATGGCCGCTCCTCACGTCCACAGATGACGCGGGCTGCGGCCGATGACCCTGGTGAAACTCACCCGAAGTGAGCGCCTGGTGGTGTGAAGATCCACAGCCGCTCGCCTCGGGTACGAGACCTCTGGAAGGAGCACGGCCATGATCCTCGAAACCATCGTCGCGGGACTCGATCTCGGGCCCCTCTCACCGCCTGTCGCGAAATTCGCAAAAATCCTCGCGGGCCAATTGAAAAGCCGCCTCGTCTTGGTCCATGCCGAGGACGAGGCACCCGGCCCCGGCTGGGAGGAGCTTGCCTTCGAGGCCGAGCGTTTCCGGACCGAGACCGCCGAGGAATATGCCATCGAAGGCGGCGCCGAGGTCGCCTGGCGGGTCGGTCCTCCCGCGGCTGCGTTGCAGAACGAGGTTGAGGCCCGTGGCGCAGGCTTCGTCATCGCGGGCACGGGCGCTGCCGGCCGCTCCCCCGATCTCGGAGCGGTCTCGCGGCGCATGATGCGCTCCCTCACCGTGCCTCTCTGCCTCGTGCCGACCCAGACCGAAGCCCGCCCCCTGCCCGCCGCAGGGCTTCGTCGTGTCCTTGCCCCTATCGATGTCCGCGCCGAGCCCGACCCCTCGCTCGGCGTCATTCGCGAGCTTGTCAAACGCCTTCATTGCGACCTCACCCTGCTCACCGTCGTGACACCCCCCAAGCTCGTGGCGCACCTCTCGCCCGAACACACCATCGCGCTTCCAGGACTCATCCGCGAGCTGGTCGACGATGCGTCGCGACGTCTCGCTCAGCGGGCGATGAAGGCCGAGCTCGACTCACCTGCAATGCGGGTGGTCGAGTCCGATGACGCCGCGACGGGTATTCTCGAAGAGGCCCGTCGTCTCGACATCGACCTCATCGTGATGCCATCCCGCAATAAAGGCGCCCTCGAGCGCTGGTTCATCGGCAGCACGACCGAGAAGGTCGCGCGCATGACCGATCGACCGCTCATGCTGCTTCCGCCGACCTGGATCTCCGTCCATGCCCCGCATTGATCAGTACATCCCCGACATGCGCAGGAAAAAGCCCTGACCGAGCTCGGTCTCCTCCTGTCCGGGGAGGAGACCGCCCGCGTCGATGTCAATCGCCCAGCCGAGCCCAATGCGGGCATGTTCGAAGAGCGTAAATGACAACTCGACGAGCCCGCCCGTCTTCATGAGCTCGAGGTTCGTGAGACTCGCAAGGAGCCGCACTTCACCCGCGAGTTCGAGCTCGCCGATGATCGGGAATGCGAGGCGATTGAGCCACAGCAGCAGGTCCTCGTCGCTCTCGAGACCCGCCTCGATCGCGTGGAAACGCCAGACGAGTTTTTCGGTGAGCTCGAGGTCGAGGGGCAAATCGATGATCGCCGAGACTGAGATGAGGTCGCGCGCACTGGAATCGTCGACATCGAGGCGCTCTCCGAGCAGACTCACCGAGGTCGTCCGACGCCGCTCGAGAAGGCGCGAATAGCGGCTGATGAGTGTGAGTCCCTCGACGGGGCGATAGGCGAGGCCAAAGGTCGCCTCGAGGTCCTCGCGTGCAATCTCGCGTGTATCGAGGTCCTGACTCAGCCCGTAATTGAATATCGCGAGCAATGTGAAGGCGTCGCCGATCTTGAGGTCGAGCGCATTGCGCGCCCAGGCCTGAAGGATCTGTGTGTACTCCGAAGTGGGCGGCAAGTCGCGGTCCCAGCGAGCCTCGTAGAGCCCGTTGAAGGTCAGGATATCGCGCTTGATTTCGAGACCACCAGAGACGACGTCGCGTGAGCCGCGGGCAAGTACCTCGGGTGAATCGAAGACCTGAGAGCGCTCGTAGGCGAGCATGACCTTCACCTCCGGGGAGAGCTCGAGGCTGCGACCGAGTCCCATCACCGCGCGGTTCGTCCGACCACCGACGCCGCCATCGAGGCGGTACTCGGTATAGACCCGACCATCGCGTCCAAGGGCATGCTCGGCGCCGAGCACGGTCGAGCCGACCACCCGGCCGTTGCGGTCGCCAGGCTTGATGCGTTCCTCCAGATAGGCGCGTCCGCCATTTGGCAATGTGGTCACAAAGCCGAGGCGCGTCGCGTTGTCGCCATTCCAACGGAGCGACTCGCCGAGCCTCAAAGCGATGTCCTCGGTGAGCCCGACATCGAGGCCGAGGTTCGTCGTCATCCTGTCGTTGAAAGACGTACCGAGGACGGCATCATCGCCGCCGAAGATGGCCTCCTGTGAGGCATGAAGCCGGATATTGCCGCGACTCCCGAGGGTGACCGAGGTCCCGACAGCCGCCACTGCCCCGCCATGGACGACGCCGTCGATGTCGTCCCGATGCTGACCGAGGGCCCCCTCTGCGAAGACCTCAGCCAGTCCGAAGTCGTGATCGATGCGCGCGAGGATGCGATTTCGGACGAACGCTCGGAGTCCGTCCAGAAAACCCGGGTCCTCCTGAAGGGTCGTCCCGCCATCGTAGCGGACCTGGACTCGACCCGCTTCATAGGGCTTCCAGACGAGCTCTCCACCCCAGCGCTCGGTGGCCTCTTCGGAGGCAAGACCGACGGCGTGATAGCCCGCGTCGACATAGCGGCAATGACCTTTGACTTGAAGATCAAGACTTTCGATCTTCAAGATTTCTCCGAGCTCGAGGTCGAGACCGAGCGCAAAGGCCTGGCCGCGATTGTCATCGGGGGCGCGGTCGAGGTCGTCGTAGTCGAGGCCACCGTCGAGAGAGATCCGAGTGGCGCCATCTTTGTCGGCGTTATTGGCATATTCAGCAAATATCTGGGAATTCTCGGAGAGCTCAAGTTTCGCGTGCATGCCCCACAGGACATAGTCTTCAGAACCGCCAGCACCGCCAGCGGGACGACCTTCGCGCAAATAACCGCCGCCGATCTCGAGAGCGCCGAAGAGCTCTTGCTTGGCTTGTACGCCCCACGCGATCTCGCCTGCGGCCCTTGTCGCACGGGACTCGTAGTCGATATCGAGCCAGACCTCGTGGCCATCGAGCATCGCGCGACCCGTGAACGGCTGAAATCCGCTGATCTGCATGAAGGGGTCCACAACCGACGAAATCGGACCCGACATCATGACGCGTCCGCTCGGATAATCGATGCGATAATGGACATCGCGTTTGAGTGTCGTGCGGCCGAGCTCGAGCTTCGTATCGACTTCGCGGACGACGAGCTCGACCTTGTCGCTGCCTTCGATGATTTCACGGGAGCTGAGGTAATAGAGACTGCCGCCCGTCGCCCGGAGCTCGTCGTGGCGTCGTACGAGGCGACGATTATCGTCGGAGACATAGCCATTGACGCGGGTGCGGTAGCCTTCGGCGAGCGCTTTGTCGAATTCCAGATGGGCTCCATCGAACGTGCGGTCATATCGGAGGAGATGCACGCCGCGAATATCGGTACGGAAACTGCCGTAGCCGAGGCGGCTCTTGTCGGCCTCGACCATGAGGTAGAAGCGGCCACGCGCATTCGCGTCACGGATATCGTCAGACGCGTCGCCGTAAATGACATAATCGCGGGTGGGGTCGATGACCTGGTCGAAGAAGGCCGAGAACTCGGGCGTGCGGGTCGAGTCGATGTGGGCCGTGAGGAAGACGTCTTTCGCGAGCGCGGTGCCAGAGATGCGGGCCTTCGCGTAAAGCGCCCCGCGGCCCGCGACGAAGAGGCTGCCATCGTCGAGTTTGTCGTATGCGCTGAGCTCCTCGAGACGGGCGCCGACCTGACCGCCCACGCCATCGACAAGGGCGAGCAGGAAGAACTCCGAGGTGTCGACCTTCATCGGCCAGGTGAGGCGCGCGAGGTGGCCGTTCGGGTCGCGGGATTCGACCACTAGCGCAGTCATGTCGGACGGCACCGTGACGAGCTCTGCGAAGGCGCCCCGGGAGTCGAGTCGGACGGGTTGACCCGCGACGGTGATGGTGTTGCCTGTGCGTCCTCGACCGCGAACGAAGAGGCGAGGCGAGCGCAACGTCGAATCGCGGGGCGGTAATTGGATTTCGAAATCGTCGGCCGTCACTTTCGTGGGACCTGCCTGACCCGGGATGACGAGCGCCCCCTTGCCGAGCGCATCGCCGAGAGCGGCACCACCGAAATGACGGAGGGGATCGTCCGCGAGACCCGCCGGGGCCTTGGGCGCGGCCTCGGCTGATTCGGTCTTCTTTTCGGTGCCCGGGACGATGAGCGCACCCTGGGCATCGACACCCTGGGGCTTCGGGGGTGGCTTGACGAGACCTTTGACAAGGGTGCGGCGGGCGCCATCGCGGGCCTCGAGGGAAAATGCCATCGCGTCGGAGAGGCCGACCGCCTGCATGAAGCTCGTCCCCGAGACCTCGACCTCGCGCCCCTGAACGAAGGCCCGCGGGGGATATTGCGGAAGTGGTGGCGTCGAGAGAGAGCGCTCGTCCTCGGGGGGTAGGATGATGAGCTCGACGCGGCTATTGACCGCCTTGTTGCGGGCGGAGTCGTTGGGTCTCAACGGGCGGGTGGAGCCAAGGCCGATGGTGAAGACGCGCTCGGGAGCGAGACCGAGGTCTTTGCGCGCGAATGTGGCGATATTGAAAGCCGCGCGCCTTGTCGAGGTGAGGTCGTTTTCGTCGACCCCAGAGGGCCCGACATGGACCTCGACCAAGAGGCGTGCACCGGGCAGATTTTCGAGATTGGATTTGGCCTTTCGGAGGAGGCCGATCAATTTCGGAGTGGGCTCTTGAGCCTCGTTGAAGAGCTGGTCACGGACGATGTCGCGCGAATATTCCTCCTTGAGTCCCGCGGCACTCCACGAGGTCCCGACAAGCACCGGGGCGCTCTCGAGGCGCTCGCCCTCGCCATCGACCACGATGAGGCGGAGTTCATGCAGATATCCGCGGTCGAGCAGGCTCGAGACGCCTCGCGGGTCGAGGCCGTCGAAGGTGAGGTCTGCGGGCGGGAGCCCTCGTCCTTCGAGGACGTGGATGAGCTCGCGGCGAGCACCTTTTATTGAATGGATATCGATTTGCCAGTGGGCATTTTCGGGAGAAATCGCCTCGCCCTCGATGGCCGGGAACAATTTCAGAGGGCGAATCAGTGCCCCTGGGCGCCATGGCATGTTGAGGGCTCGAACGCGCTCGCGGCGGGCACCAGCGGTCATCCCCTCGCCTTCGACGAGGAGGGTCGCGCGCCGCCGGGGGGAAGTGTAGCCCTCCCAGGAGAGCGAGAGTGCGTCGGCATCACCGCGGACCATGACGACCGGAGACGGCGGAATAGGGGTGTTCGGCGCGTCCTGATCCGCGAGGATGAGCTCAGTCGGGCGCGCAACTTCTGAAATACAGGTGACACCGAATTCGACGCGCGTGATGAGGCCGCCCGTGAGGTCGAGGAGACGGCTCGTGTGGGTGGTGGGTTTCGAGGACGGCCCGAGCGTGTGGACGTCGAGCTTGACGATGTGTGCACCAGGTCGGAAATCGCGGAGGTGGAAGCGCCCTGTCGCGTCGGTGTCGACGACGCGACCGATGTCGGAGCCGATGCGGACTCCTCCTGCGCCGCGCTCTCCATCTTCGCGGGTGCCATTGCTGTTGTCGTCGCAGAAGACGTCGCCAAGGACTTGAGCGAGGTCGAGCTCGGGGTCGGGCTCGACGCGAAGAGTCGCAAGACTGTCATTCGAGAGCGGCGTGCCATCGGCAGAGGCGAGGCGCGCGGCGAATGTACCTTTGCGGTAGGGGGCGGCCTGAGGGAGGACGCGGAGCTGAAAGCGGAAGCGGAGGCCTTGTCCCGCAGCGAGGTTCAAGGGCTCGGGGTTGCCGTCACGGTCCTGAACGAGCCGGGGCTCGGAGCGCGACAGCGCGGGGTCGAGGGCTTTGACGGTCTGGCCCGAGGGGAGCTCGATGCGACCCGAGCCAGGGATGAAGCCGAGACCTTCGGGGAGGCTCAGGACGAGGGCGACGCCGCCTGTCTCGCCTTCGCGGAGCAGTGAAATGGCCGAGGTGTTGACTGCCTCGATGAGGAAATCGAGGACGTCACCGCGTGACGCAGAGCGTTCGTTCGGGGTGATTCTGAGCTCGAGCGCTTCCGGTTCGGGCAGCTCGGCCCGCGCAGTCGCGCCAAGCCCTGACAGGAGCAGAGGCAAGAGAAGGGTGAAAAAGAGTCGCGCAGGGGCAATCGGGGGGCACATGCAGCCAGGGCTCCAGGGCGCAGGGGGCGCACTACGATACCAGCATTGCGAGGGGCGTGAAAGCGACGATTGGCAGCGTCGGTCGACCTCGCTTCGCCTGGGATACGGGCTGTCACGTCACCGTGAGAAGACGGGGGGCTGGTCGACTGCGCGAGCCTTACTGGGGATTGTAGAGCGTGAGGTCTCGGATGAGTCGGAACCCGCCACTCGTCGCGTCGACAGCCGCGCCGCCGATGACGAGGGCCATGCCATCGACCGCAATGACGCGATGGCCGATGCGCTCGGTCGCCATGAACGGCACCTGACCGATGCCATTGGGGGTCCAGGAGGAGGCGATCTCGATGCGCAGCGTCTGTGTCTGTGTATCTATGTACTCGTAGATGACCTCGAGGCTCGAAAGGGGACGAAGCCCCTGGGCGGGTGGCTCCTCGCCGAAACCGCCGACGATCGCGACGAGGTTGTCTGCGAGGAGTACCGCCTGCTGTCCTCCGCGAGGGGCGCGCATCCGGAAGCCCGCCTGACCCTCGATGAAGCGGGTCTGACCGATATCGAAGACGTCGATGCCAGCCGACACGGTCTTGCGCTGCGTGTCTCCAAATCCGCCGATGATGTAGATGAAATTGCGGGCTGGCACATACACCGCGGAATGTTGCACCCGAGCTCCGCCCGGCATTGCTTGTCCAGTGGGCAAGCCGACGAGCGCCTTCGCGACCGAGTCGTAGAGCATGGCGCTCGCATGCACAGTGCTGTTGGTCTCGCCGCCCGTGATGAGGACCGCAGGCTCGGCCCGACCAGGGAGGAAGAAAGTCGTCGCTTGATGGTGGCGCCGCGCGAGATTGTCCGGCAGGGGACGGGCCCCGCCAGAGGTCGAGGAACCAGCGACCGGATCCCAGATTTCCCAGGTCCCCTGCGCATCACCGCCGATGAACAGAATGACGCGATTGACCTCGTCGATGAGGGTCGCCGTGTGACCTGCACGAGCGACGGCGAGAGGTGGCAGATTCATGGCGCGACCGTCGAGGACGCCCGGAGGGCTGTAGAGCTCGACCGAATTCGTGGGATTTCCGTCGGACGAAATTCCGCCAGCGATGATGACCTGACCTGAGGAGAGAGGTGTGCCCGTGTGCCATGCGCGCGGCAGGAGGAGGGCATTGCGGGGAGTCACCTCGCGCGTGGCGAGATCGAAAGCCTCGACGGAATTAGAAATCGATTGCAGACCATTTCCCCACCATGCGGCGCTGGCGTTCGGAATGGCGCCGCCGCCCGTGATGACGAGCTCACGCGGTGTGGTCGTCACCGCATGTCCGACCCGCCCGGTCGCAAGCTGTTGCGGCGCGCGAGTGGCGGCGGAGATCGGCGGGAGAAACGAATTGACCCGCGCAAAGAGCACCTCGAATTGTTGGAGGGGAGCCCCGTCCGCAACCTCGACCGCGGGGGATCGCCCGCGGGAGATGACAAAACCGGGCTCGCCGCCGGCATCCGAGAGTCCTTCGACTACGAGCGAGCGCTTCTCTCCAGGAAGCGAATATGGAATCCCATCGAGATTTGCGCTGCCTCCCGGCGAATATCGCGCGAGGTGGACGACCGGCGCTTCGAGCCCATCCCCCGACAACGTGAGCCGCATCCAGCCCACGCCGACGAACGGGTCGGCGGCATCAGTAGGACCAAAGAGCTTCAGTGAAAGCCCCGGTGTGCTCGGGACCCCGGAGTCGCTATCGCATCCGAATGAAGCTCCGATGAGGAGGGCCGCGAAAATGGATATCGAATATCGCATATTCATCACCAGGTCACAGTGGTGCGAAATCCCTGAGGGCCGTCGTCACCCGAAGTCGTCAGAACGATCGCAGCCGCGCTGCCTGCGGCGACGCTCCCGAGCACCGCCCAGAACCACCACGTCTCGTAAAATGCAGGCCCCTCCGCCTTGACCTCAGGGAGGATCGGCGGGAGTTGCCTCATCGGTGGCACTTCATATTCGGTTTTGTTCTTTTCCTGTGTCTTGTCCCTGAGCACGGTCTCGGCTTTTTCGGTCTTCTTCGACTCTGGCTTTTCCGATACCCGATTGTCCTGAGCCCCCGAGCCGCCGTCAGAAACGCGGTCGTTCTTCACGACGGTCTGCCGTGGTTCGACGACCTTCGTCTCTCGAGGTTCGACGATCTTCGTGTCGGCCTTGACGTCCGACTTCGCCTCGTAGATCGCCGGGCGTCCCGAGACCGCATTACCACGAACAGTTCCCGTGATGACGCCTCCTGCGCGCTCCATGAGCTCGAGCATCGTCACCTGCAAACCGCCGAGGTCTCCCGAGACGATGGCCGGATCGACCCCGAGCACCCGCCCCCCCGCAGCCTCCCACACGAAGGCTCCGAGCTCGAAATCCTCTCCATTCTTGCGAACGAAGGTCCAGAGGATGGCGTCGAGCTGATTGCTCTTCGCGAGCCCCCTGGCCGCCGTCTGAAAGGTCGCACCGAAATCGCCACTCAACGTGAACGACTCGAGCCCCGTCACGGCCTCGGTCCCAATCGTCGGCGCCGCACCCGCAACCCCGGGCTCACCCGGCTTTGAGACGAGCACCGCGTCGACCGCAACCGACGCATCCGCGATCGTCACGAGCGCCCCATACGCCTCGTAGTCAGCCGCTACAACCCGGACCACGTGACTGCCGGCCGCAAGCTCGCCGAGGACGACGGGCGCCTCCCCAACGTTGCGTCCGTTCACGAACACCACCGCTCGAGGCACGCTTGACCGAACGGTCAACTGCACGCCAGCCGGCTTCACCCGCGCCCTTACCCGCTCGATGACTGCAAGCGCATTGGCAGGTGCCGACGGCTCGAGTTGAAGCTCGGGAGCCATCGCGAGGACATGAGCAAGCTCCTCCTCGCCGTTATCGTCGAACCCCTGACCGAAATACGCCACCGCCCGCCCCGTGAGCGCTTTCACATACGGCCCGATGTCGCCCATCTGCGCGAGCGCCTTCTCGTACAGCGCTATCGCCTTGGTCCACCCCTTGAGCGCCTCGGCCCAGCGCTTCTTCTGCACCGCCTTCTCGGCCTGCTCCGCCGCCTCCGCCGCGCGCTCGAGCGTCCCCTTCTCCGCGACCTTGGTGTTCCGCCCCTCGTTCGCCGGCTTGCTCACCTCGGCTGGCGCAAGCGCCGCAGGGGCAACGACCTCGAGCTTCCCATCGATCCCGAGCAGCGTATCGACATACCCCATGACCCGCCCGACGACCGTCCCCGGAACATCCTCAGCGCGCTGGGTCTTCACCACGAGGACCCGCTTCACGCCCTTTGGCGGCACAGCCCTCGCCGGCCCGAGCGGTCCCGCCGTGAGACACGTCACGAGCAGCGTCGACAGAATGCGGACCCAGGCCGATCGACGTATCTTCACGCACGACGGCCTCATCGACTTTCGCAAAGCGGGGTTTGTGTGCATGCTCCGCACTCCTGCCGGGGACGACATTTCGGAGTACCCCGGCCCAATTCGGGCGACAACCTGACGCCTCATCGCCTCCAAGTCAAACACTGGTCCATGCAGTCCCCACAATCCTCGACCCCCACGTCGCTCCCCCGCGAAATCTGGACCTCTCTCGTTGTCGTCTTCGGCGCGACCTTCCTGCTTGCCATCATCCAGGCGATCTTCCCATTCACCGCAGGCTTCATGCAGGTCGGCCTCGCCCTTGTCCTCCTCGAGGTTCCCCCCTGGCTCCTCCGCAAGCGCCAGCCAGACGGCCTCCTATCGCCCGAACGCGAAGGACTGTGTCTCCGCATCGGCCCCACCCAGCAGGGTCTCACCCTCGGCCTT
>VFQT010002136.1_pt1 | contig 21108 bp, 18 predicted proteins | sample 3512381 | NCBI WGS metagenome assembly VFQT01 (sample SAMN10412376, study PRJNA504923) | tailings metagenome | isolation source: Relicate 2 Philex TSF3 active mining site | place: Philippines: Tuba, Benguet | collected 2017-08-29
TTTGTTTTCATAGGGTACTGATAAAGTTAGTGGAAATAAACTTAACCAGTGGTCCGAAAATTGGGGAGTACTACATTACGTGCTAATAGCTATATTCCCCAAATGGAATCTGAGCAAAATGGGATTGGACCAATAATCGTAGAAAATCCCAAAGGTGGCTAAGACAGGTTTGAATGCCGAGATCAGCTTGATAAAAACGAAAACAATCGACGAACGATTTTTTCCTTAACTTTGAATCAAAACTGTCTAGTAATACCCGACCACTTTATTTTTTTATGCCTCAAAAAACCCAACCAACGACATAAGACCAGCTAAAATCCACGAACTTAAAAGACACATCAACAATCAAACGAAAATTCCTGCTATTTTTGCATAAGAAAGTTGTGACTGCCAATTGAAAAAAACTACAAACAAAAAATCTGTTACTCAAGTATGAAGGAACTAAATTTCATAGATTTATTCGCTGGTGCGGGAGGACTTTCTGAAGGTTTTATACGTGAGCGATTTAAGCCTATAGCACACGTAGAAATGAATAAAGATGCTTGTGAAACTATTAAAACAAGAACAGCTTACCATTGGTTAAAAGAGAACAAAAAAACCAAGATCTATAATGACTATCTTAAATCGGAAACCAAAAACAAAGAAGAGCTTTGGAAAAAAGTCCCGGAAAATTTTATCAACTCGGTCATAAACAAGGAAATTTCAGAAAACACCTTGCCTGAAATTTTCACGACAATTGATAAAGAATTAAACGGGAGAAAAGTTGATTTAATTATTGGTGGTCCACCTTGTCAGGCATATTCAGTTGTTGGTCGTGCAAGAAAAGATATGGAAAGCGACCCTCGTAATCATTTATACAAACATTATGTCAAGTTTCTAGAAAAGTATAAACCAAAGATGTTTGTATTTGAGAATGTACCAGGGATTTTATCTGCAAAAAACGGAGAGTATTTAAGTAAAATTTTCAAGGCTGTTAGAAATGCTGGTTATGAAGTTGCGATTCCTCCAAAAAATCATTTGAACGCTAAAGATTTTGGCGTTTTACAAGACAGAAAAAGAGTAATCATCATTGGTTGGAAAAAAGAGCTAAACTTAAAGTATCCTGAATTTGAGACATCAGAACATAACTTTCAAATTTTTAAAGACTTGTTTTCTGATTTGAAGCCATTAAAAAATGGACAAGGAACTTTGGGCGCCGTAGAATATGAAAAACCGACAACGGAATATTTAGCGCAAACAAATATTAGAAACGGTTTAGACTTTGTGACACAGCATATTGTAAGGCCCACTAATGATAATGACTTGGAGATTTACCAAATTGCTATAGACCAATGGAACAATGGCAAAAGATTGAATTATGCTGAGTTGCCAAAAAGACTAATCAAACATTCAAATACAGTTTCTTTTTTAAATCGTTTTCAGGTTGTAAATGGTAAAGGATTTTCACATACTGTTGTTGCTCATATTGCAATGGACGGCCATTACTATATCCATCCTGATGAAAAACAGAATCGATCTATAAGTATACGAGAAGCTGCAAGAATTCAATCTTTCCCCGATGATTATTTTTTTGAAGGAAGTAGGACGGCTGTATTTAAACAAATAGGCAATGCCGTTCCGCCTTTGATGGCTCAAAAGATTGCAAAAAAGATTAGGGAAATGGTATGATAAATTGGCATTTCTTTCCAAAAAGCCGGATTATACCTGACAACTTGAATAATGTACTAGGTGTATTTGAATTAAATGAAAACTTATTTAGTTCGGCAGTTCATAATTACAAGAGTAATGAGGTATTGGAACATATTAGAACGGATTTAGAAAAATTAGATTTTCAAATTGAAAAGAGTAAAAAGTCAAGTGACAAAATCAAAGTGCCCGTGCTGTTTGGTCAAAACGGTAAACTTGAAAAATACTTTGACGCAGACGGATATAATACAGCAACAAAAACGGTTATTGAAGTTGAAGCAGGTAGAGCAGTTACAAATTACCAGTTTTTAAAGGATTTGTTTCAGGCCTGTATGATGTATGAGGTGGATTATTTAGTTATTGCTGTAAGAAATGATTATAGAGGCAATCCTGATTTTCAAAATGTAATAACCTTTTTTGATACACTCTATGCATCAGGAAGATTACAACTCCCACTTAAAGGAATTTTAATAATTGGCTACTGAATAATATGGAATATATAAAAGCCGAAATCGCAAAACCAAATCCTAAATCTACTATAAACTCGTATAGGAGTTTTGGCTACAATCTATCTACTGCCATTTCAGACATTATTGATAATTCTATTTCAGCAAATGCCAATGAAATAAGATTAGAGTATAAATGGAACGGGCAAGATTCATTCATTGCAATTTGCGACAATGGTATAGGAATGAATCAAAGTGAACTTGTTTTAGCTATGACCCCAGGAAGTAAAGACCCAGAGGAAGAACGCAGTGAAAAAGATTTGGGTCGGTTTGGCATGGGTTTGAAAACCGCATCATTTTCACAATGCAAACGTTTAACTTGTATCACAAGAAAGGGAAGTTACGCAACAATAAAACGCTGTTGGGATATAGATTACATCAATACAGAAAACGAGTGGCAGCTTATAGATTATGTTTCTGAAATTTCTTTTCTTGAAAAAATTGAGAACCAAAAATCAGGCACTTTAGTCCTTTGGGAAAAATTAGACAGAATTGTAGGTAACGCAGAAGCTAAAAATGAAAGCGTTAAAAACGCTTTTTATCAAGAAATGATAAATGTCAAGCATCATTTAAGTCTGGTGTTTCACAAATTTATTGAGACCAAGCGTATAAAAATATTTTTTCAAAACACAGAGATTGAAGCATACAATCCGTTTTTACTCAACCTAGATCCAAAACCCGAAATGGGTCAACCAGAGAGTTTTGGCAATGTGGAAATAACGTACTTCATTCTCCCTCATATGTCAGAAATCGGTAAAACTGATTATGAAAATTCAGGTGGTTCACTAGGTTGGTTTCAAGAACAGGGTTTCTACATTTATAGAGGTGACCGATTACTTGTTGCTGGTGATTGGTTGGGACTTGAAAAGAAACGTGATTATTCAAAATTGGCAAGAATTGCAGTCAATTTTACCAATGAAAATGATTTTAACTGGCATTTAGATATTAAAAAGTCAACAGCAACTCCACCTATTGAAATTAGAAAAGAACTTTCACGAATTGCAAAAATCGCAATTATGAAGTCTGCTAGAATCTATAATTGGCGAGGGCCAAAAACAGTTTCGGAAAACGGAAATATAAATCACGAGGCATTATGGACTGATGAAAAAACAAGAGAAGGAATTAAGAAATATAAAATCAACAGAAAGCACCCGGTAATAAAATCATTACTTGAAGAAAACAACAAATTGGCAGGCAAGGCATTGAAATTACTAGAAGACAATGTTCCAATTGAATTGATTTTAAGCAATCAAAACGAAGACCCTGCATTTCACGAACTAGAAAAACAAACTGAAAGACCAAGTGATGATTTAATCAATTTGGCTGTTGAACTTTATAAAATAAATGTGTCACAAGGAGTTCCGAATGAATTGGCAAAACAACAAATTATGAGTTCAACGCCTTTTAATTTATATCCACTTATCAATGAATTTCTAAAATGAGTTTACTACAATCAGCAAGAGCAATAGCACATACTTTGTTACAAGCTCATCAAGGACAAATAACTGATGAGGTTCTTTTGGCAGTAATTGAAAAAGTATCTGTAATCAATATAGTTGAAGGTCAGACATACGATAAACTAGAACTATTCGAAATTTTGCGTTCTGATTTTAGCATTGGTAAAGGCCAAATCACAATCTTGTCAGAAGATGTTGAGCCTTGGTTGAATGATGAAAAAGCAAACATCAATCCCGAATTGTGGAACAGATACAAATTGTATATGTCCATAAACGACCCGTCATTTCCTGTAAATGATTTGGACGACTTCACTGATAAGATACTTGACAAATGTGTTAATCCAAAAAAACAGGGTTCTTGGGACAGGCGTGGTATGGTTGTCGGTCACGTTCAGTCTGGTAAAACATCCAACTACGTTGGCCTTATCAATAAGGCAACAGATGCAGGTTACAAAGTAATCATCATCATTGCTGGTACAATAAGTTCGCTACGCAGACAAACACAGGAAAGAATTGATTCGGGTTACATTGGAAGAAATAGTTCTGCATTTATCAGAGAAAAAGAAAACAAAATTGTTGGTGTAGGAAATTATACCGTTGGAACAGATATTTATTCGCTTACTTCTGCCTACTACAATAGTGGGGATGAAGGCGACTTTAATCAAGCCATAGCAAAAAGATTAAACATTCCAATTGGGAGAAACCCTGTTGTTTTAGTTGTCAAGAAGAACAAAAGTATTCTTGAAAATTTGATTGATTGGTTTTCAAATGATTTAAATGCAAAAGTCGTTGACGGAACGCCAAAACTGTTTGATGTTCCAGCATTGATTATTGACGATGAAGCCGATGCCGCTTCTGTAAATGCTTCCAGAGATATTAACGACATCAAAACAATAAATCGGTTAATCCGAACTTTGCTAAACATTTTCAATCAAAATACTTTTGTTGGCTACACCGCAACACCATACGCTAACTTATTTATTTCGCAAGAATACAATGAGGAGAAAACAACTGTAGTCAAAAACAAAACATATAAAATTGGTGAAGACTTATTTCCAAGAGACTTTATCATCAATATAAAAGCACCAACTAATTACATTGGTGCAGCTAAAATATTTGGTTATGAAAATGCAAATCCAGAACTCACAAAAGAACCGTTGGATATTTTCAGAGAAATCAATGATTTTGACCCACCATTTTTCAGAACCATCAACAGAGAAAACAAAGATATTTTACCTGAATATCTTCCTCCAAGTTTAGAACGTGCGATAAGATCTTTCATACTTACTTGTGCCATTCGCAGAGTGAGAGGACACGAAAACAAACACAATTCAATGTTGGTTCACGTTGCTTTGTTAGTACGATGGATTGACAAGGTTGCCTATTTGGTAAATGAGAAAACGAAAGAATACAAAAATGCAATTCAAAGTGAAGATGAAACTTTGATAAATGAACTACAAGAAATTTATGAAACTGACTTTTTACCAACTACGCAAAATGTTTTAGAAAATTTGGATTATACCGACATTAGAATAAAACCGCACACTTGGAAAGAAGTTAAAAAGGAATTGAAAAATGCTGTTTTGAAAATTGATGTTCGTTCCGTGCACGGCACACGTTCAACAACCAATTTAGAGTACCACAACATTGAAGAAATTGATTACAACCGATACGAAAATGGTTTATCGGTAATTGCAGTTGGGGGTAGCCGTTTGTCAAGAGGAATTACGCTGGAAGGATTATCAGTTTCTTATTACATAAGAACAACCCGAATGTATGATTCCCTTATGCAAATGGGACGTTGGTTTGGCTATCGCCAAGGTTATGTTGATTTATGCAGATTGTACACCACAAATCAGATTTTTGAGTGGTTTAATCACATTACAATGGCCACTGAAGAAATGAGAAACGACTTTGATGAAATGACCGCAACACATCAAAGACCAAAGGATTTTCGTTTGAAAGTTAGAAATCATCACGGATTGCTGACAATTACTAGTTTAAACAAATTATACTTTTCAGAAGATATTGAAATTTCGTTTTCAGGAGAAAATCCTCAAACGTATTGTTTACTTAAAACGAAATCAGAGATTGAGAACAACTTTAATGCTTTGAAAAAACTGATTTCTACTATTGGTTTCCCAACAAAAGAAAACAGAATTGAAAACAAAGGCAAAACAAGATACTTGTTTTATCCGAACACAAACATTGATGCTCTTTGCAGTTTTATTGATTCATTTAAAATTGAACAACCAAGTATTAACAACGCAACACTAAGCGACTACATCAAAACACAAGCGAAAGGTAATAAAATCAAAGAATGGAGTATTTGCATTGTTTCAAATTCGGATGAAAGAGTTTTTATTGATTACAAAGGAAAAACACCAAGAAACGAAAGACAAGCAAACGAAGATGTTGCTAAATACGACTTACAACACAATAACGAAGTTATCACGTTAAGTTGTAGTGTGCGTAATCAACAAATTGGGCGTGGTGGTGAGTTTTATTTGATTTCTAAAAATCAAATTGACCAAACAGGCGACCGCTACGTTGATTTGTCAAAAGAAAAAGACTATTCAAAAATGTCTTATGCTGAAATTAAAGAACAACGTAAAGCTGAAAAGAAAGGACTTCTGTTGATTTACGCATTAGACGAAAGAGGAACTCCAAAGGTAAAAAATGACATTCCGATTGTAGGATATAGTTTGCATTTCCCTAGAATCGAAGATGAAACAAAGGTTTCCTATACAACTACAATCAAAAAAGATTTTGATAACGAAGTTATGGACGATGATGATAACCAAGAAACCGAATAATCAATGATAAACATAAAATCAATTTGGGAAAATCATAAGCCAACTGGTGACATCATTCTCAAAACAAGAATTGATGAAATTCCGCATTTGAATTGCTTTGCGGCTACAAACCACATTACTGGACAGCATTTGTACATTATGGCTGTTGCAAATAATGTGACAATTCCTGAACTCAACAATTATCGCTTCAAAGGCGTTGAAATCTACACTTTGCAAAGTGAAACCGAAAACAAAATTGAACTTTATATTTATCTAGTAGATAACGATTTGAAAGACATTTTTTCATTGTTCATTGAAAACATTTTGGAAGAAATTGAAAAAAGCATAACCGAAAATGAAGCGATAAAAACAACTCTAAATGTAGTTTCAAAATGGAAAAAGTTATTTGATAAAATCAACTTTAATGGCTTATCTCTTGAACAACAAAAAGGATTGATTGGCGAATTATTGTTTCTAAATACTTTATTGGATGACGAAAAAACAATTGCAAATGCTTTAAATTCTTGGACTGGTGCGGAACAAGATTTTCAGGCGAAAGATTTTACTTTGGGTTCCGTTGGTGTTGAAGTTAAGTTTACATCATCAAAACAGCCAAGAATTAAAGTTTCTAATGAAAGACAATTAGATGCTGAAAATTTAAGCGATTTATTTTTGATTCTATATTCTACTGAAGCCGTAAAAGATAATGGTGTTTCGCTTAATTCAATTGTTGAGCAAACACGACAGAAAATATCAACCGAAGAAGAACGTAGCCGTTTCAATGCGAAATTGCAATTGAACGGATATTTTGATGACGACAAGGAACATTACGGAAGAATGTATTCGCTCAAAAGAATGTTTGTATTTAACGTAACATCTGACTTTCCCAAATTAGTAAAAAATCATTTGCCATTAGGAATTTATGATACTTCTTATTCAATAGAAATTTCAGCAGTGGAAAATTTTATTGTAGAACCCGAATCCTTATTTGAAAAGATTTAGAGAATGGAAAGAGCCTTAGAAAACTATATTGAAGAATTAAAGTCTGACGTTGCTTCACGGGTTTATTCAGAAGGCGTAGGAGCAAGTTTTGAAGATAAATTCACTGAGTATTGTATTGAAGTTTTAGAATCGATAGGAAAATCCGAAGGAGCAAGAGTTTTGTCTTATGTTCACCCAAACAGTCAGGGTGGAATTGATTGGAAAATTAATGGCTATTGCCTGAAAGATTTAGCCAAAGACGAGTCTAAAAGGGAGTATTACGAAACACTTGATTTGTTCATTACCTTTTACAAGAATGAATGTGATTACAACATCACAAAAGACGATTACACTAAGTCGCTTAACCAGATAAAACGCTTCATTAATTCAGCTTTAAAACGCCACATCGATTATATTGATAAAGCTCATGCAGAATTGTATCATTTGATTGGTACAATCGGCAAGCAAGGAAAGGATTTTGACCGTATCAATGTTTATTTTCTAATAAACGGATTTTCAAATCATGAAAAAGAAAAAATAGAAATTACCGATGCAGATGTTTTTGTACACACTTGGGACGTTGCACGGTTGTTCAAAATCAATGAATCAAACAGCGTTCACGAACCTATAGAAATAGAGTTTGATAGTTTTACAGAAGGCGGAAAAGGTTTACAATGCTTGCAAGTTCCAAGCATTGACGAGTTATATGACTGCTATTTGGCAATTGTTCCAGGAGAAATTTTAGCAAAATTGTATAAAGAGTATTCAAATGAATTATTGGAAAGTAATGTTCGTGCATTTTTAGGTCAAGCAGGGAAATTCAATAAAGGAATTAGAGATACCATTCGCACAAAGCCTCAAATGTTCTTGCCATATAATAATGGAATTACAGCAACAGCGGAAAATGTAGAAACGAAAATTATAGATAATCAACTAGTAATTACAAAACTTAACGACTTTCAAATTGTAAATGGTGGACAAACAACAGCGTCACTTTATCACACTCAAAAGAAATTTAAAGATGCCGATTTGAGCAAAATATTTGTTCAAATGAAGCTGACAGTTATCAAGGATAAAGAACAAAAGAATATTGAGGTTCCAAATATTTCTCGTTTTGCAAATAGTCAAAACAAAGTATCGGAATTAGACTTATCTTCAAACAATCCATATTTTATTCAGATTGAGAATCTATCCAGAAAAAAATATGTTGTTAATCCGGAAAATAAAAATCAATCATTATTATGGTTCTTTGAACGAGCCAATGGTCAATATCGTGAAACTCTGAATAAACAAACACTTGCACAGCAAAAGAAATTTAAGGAGCAAAATCCATCTAACCTGAAGTTTGTAAAATCAGACATCGCGAAATTTATCAATTGTTGGGAACTTGAACCACACTTTGTTGCACAAGGTTCTCAGAAAAACTTTATTCATTACACTAAAAAGATTACTTATTTAGTTAGTAAAAACAAATTGCCAGGTGAGAATTTTTATCGAAAACTTATAGCGAATGCAATTTTGTTTAAAACCATTGACCAACTTTTTGGACGGAAAGGCGTTAATGCCATTGGAGATACTAGTTTGAAAGCCATGACCGTTGCTTATACTTTGTCATATTTCCACTATTTGACAAATAATAGAATAGATTTGTGGAAGATTTATGAAGAACAAAGAATAAATGATTTCCTAATTAATCATTTATATAAACTACTTGGGTTTGTTTACAACCATATTATTACAGAAGCAAGCGGTAGTTTGATTTCTGAATATGCAAAACGCCAAAGTTCTTGGGAGAAATTCAAAAACACTCCGTATTCCGAAGATTTAATAAATTCCTTGAACAGTTATTTGATTTCAGAAGAGGAAAAAATTCAAAGAGAAAATGAAAAAGAAATTGACACTAATAGAGTTGAAGATTCTGTTTTCATTGTCAGTGAGATTCAAAAAATGGGCTTAAAATTCTGGGATGGTTTTAGACGATATATTGAAAGCAACAAACCTGACGGCTTTGATTGGTCAATCGCATTTGACTTAGTGGGCAGACTTAGTAAAAACAAAAATCTTACATTAAGACAAATAGCCTTTGGCCAAAAAGTACTAGACTATATTCAGACAAGTCCGCAACTAATTGATGAGGTGAAAGCACTCTCGAAACTTGATGAAACTGAAATTGTTGAGGTGAAAGCTATTTATGATAAACTTATATTGATTCCAAAAGACCAATGGAAAAGAATTATTGATGTAGCGAGCCATACAAAAATCTTTGATACTTTAGAATTATCAAACGTTAAATCAGTTCAGATAGCAATTGCAAAAAAGGAAAAAGTTAAAGAGCAAGCATTCATTAGGGCGTATGAATCAATAAAGAAATTAAAGAAGTTTGGAATAATAGTTTAATCAAATTTTATTTGCTATATATGTTATGGGCCTTGAATATTACAGCAAACCGGGGCTGTAGGTTACCCCCATACCTCACACCCCAATCCTCATTCCCCCAGCATACCCCCAGCATACCCCCCAAACCCCTACACGCCTATGCCCGCTCAAAAAGACCGTCTTTATGCCGATGTGCAGTTTCTCACTGATATCCGGCCCTTCCGCAACCACCTCAATATGGATAGCTTGACGCGGGTTGTCAGCTACATTCGTGGGGCATTGGATCTCCCTGGCTTTGTGTTATCCGAGCAGAAGTGGATGGCGGGTGGTCAAGAGTACACGAATGTGGTGGCCACCTGGCGGGGCGATTGCCAACGCCGCTTGGTGGTGGGGGCCCACTACGATGTGTGTGGCGATCAGCCTGGGGCCGATGACAATGCGAGTGCCGTGGCGGGCCTCCTAGAAACAGCACGTTTGATTGCCGAGCTGAAGCCTGAGACCGACTACGCCATCGAGTTGGTGGCCTATTGCCTCGAAGAGCCGCCCTATTTTGCGACCAATCTTATGGGGAGCTACATCCACGCGCAATCGCTCCATGCCCAAAAGGCCGATGTCATCGGCATGATCTGCTATGAGATGATCGGCTATTTTTCGGATTTACCCCATTCTCAACCCTACCCATCGCCTGAATTGGAGGCGCTCTACCCCCTACGGCCAATTTCATCATTGTGGTGGGCATTCAAGAACACCGGGCCTTCAATGAGCGGGTGTGGCAGTTGATGAAATCCGCCTCCGCCTCCGCCATCGCACCGGTGGATGTGCAGGTGGTGAGTTTCCCCGGTGCAGGCGGATTGGCCGGACTTTCAGACCACCGCAACTACTGGACTTTTGGCTATCCCGCGCTCATGATCAACGACACTTCGTTTCTGCGCAACCGCAACTACCACCAAATGAGCGACACGATCGATACGCTCGATTTCGATAAGATGACGGCTGTGGTCGACGCCGCCTACCACGCCATCACCCAAATTTAACACTCACCCCCCTTTCAGGCGCTGCATGAGGCTGTCGCGCTGCACCATAAACCGCTGCTTTTCGGCGGGGTGTAGGGGGTCCGAAGGGGGTGTTTGGATCCGGGCAGGGTTTACCTGCACGCCGTTTTCCCAAAAGCGAAAGCACAGGTGTGGTCCTGTGGCAAGGCCCGTACTGCCCACATAACCGATCACTTGGCCCTGTTGCACACGTGTGCCTCTGCGGATGCCCTTGCCAATTCGGCTCATATGAAGGTAGCCGGTTTCGTGGGTTTTATTGTGACGGATGCGAACAAAGTTGCCGTTTCCTCCTTTGTAGCCGGCCTCCGTTACCGTGCCGTCGCCGATGGCGCGGATGGGTGTTCCCGTGGGTGCCGCGTAATCGATGCCCAAGTGCGGGCGATTGATGCGCAAAACCGGATGAAATCGCCTTTTCGCAAAGCCCGAACTGATGCGGGTATAGTCGAGCGGTGCCTTCAGGTACCGTCTTTTCATGCTTTCGCCTTTTTCGTTGTAGTACTGGGTTTTTCCATCGGAGGTCAACCACACAAATCCGTAATACGATTTTCCTTTGTGGCGAAGTTCGGCCGCTTGCACTTGCCGGGCTGGACCCGGACGGCCATCGATCCACACTTCCTCGTGCACCACACGAAAGGAGTCACCTTCCTGCAAATGGAAGAAATCCACCGTCCAATCAAATAACTTGGTGTAGTTGGCTATTAACTCTTGGGTGGCTCCGCTTCGCCCCATGCTCTGATAGAGACTTCCATCGATTCGGCCACTTTTATAGGCCATTTTGCTGGTGGTGGGGCGCATGACCCGCTCCACGCTGGGGGAGTCTGACTGTAAATCGACTCTTAGGTAGCTGTATGCATCGGGCTCGAGTACCCAATAGGCCAGTTGACCGCTGCTGTCGTTTGCATACCAGGTGTAGGGGAGGCCCGCACGGATTTTCCGGTTGTCGAGGTGCATCCCCAGCCGCTCAATGCTTATCAGCGATTGGGTGGCGCTGGCCCCGCATTGTGCCAATATGCTGCCCAGGTTATCACCATTTTTTACCGTACTGCTCCGCACCTGATATGGATGTAGATTAATGCCGTGGCGCATGGCCGGCACAGCTTCTTTGGTTTTGGTGGAGGTCGTTTTGGCTTCTTTGCTCTGGCATGCGGATAGGATACCTATGAGCAACAAACTGATGAGAACGTGGAGCCGAATGGTGTAGGAAAAGAATACACAACTTGGGGCGGATGAGCGCAAACCACTGGACTTTTGTTGTGCGCTGCGTTGCGGAGCGCTGCCTGATGGAGCGCTGGAACGATTGATGCGCATCAGGGCTGCTGTTCGTTCATATGGCTGCGCACGCGGTCGTAGATGTGCTTAAACCAAAAGGTGAAGTCTTCAGGGCGTTGTTCCATCCAGCGGTCGAGCTCGGAGGGGGTCACCCAGCGGCTTTCTGCCACCTCGTTCGGGTCGGGCCGGGCTTCAAAATGCCCGGTTCCGAAAAAAACATGGTCGAATTCGTGTTCGGTGAGCCCGTTTTCGAATTCGGTGCGGTACACAAACGAAAAGCGAAATTCGAGGGGGCATACTATGCCCATTTCTTCCTGGAGTCGGCGAAGGGCTGCGGCATGGGGGCTTTCGCCTGGCGCGGGATGGCTGCAACAGGTGTTCGTCCACAGGCCCCCGCTGTGGTATTTGTGGACCGCTCTACGCTGCAGCAGCATCGATCCATTGGGGTCGAATAGAAAAACGGAGATGGCCCGATGCAGTTGGCCGAGCACATGCGCTTCTTGCTTGCGGGCCACGCCGATTTCACGGTCGTTCACATCCACCAGCACCACAAGGGGTTCGTTCGGGTCGGATACAGCAGGCGGGATATGGGGGGTCATAGCGGGCAAATATAGGATTCTGCCCCATTGGGTCGACTCCCTTTTTTACCCGTGTTATGCGCGAATCGGATCTGTGGAGCGTGCCAGAAGGCCGTCGAATCGAAAATAAGAAAGAAATGCTGCCCTGTTATCGTTCCCGACATTACACGGATGGCTCTGGCTTTCATACAACGGCATGTGAATCGTGCATCACATATTGAAGGGGTTTGAAAAAGGGACATTATTTCAAGTTCAGTTTGTGAAGCGCGGTGGGCTGCTTCCGTGTGCGCTGGATGCAAGCCTACCCCACCGAAGAAACAGGGGAATTTCAGGTGTTGAAGAACACGAACCGAAATGGACCGCTCTTTTGGCATCAAGATCGCACCAGGCTGGCACTAGGCTTTTCGGAGCTTGTTGATTTGTTGAATTTTTTGAGGCAGGAACGCAGCATTCGTGATCTGATGGAGTTTATGAACTGGCGTGACCGCACAAAGTGAGGTTGATTTCGGACCATTGCTTCACCCCCCTCAATCCCCAATGGTCTGGGTTTCAATCGGCCTTGGGCAGGGGCGGTGGCGGAGCGATCTGGGGGTTCTCATCCAGGAAAACAGCCGTTCGGGGTGCCGATAAGCCATCAGCCTGGTGCAGCATCCCGCGTTCCTTAGCCAATTCGAGGGCCTGGGGCAAGGTATTCACACGGCCTGCGGGGATTTGTCGGCCCATACAGCCCGCAAGCAAGTCATCGGAGGATTGCCCGCCCACGGCCGCTTGGAGTGCCGCTTCAATGGCGGCTCTGTTTTGGATGCGACCTGCGGCCTGCCGCCATTCTTCGGGGGCATTTATGTTGAGTTGATGCATCAACTGAGCGAATTGCTTGTCGCTGCCCACGGCGAGCACCACGCGCACACCGTCGCTGCAGGTGTAGGCTTGTCCGTAGGGCACAATATTGGGATGTCCCGAGCCCATGGCTTGGGGTTCGTAACCGGCAATGAGGTAGTTGGTGGCCTGATTGGCAAGGGCACTGAGGGCAGAATCGATGAGCGAAACCCGGACCCACTGCCCGGACCCGCTTTTCTCCCGCGCCAGCAGGGCCAAAAGTATGCCTTCTTTGAGTTGATGGGCCGCCAGCAGGTCCATGAGCGCCACAGGCATTTTGTGGCCTTCCCCCCTGCGCATGCCGTTGAGGTGAACGAAACCCGCTTCGGCCTGTATGATGGCGTCGTATCCGGTTCTTGAATCCTCTTCGCCATAGCCGGTGATGCTGCCAATGATCAGCCGCGGGTATTCGCGCAGGAGTTCGCCGGGCAGCAGGCCGAATTTCTGGGAATCGCCCGGCTTGAAGCTCATCAGCAGTATATCGGCACTTGGCAGCAGCGCACGCAATGCGGTTTGCGCATGACTTTGCGTGAGGTCCATGACCAGGCTTTTTTTGCCCCAATTGGCGGCACAGAAGTAGGCGCTTCGTTGGCCATTGGGGTGTTCGCCTGGTGCACACCAACTGCGGGTGATGTCGCCACCAGGTGGCTCTATTTTGGTGACCTGGGCTCCGGCCTCGGCCAGAAATTGACCCGTTGCGGGACCTGCGAGTACCGTGGCGAGCTCAATGACCTGAATTCCGTGCAGGGGTGCATTCATCGGTGGCGGTTTTGGGATTCGGGGCTTGTCGTTGTGCTTGTTGTCGGGCTTGTTATTTTGATTCGGACCTTTTCATGTGATTTGGTCCTTTTCATGTGATTTGGTCCTTTTCATGTGATTTGGTCCTTTTCATTTGATTCGGTTCTTTTCATGTGATTCGGTCCTCTTCCATTTATGGTCGGGGTGTATGCGCAGCAACGAGCTGTCGCCATAACTGAGAAAGCGGTATTCGTGTTGCAAGGCATGTTGGTAGAGTGCGCGCCAACGCTCGCCCACCACAGCGGCCACCAGCAACAACAGCGTGCTGCCGGGTTGATGGAAGTTGGTGATGAGTTGGTCGGCCAGCCGGAAACGATATCCGGGTGCGATCATCAGTGCGGTATGGGCCTGATCGACCTCGATATTCCGTGCCTCAAGCCAATGAATGATCCGCATGAGGGCTTCTTCCGGATTGGGAAGGCTGCTTCCCCACTGAATTTCGCTGTCGTAAGGGGTAAATGCCTTGGGTGAGGGTAGGGATGTGTCGTTTTCTTGCAGTAAGGCCCCGATCCAGTAGAGGCTTTCCAGGCTGCGTAGGCTGGTGGTGCCCACACAAATGAGGGGCAATTGTTCACGGTTGGGTTTTTGGAGGTGTTCCACCAGGCGAAGGAGCAGCTGTTTGTCGACCCGCAAGGCTTCGCTGTGCATGTCATGACCCCGCATGGTGTCGGCGGTTACGGGCTTAAAGGTGCCGGCGCCGACGTGCAAGGTCAGTTCCATCCGTCCAATGCCGGCCGCATCGAGCTGCGACCACAATTCAGGGGTGAAGTGGAGTCCTGCCGTGGGCGCGGCCACCGATCCGGCGTTTCGCGCATAGTGGGTCTGGTAGCGCTGCTGGTCGATGGCCTCAGCCGCGCGCTTGAGGTAGGGGGGAATCGGCATTTGCCCCGCCCGCATCAGCACCTCAGAAAAGCTGAGTTCCGCGGGCTCCCATTCGAAGTGAACGATCAACGCTTGGCCATCCGAAGGACTTTTTCGGGCGGTGAGCCGCAGATCGTTTGATTCGAGCACAAGTGCCTCATTGCGCCATCGACGGGCATTGCCCGCCATGCAAATCCACTGGCTGCTGCCCGTACGACTAAGGGCTTCATCCCACCCCATGGGTTGTTGCGCAGGGTTCAAACAAAGCAATTCGACCCGTGCACCCGTGGGCCGATGCATATACAATCGGGCGGGGATGACCTTGGTGTTGTTGAAGAGGAGAATGCTCCCCCGATCAAGGATCCGGGGAAGTTCCGAAAAAACCCGATCGTGGATGCGGTCTGCGCCAGCATCCCCTGCACCATCACCCTTTGCCGTTGCACCCCCTGCACCGGCATCCCCTGCACCATCAACAGCGACACCATCAACAGCGACACCCTCAACAGCGTCACCCTTTGCGCCTACAACATCAACAGCGACACCATCAACAGCGGCACCCTTTGCGCCTACACCATCAACAGCGACACCATCAACAGCGGCACCCTCAGCAGCTGCAACCAAGAGGCGCGACGAGGATCGGTCAGCGAGGGGATAGGCCGCAATGCGCGCATCCGGAAGTTCATAGGTGAAATCGCTTATTTTTAAATCGGCCGGGTGTTGCATGCCGCAAAATTAAGGGCCGACGCTTATTTTTGCAGGATATGATCAGCATCAGCGAACGCGCCGCCGAAAGAGTACACAGCATGCTCCAAGAGCCCGAGTACCTCCAAACGCCTGTGGTGCGCGTGGTGGTGGAAAGTGGGGGGTGTTCTGGACTTTCCTATCGGATGTCGTTTGTGGCCGCTCCAGAACCGGGCGACGAGCAGTTCAGCGACAAGGGCCTATTGTTGGCATGCGATAAACGGAGCTTTTTCTACCTGATCGGCACCGAGCTCGATTACTCCGACGGTTTGCAGGGAAAGGGCTTCCATTTCCACAACCCCAATGCAACGCGCACCTGTGCCTGTGGCGAGAGTTTTTCGCTTTAATCGACGCACACGCTGATGCCATACTGGTTTCGCTATTTCGATATTTTGCCGCTGCGCCTGTGGCTGGTGATCCTGTTTTTTGTGCTTTTTGCATGGGTCGGACGGGTAGCCTTCGGTAGGTGGCAACGCTCAGGACTTGTGGTAGCGAGTTACAATATTCGATATGATAATCCGGGTGATGGAATCCACCAATGGTCGCTGCGGAAGGAACGCTTGGTGCGGGAATTGATGGCCCAGCAACCGGGGGTTATCGGTATGCAGGAAGTACTTCACAGCCAATTGCAAGCGCTGCGGCAGCTGATGCCGGCCCGATACCAATGGGTGGGTGTGGGCCGCGACGATGGTAGCGAGGCCGGAGAATATGCGCCGATTGGTTATGATCAACTGCAGTTCAGACTGCTCCAGCAAGGGGTGTTTTGGTTGTCGGAAACCCCCGAAAGGCCGTCGAAGGGATGGGATGCCGCCCTGCCGCGCATCTGCACCTGGGTGCAGCTCGAATCGGTTCGGGGAAAGCGTCGGTTTTGGGTATTTAATGCGCACCTCGATCACCAAGGGGTGCAGGCCAGGGCCGAATCGGTGTCCCTCATGATGGCCATGGCCGATCGGGTATCCCAATCTGATCCGGTTTTGTTGATGGGCGACTTCAACGACAGCCCCGAGGCTCTTTCCATTCGTGCATTGTCGAAGGCCGGATGGCTCGATGCCCATACCCAGGCGGAAAAGAAAGGGGGAAGCGAGGGCAGCTTTTATGGGTTTGAAGGCGATCGATCGGGTGCGCGGATCGACTATATATGGTACCGAAACCTGCCCGCACCCCGTTGGTATGAGATCGATGGCCCCCCTGGTCGTAGACCACCCTTTGCATCCGACCACTGCCCGGTCTACGCCCATTTTGCGTTCTGATTTCGATTCAACTACTTTTACACCCTTATGCCCGTACGCCTCAGCGTGAACATCAACAAGGCCGCCACCTTGCGCAACAGCCGAGGGGGCAACAATCCTGACCTGCTGCACATCGCACTCGATTGCATTCGATTTGGTGCGGAGGGAATTACCGTGCATCCGCGACCCGATGAACGGCATATTCGCCGGTCGGATGTATTGGCTTTAGCACCCGCCTTGTCGGTGGAGTTCAATATGGAAGGCAATCCGAAGGAGCAGACTTTTACCGATTTGGTTTTGGCTGTCAAACCAACGCAGGTAACGATGGTGCCGGATGCTACCGATCAACTCACGAGCGACCACGGCTGGGATGTGGTGCGCGAGCGCGAATACCTGACCGATGCGGTGAGCATGTTCGCGGAAGCCGGTATTCGCACTTCTTTGTTTGTAGACCCCAACCCCAGCATGGTGGAGGCGGCCATTCGCACGGGCACCCATCGGATCGAGTTGTATACCGAAACCTATGCGCGCATGTATCCTCATGATCCCGAAAAAGCGGTGAAACCGTTCATTGAGGCGGCTGAGGTGGCGGTCGCAGGTCGGCTCGGGCTCAACGCAGGACATGATCTGTCGCTGCAGAACCTAACCCTATTGGTGGAGCGGGTGCCTGGCCTTCTCGAGGTCTCGATTGGGCACGCTTTGTTCTGCGACGCCCTCTATTTTGGCTTGGAAAACACCATCCATCAATACCTGAGGGCCATACAACGCGCCACGGCAGCATAACACGATACTGCCGCCATTTGAAATCAGACCAGCCGTTCAAATTAGTGTGGAATGATGATGGAATAGGGTTTTTCCAAGGGATAAGGGCAAGAAACCGTGTGTTTTGTACCCCCCGACCAAACACGTTTTGCGTAGCCATTTGGCAGCGCTTTGTTTTGTGGGATATAGGTCATGAAATACTACAGAGAAAAGAGGACGCAAATAGACAGCGGGCGATATACGCAGGGGCTACTACGGTCTCAGCGGTTTGGTGCTTAATGAACTGGGGTCGGATCCACTGGGTGGAGCGGGCGCGTTCTATGTGTTCGGATCCACTGGGTGGAGCGGTCTATGTGTTCGGATCCACTGAGTGGAGCGGTCTATGTGTTCGGATCCACTGAGTGGAGCGGGCGCGCTCCATGTGTTCGGATCCACTGAATGGCTCGGTTTATGAGTTCTTCAGCAAAAGCCGAGATCGAGCGTATATCATATCGGATAGCGACATCCAGTCTGATGATGGGGTAAGGCCATGTCAGATTAGCCGTTTGTTCGAGTGGCTCGCTGAGCAAGAATAACCGAATAACGGATAATTTACTATAATTGTCGCTTATTTCCACCGCACCTTACCCGCTTAGCCCGGTTTATGTTTTCAAAATCATGTGAATACGGCCTACAGGCCATGCTGTACATTGCCATGAATGCATCGGAAGACCGAAATGTTGGACTGCGAGAAATCGCGGTCAACCAGGGCATCCCGGTGCATTTTCTCAGCAAAATCCTGCAAATGTTGGTAAAGAGTAAACTACTCAATTCCGTGAAAGGTCCCAACGGCGGTTTTACCCTTCGCAGAAAACCAGAGGAAACCAACCTGCTCGACGTGGTGGCCTCCATCGACGGGCTCGATTTGTTTGAGCGCTGCGGCATTGGTTTGAAGCTGTGCTCCGACAACCATCCATGCCCGGTGCACCACAAATTTAAGTTCTTGCGCGAGAGCATCCGGGATACGCTCTGTAAGGAGAACTTGTCGGACTTGGTGTTCGATATGCAGGAAGGAAAATCCTATGTGGCCTTGAAGAATAAACCCTAGCGGATTTTGTCGCGCCGCAAACTCATTCATTTCGACGAAATGGACCAGATGCCGCATGTGCTGCAGCATCCGGTCGACATGCCCGGCCAGTGGGCCAATTTCTGGGGCAACGACCATCCGATGGTTTTGGAGGTGGGCTGCGGAACGGGGAACTATGTGCTTGGATTGGCCACGCGCCTGACGGGGTGGAACGTGGTTGGGGCCGATATCAAGGGGGCGCGGATGTGGCACGGAGCCACAAAGAGCCGCGATTTGGGTCTTTCGAATGTGGCTTTTCTGCGTTGCCGCCTCGAACAGCTGCCCGATTATTTTGGTCGGGATGAAGTATCTGAGCTCTGGATCACCTTTCCCGATCCCCAGCCCCGCGCATCCCGCGAGAGAAAAAGGCTTACATCCCTCCGCTTTTTGCAGATTTATCACCGTATTCTCAGGCCGGGCGCACGGCTTCATTTGAAAACCGATGATCCAAACCTGTTTGCGTTTAGTGTGGAGACATGGAACACCGCGCGCATGAAGCTGCTCCAGGTGTCCTACGACCTGTATGCGGACGTCATTCAAGGTCCAGCTGTGGACATTCAAACGACTTATGAATCGAGGTTCCTCGCTGAGGGCAAGAAAATTCACTACATGTGCGCCGAATTCACCGATGAATTTCCGGTTAGCGTAGTCCAGCCTCCTCCAGCAGATCAATGAAGGCTTGCCAAGCCGAGTAGTCGCGCTTACCTACCGCTGTTTCTTCTTGTCCGCTCAAGCACACCCCATAGGGTTTGAAGCGATCCACCCATTCCATTGGGTTTTGCATCAAGGTCGGGATTTCCAAAAAACAGCGGTTCGGTCCGAACAGACCCGCCCAATTTTTGAGAAGGTCATCTGGGCTCGGCAGCTGGTTTGAATCGGTTAATAAAGCACTTGGATCGAGCAATAGGTAGTCGAGGTCGACCCGAAAAAGATCCGGCAGTTGCCGGGTCTGGGCATCGACTTTCCAAATGATCGGACAATCCGGTCGAACGGCAACTGCCTGGGGGGTATTGCCTGATAATGTGACCTCCAGAGCATCTGGAACCACGGCAACGGATTGCGAAGCATTCAAATCAAAGTCCATCATTCCTGTTGGCACCTCAAGCCCGTCCATCATGCCCGCTGGGGTATTGCGCTCGTTCTTTTCCGAACAGATCGTTGACTGTTCTTCTTGCCCTAGTTTTGCCAATTCTGTTGGGTTGAATGCGAAAAGTGGCAGTTCACGCGCGGTGATTTGAAGAACAGACACCGGACCGCTGATCCACTGCCTAATGTCGGTATAATCCGCCTGCGAAATGCCGTCTCCGCTTGATGGATACCAAGGAAAACCGAGGAACTCGGCAGCAGCAGCCGAAGCAAAGCGGGCATCACTGAGGTGACTGACCGCGCGGAAGTAAAGTTGCAGATGCATGGGGCTATTTTATGGGTATCGATTAAGTTTGTGGGGCTTGAACGTGCCCGGCAGCGCAGCAAAAATAGGAGAATCATGCCCCCAAATCCGAAGCCCGATTTTTTTGAACATGTTTTTCAGGTGGTGCGGCTGATACCGGTCGGACGAATCTCAACCTATGGGGCCATTGCGCGCTATCTGGGTAGTGCACAGTCGGCCCGTATGGTCGGCTGGGCCATGAATGCTTCCCACAACGTTCATCCACCCGTGCCTGCGCACCGTGTATTGAATCGCAACGGCTGTTTAACAGGTAAAATGCATTTTGCAGGACCTCAGGCCATGCAGTCGCGATTGGAAGAAGAGGGGGTGATAGTGGTCGACGATCAGGTGCAGAATTTTGATCGGATTTTCTGGGATCCATCGGTGGAGTTGTTGCTCTGAGTTGGTCGATTTTCATCATATTTGCTTGTGGAGCTCTGTGATCGATTGTATCCAAAGCATCCGCCATCACCTTCATATCGCCGAGTGTCCCCCCAGAATTTCGTCTATTGTCACCCCAGAATTTCGTCTATTGTCACCCCAGAAATTGGTCTATTGTCACCCCAGAATTTGGTCTATTATCCCCCCAGAATTTGGTCTATTGTCC
>VFQT010002138.1_pt1 | contig 21104 bp, 13 predicted proteins | sample 3512381 | NCBI WGS metagenome assembly VFQT01 (sample SAMN10412376, study PRJNA504923) | tailings metagenome | isolation source: Relicate 2 Philex TSF3 active mining site | place: Philippines: Tuba, Benguet | collected 2017-08-29
ATAGCACTTTTCGAGTTACTTAAAAACATGAAAGGTTACGAATGAAGGATATCGTTCAATTAGGATCATTGATCATTGAGGTAACCAGAAAGGATATTAAAAATGTACACTTGTCGGTTCATCCTCCGGATGGCCGGGTGACGCTGTCTGCCCCGTTGAATACACGCCTTGAAGTGGCCAGAGCCTATGCTATTTCAAAATTAGCCTGGATCAGATTACAGCAAGAGAAATTGGCCAGACAACCCAGAGAATCAGCAAGGGAATTCGTCAAGCGGGAGTCACATTACCTGTGGGGACGCAGATATCTGTTAAACATCATTCATAGTGAGGGCAAGCAGCATGTGACTGTCGATCACAAACGGATAAACCTGGTCGTAAGACCCGGTGCCAGTCAGGAGAAAAGAAACGAGGTGTTTTACGAATGGCAAAAAAAGTTGCTGCATGCTTATGTGCTGGAAATAGTGGCCAAATGGGAGCCTGTCTTAGGCGTAAAGGCAAAAGGCTGTTTCATTCAAAAAATGAAAACCAAATGGGGCAGCTGTAACCACAAATCCGGAAACATTCGATTGAATACGGAGTTGGTGAAAAAACCGAAAGATCTGGTTGAATATGTCATCGTGCATGAATTGGCACACTTGATCGTACCCGCACACAATGAAAAATTCATCGCTATTTTGGATAAATTCTACCCAAATTGGCGTGAAGCCCGGATGGAACTCAATGATTTGCCCTTGGGGCATGTGGAATGGAAATAGTTAATAGGTAAGCAGACAAATCATTAGTTTTTGTGATTGATGATGATCCTAAACAGATCGTAGCTGTAATCATCAGACTTGTATGTGTTTACCGAAACCAATGACAAACACAAATAACACAGACTATTGACGTTATTGTTATAATCTTTTTTCTGTTGTGCACACATTTCTATTCCACAATCTTAACAATCTTACAAGCCGGTATCAGATATGAACCGCTAACACAAGCGATTCATTCTTTCTATTAAAATAGTTTTATACTGTTCCTTAAACGCATCACTCAAAAAACTGCGGTCTATCAACACCAGCCATTGGGGCAACGCTTTGGCCATTTTGTTGAAAATGTTCTCCTGTTGTTTTTCATCCACATTTAATGTATTCATCGCTGCCACAAAATCTCGTTTTTTTAGTTTCCGCTTCCGTGCATTTAGGGTCAATGCCAATTCTTCTTCATCGGCAGGATTTACCAAAGTGGTGTTCACCAGATCATAGGCTGGTGACAAAGTCATGCCCAAGCCTGGTTGCTCCAGCAAGGAAAAATTCTTCAAATGCATATCGGCATTGCCTGTAAGAAAGGAGAAGACCACCAACTCAAAAAAATTCACCACATCCAAGCCCGGAGTTGCTGAGTATCGTTGAATGGCTTTACCGATCTGCTCATAGCTGCCATGATATTTGTCCTCAGTAAGCCGTTCAGTAAGCTGGCACATATCTTCCATGGCCAATTTCATCTTGTTGGCTCGGTCCATCCGTTTGGTTATGTACGCCAGATTGCCGGATTGCAGCCGAATTAAACTATGTGGTGCTGTTTTTATGTGGGCCAATTGTGCCAGATGCATGGTGAGATCTTCCACTTCCGGCAATTGTGGATACCAATCGGCAGGAGGTTTCAAAATATACCCGCCCCATAAACCCACAATGGTGAATCTTCGTTCGGTACATTCTTTACTTTGGGAGTTGATGTGCAGAGACAGTTTCGCCTGGACACCTGTTACAACAGTTTGGCTCTGTATTACTTGTCTCGCTAACGGCTCCAGATCATCCTCCGAATAAGGCAGGGCCGGTTGAATGGGGTGTCCAAATATTTTCTTTGAGCAGGAGGCATGAAAGTCCTGCTCGGTAACACTTAGTTCCTTATAACAAAACAGACAGTTCATAGATCTATGTTCTTTTCACCAGGAATTTGGAATCGTACATGCATAGGAGCCAAAGTGGAACTGATGAGGCTTTTCAGCTTTGGGGGATGTTCATTCCAGCGGATCAGATTCTTGATTGTTTATTTCTACAACACTCACTGCACCTATGCAATCTTTACAAAAGGCCAGCAATAATCCCATCCGATCTCTGGGATTTATTTTCCAGTTCTTTTCTACTATATCCAGCAACCATCCTTCCGGGATCAGGCCATCAAAAAATGGAAATAGTACCATTGATTTGTAAGCGGCCTCACGCAGCGGCATGGTCAAACTTACCGGCCTGGCACCCGGAATTGCTGCATACACCTGATCATACACAAAATGATAACCCTGTTCATCCTGAGGGAGCCAACCGGCTATATGATCTTCAATTTTTATGGCCGCTTTACGCATTGGAGAAAATTTAATTGATCGATCGGAAACCTAAAGCCTGGAAGCTCGACATATGCCTGATGAACAGATGCCTGATTACTGAAGCCTTAATGCCTGATCTGTAATTTTACGGCACCTACCTCATAGCCGAAAAGTTGCAGCACCTGGTTCACCTTGTCCAACCGCAAGGTTTCCTTGCCTTGCTCAAGTTCACGAATGAAACGCAGGCCTACACCTGCTTTTCCAGCCAATTCGGGCTGGGTAAGCTTCACCGATTTGCGTTTTTCTTTTACAAAGTCTGCCAGGCTCATTTTATACCCTTTAGGGTGCTAAAATAACATTTTTCATCATATATGCACCCTTTCGGGTGTAATAATAGCAAATGCCGGGAATTCATACCCTTTCGGGTATATTTTATGCCTCGATCATGAATGATAAATGGTCCGTGATCCCTGTTACTTGATTATTCAGTCCTGCTCCACGATCTCCACGATCAGTTCCTTCCCTTGATCGATCGATACCGGTAAACCCCTGATCAATTCAGCCCCTGCGACTTTGCGTTGCCTTCCGGTCCGGGTATTTTTCATGAGATAACGCTTCTCAGACTCCACCGTAAACCACTCCGGAAACTGGTTGATCCTCGGATAGTCCACCGGCATGCCCATGTATTGTTTATGCCGGTCAATGTCGAAGCGAAGCCGACCGCTCCAGGAACTATCGGCACCAACCATCACACTGATACCCCGGTGCGTCGTCTGCGCTGACAGACGCAGGTCCTCCCGCCAGCCGACCGGCGTCACGCCCTTCGTCTTCCACAATGCATACATGAGACTGGTGCGTGCGAAATTTCCATCACCATGCCAGCCCTCGACGACACCATCAGGCTGCTGTTTGCGCCACATCGTTCGGATCTGATGATCGAGCCATCCCGCCAAGGCAACCGTGGGCGAACGCCGATAGAGGTTCAACGCTCCTTCCACCGCATCCGCATCCCCGTCGGCACTGCCGTTCTCCCAGTCGTGATCCGTGTATTTCACCGACAGCGCAGCCAACCCTTGATCTACCGCGTCCTGGTAGGCCGGCTTTCCGTCAATGGCGCCAATATGCCAGTAGGCATTGAACGTATAGCCGAAATTATCGGCGATGCGAGAGGATAGCACCTTACCACTGCGCGGATCCACCTCATCATAGAAAAGTCCATCCGCATTGCGCCCGACTTCAAGGATCCTGTCCAGCATCCGGTGGATCCGCGGCTTCCACAATGCCCGACGCACCGGATCTGTGTGGACCGCCACAATGTAGGCCTCGCATAAACCGGAAATGATCTCGCAACCATGGTCGCGGATGCGTAAGCGATCGAGCGCCTCCGTCGGCAAACGTCCATCCTCGCCGAGATAATGATCTGCCAGTTCGAAAACCCAGGCGCGCAAAGATGTATCTCCCGTGAACCAGTACATCCGGCTCAGCACCTGCAACAGATCGCCATTCACTTCAACCGTCGCGCTGTTACCATACCAGTTCCCGCGGATATCCGTGGCGCGACGAGCCACCTTCGTCAGATCGGCCAGCATGCCCAGCATTCGGTCGCTCCAGGGACTCGGACCCAGCCACTCCGTCAGCGGGATCAGCCCGTCCTTCATGTATTCCGCCGTCCCGAAGATCACCCGGTTCAGATCCACCGTATCGAACTGAAAACCTCTGCGCGAAAAAGAGTAATTGTCAGGCAAGCGACCGATCCGGGAACTCAATTGCTGCTCAGTAGCCAGCATATCGCGACAAACACCCTGAAACCTCGCCGAATCCAGGATCGCGGCCGTCAATACCATGAACGGATAATTATCTGCACCCGCATCCCAGGCATTCCAGAAATCACGCGACTCCCGGAGATTCCGGGGGATCAGTCCGGTGGCAGGATCCGCCTTGGCCAGCCATCCGAGGAGATAACGATGACTGCGGGAAAAGGCCTCCTGTACGGCCAATCCGTCTGCCCGGAGAGACACATGCGTGCGGTCATGAACAACTGAAATTTGATGCAGGCTGCATGATACAAAACCTGTAAAATAAACAAAAGCGCATAGAATGACCTGTCTGAAAATCAATTGATATCGCATGATTTTTCAAACTAAGATTTAATTCGATGTTCAACAAACTTAGATTTTATTCATTCTCAGTATTTCAATCTGATCACATGCTTTCAATGGGTTGCTGAATGGTATATACTGACAATGTTTCGACCGTTATTTTCTACGTGATGATATCCTGACCTTTCTAAGACCGTACGCTGTTCCAATGGCCAACAACACTGAAACTCCTCCGTCAACAGGAACCGTACCATCTCCGTCCTCTAGTTCAGGTTGAGCATATCCTTTCAACGAGATGGTGATCAACAAAATGGTGATGAATTTTTTCATACTAACCCCAGGATTTTGAAGCTGCATTGTGCAGCTATTTATGGATGAATGAAAGGGTTTCGAGCAATTTTCCATTGCGACTGATGCGAATCAGATATTGACCTGTCAAGAGCTTATGCCCTTTCAGGATCTGATATACATTGGCCACATTGACATGTGTTACAGGTTTTGTCAACACGGATCTGCCCGACATATCCAGCACACGCACTTCGTAATGACCTGGCTCCAGCGAACCAAGCGACAACTGTACATCTTCTGCCTTTGCCGGATTCGGATATAGTCGGGGCGTGATTGATCGTATGGCACCATCCGGAGTGAGTGTACCGGTATTCGTGGGTTTGGAAAGGCGATATACGATCTCGAAACGACTGCTGTCGATGCCTGCATTTCCTGTACGTCGGAAAGGATATAAGGTTTCTTCGTCCGTCTTCAACATGGTTTCCCGATTCAGGTGCTTGTCTTTCAACGAGGCTGTGAAACCTACCTTCTGCATATTTGTAGGGATGATACGAAGTACGAAGGGATCTTCACTCAGATTACGCATGTCCACAGGTATGGAACCTGCTGCAGTATCCACAGGCCATGGACGGCCTTCCATGGACAGTCGCTTGCCTGATTGACGCAAGGTGATGGACCCTGTTGTCAAATTCGATATCGGCTCGATATCGACTGCATCACCAAGTCCTGTCTGGTAGCTCGGATCAAAAAAGGCGACGGCTCCATCCACCAATCTTCGGTTAATTGAGTCCGATACCTCCAGGTTAATGAAAAAACGTGAGGGTCCGTCTGTCATGGAGCTATGGGGTGCAATACCCGGCGTTCCATCAACCTTATGTGATTCCATGATATGTAATGTACCTCCACTAGCCGTAGGCTTGACAAAGAAGGCAGTACCACTTTCAATGTACTGTGGATTGGCACCCGCACCGGAAGCTGTCCAATTGTTGACGCCAGTCCGCGTCAAAGCGCGGTAACCTCCCTGCTTGAGGAGGGGGTTCCCGTCAATATTGGCATCCCAGATATAAACCGTTTGATCGATCACCCCGGCGTTGTCCACGATCACTTTTTCTAGGTCCAGCACTGCCATGTATGGATTGCCCACCAATACAAAACCTGCTGAAGCCAACGCAGGGATCGTTACATCGATCGTTCCTTGTTTTAATGTACCCGTAGCCTGAAGGGTAGTGGTGGACGCATGATTCGTACCATTGTATGTCTGCTGACGATCACCACGGGCAAATAACATGTAACCTTGAGCAGCAGCTGTGTACGTGGTCGACAAGGAGGGAACCTGACTCGAAGCAAATGAGCCACTGGTTGTATTTTGTTGGTAGTACCTCAGACTACTGACCTGGCCGGCTACTCCGAGCCAGTCATAACCATTACCAGTGGCCTCCGATGCATTGCCTTGATTGTGACCTATTACAACTGTGCCAAGGTTTGCAGGCTGTGCACTTCGGTTACCAGATAAAGTAAGGTCTGCACCGAGCTGGCTACCCATGAAAATTTCGCGTAGTTGACGGGTACCCGTTACCGGTGTCGTCACCAGACGCCACGCGCGACCACTTCGCCCTGAACCTGTTACTTTTGATAGATACCTTTGTGTAATCACATCTCCACTGACATATCCTCCTGAATTATTTCCCTGTCCTACTCGAGCGGTACCAGCAGCGTTGCTTCGGAGTGTCAGATTTCCGTTTGTGGTTAAAGTACCAGATGTCGGTATCAATTTACCTGTTAATGTTAACATGTTACCTGCACCAGTAATTATAGATACACCAGCTGTATTATCTATTTCCAAATTTGAAATGGATCCGGTTCCGGAAATTGTTTGTAAAGTATTCCCAGCCATTTTTAGTTTTCCAGAACCTGCTATAGTACCATTTACAACTAGATTTTCAGTGATGCCCAACTGTGAAAGAGTGGAGAGTGTTAAGTTCCCACTGCCTGTCAGCGTGAGGTTCTTATATGTCGATGTACCAGAAAAAACTGGATTATTAGTTACATTATTTATGATCAAGTTACTCCCCGCTTCAGGTGTTCCGGCGGGTGTCCAATTTGAAGATAAAGACCATGTAGTACTCGAAGAACCTGTCCACGTGTAAGTTACGGGGCCAACATATTCAAGTGCTCCTAAGTCAGGATTTGATCTCGTATTGCCCAAATAATCCGTTGAAGGAGCGTACGTATTCGACGCAGCATTAATTGCGGGTGATGTCTCCTGCAAGGAGAAATCTCCTGTTGATGGATTTACAAATAGGGGGGAACTGCCTGTGATATTTGATGCAAAAGAAGAACTCTCAGTCCCATATATCAAGTTTTTTTCCACCGTAATATACCCCGAAGTTCCACTGTTTGCGGAAATATTAAGTGCATTACCACTGGCAACGACTGGGTAGGACTGGGCGATATTATTGGCTATTATGATATCATTGGCATCTTGTACACTAATACCATGTGCATTACCTATACCACTCGTCGCAGATGTGATATTATTATTGTAAACCGTGTTATTGATGATCTCTATCCTGTTTCCAGAATTTACATGAACACCACTAAAACCATTTAGGTAAGCTATATTATTTTCTATACGAATAATGCCATCATTCCAACCATAAGCAGGTGTGCATCGTTGAACCGTGATCCCTTTTCCTTCGTCTATTTTTGGATCTATGTGTGTTTTGGTTGAAGACCACGAATATAATCCATTGACATTATTATAGACTTTATTTTTTGATATCAGGATCCGTATCCCACTGTATGTACTATTGGCTGCATCTATTGAGCTATTTGCAGTATATACGCTTAATCCGTGAACACCTGTTGCACTTCTTGAAGAGCATGAATAAACTTCATTTCCTATAATATTAAGGAAATCCGAATCGAAAGATCGGATTCCTTCTCCTGGCATATTATTTACAACATTGTTGAGGACATCTACATGATGTGAATTACCAACCATTATTCCAGATGTATTGAAGTAGGAGGGTCTTGTAATACCACTAAGTATTGGCAATGTCATTGCAGCGATTTGATCATCAGTTGAGCCTCTTGGCACACGCTCAAGTATATTTCCACTCGCATCTTTATATGTGAATTGATACTCACGAGCATATGAAAGGGTTATATTGGATGCTTCACCTTGTATTATGAATCCTTCGAATTTGATATTATTTGAATTTCTGATCAAAACGATATTTACTCCATTGCCTTTAAGTGTTACAGTGTTAGGGGTCAATGGCTTAATGATTAAATATTTATTCGAATCGCTAGTCAGCTTATTTAAGATTTCTACAGTAGATTCATTTGACCACACATCAATGGGAGTATTACTGAATGAAGTATTTGAATACGTCCCGGCCATAACATATATTTTATCGCCATGGGATGCTACAGTGCTTGCGTAGGATATTGTACTGAATGGAGTGAATGTTGATTTTCCGTTATTATCATTACTTCCTGTTGGTGATACATAATATACATTCGTTATTGAACTACAACCTGTTGTTAGTGACGCTTCACTATCATCGCAATCAACACCAAGAGTTGTTGAAGTATATCCGGATGGCAAAGTGTTACCATAACATATGGTGACCGTTGTCGAAGCTGTGGTGTACCCATCTCCGTCAACGTCTATATAGAAACCTCCACTCTGCCAAACATTGATATTATTATCATTACAATCTGTATTATTGGTTGAATAACCTGCAGGGGGTGTAAGGGAACACAGCGCCGAAGTGGTGGAAGATCCATAACCATCACCATCTGCATCAACATAGTAGATTACAGTTGCATAGATAGCCGCATTATTATCATCACAATCGTTGCCTCCTAAAAGACCACTCGATCTGTAGCCAGCACCAGGTGAAGAAACAGAGGAAACCGGCGATCCGGTGTAATAACCGTCATTATCGGCATCTAAGTACCATGAGATTGCGTCTGAAGACGCAGCTGTTAACGTCAATCTTAATGACTTTGGGGTAGAATTAATAATGGCAAGTGTGTAAGTACCGGTATAGCCGCTGAATCGAACGCGGTCGAAAATATCTGTTGGATTGGCTGAAGTTATATCGGACGCTAGTAGTACATCAAAAGATTCATTTCCTATGGGTGTATAACTAAAATCAAAAAGTATATCGCCATCTAATGTGATATGATAGCCAGATGCATTGGTTATACTATATGTGCTTGCACTTGATATTTCAACAACATGAAGGGAATTATTATTAAATATTTTGTCTTGCTTAATGATACTTTCACCATACCTGATCCGATCATAAGGGGAATCATCTGTGCCATTATTGTCAGCATCACGTAAATAGGTGGTTATTATGTCATCATACCAAGTAGAGTAATCTTCTGGAAGTACCAGTTCATACATGCCATCATAAGCATTCAATTCACTCCTGTGATTTAAAACAGAATTAGTCACTCCATTGGCAGATTTCCATGCGTCAGTAATACCGATGTACATTGATTTACGATTTCTGACCCATTCCAAATCCGATCTGGCATAGGAGCCCGCACTGGTAAATATGGTTTCATTTCCAGACACGCCATCATCTACACCCGGGAAATTATCTAAAAGGGTCTGTGCATTTTTTTTATGATTATGAACCCAATTGTCTGTGGCAACACTGACACTGAATGATGTGGCCTTAGCATCCAAAGCAGTTAATACTGAGCTCTGAACTCCGGCGGTATAAGTGATCGATGGTTTAAGACGGAAATTACCTGCTAAAGGATCTATGAAAAGATCTGTGTTAATATTAGTGCCAACAGATGATGGAGATATGGTGCCGCTTTTAGAGATATTATTGGAAAATGAACTGTTGGTACTTGCATACGTCTCATTCAGTTCGTACGGCATACTGCTGCTCGTAACCTGCACTGCATTATTCGACGATGTGAAATTTAAATACGGTGTTCCATATAATGATGAGTTAAATCCACTCGCCACATCGGTTATGCCATCGGCATGTTCATTGGTTGTGAAAATTGTATTGTTTATTACTTCGAGGTTGTTTGTAGGTTTTAACCTGACGGCATCAATATGTGAATACGCTATGACGTTATTCTTTATCCGCGCCTTCATGTTCACATCATGATTCGGTGTTTCATCTATCAGGATCGGCTTGCCCTCATCCAGCGTCATATTCATATAACCCTTCGAAGGAACCCAGGAATAAATGCGCTGTGCTACATTGTAAATGAGGTTTTCAGATATATCCCAACGATACTTACTGGCGTTGTCCGCGTCACTGAAACTTCCGCTGCCTTGCTGACGCATAATGCCATGGCCACCACTGAGTGATCTCTGTGCAATATTATGTATGATATTCCCCTGTACCGTTATATATCTGCCATCTTCTATATTGATGGCCTTTTGATAGAAGTCATGGATATAATTATCTGTAATTTTAATATCCTCTGCAACTTCGATCTGAAAGGCTATCCCACCGCCTGCTTTTGCCGTAGTCAACAAAGACGGCTGCCAAACATATTGACTCAGCATATCCCAATGAGACTGTGGATCAATGGGGCTTCCGTCAATTTCGAAGCCTTTGATTTCAATATTTTTTGCCCCGCTGTAGAATCTTATACTTTTAAAATTTGATAATACGATTTTTGCAGATCCTCCAGGCTCCGGGGACAAAGTGATCAAATGTGGGGAAACAGTCGTAAAACTAATTGCTGAAATGTTGTATGTCCCTGATTTTACATAGGCATTGGATATATTATTCGAAGCACAAATATTTACGGTTTTCGATATACTTTTCAAGGGGGATGTAATTGACCCATCGTTGTTATCATCTCCAAAAGAGGGATCAATATATAGAGCAGAAGCTCCGGAATATATATTTTCAACGAATGAAATAGATTGTATTTCGATTATTTTGCCGGCCGCATTGAAAGTAGCTCCATTTACACTATTATCATTGATTTTAAATTGTAGATAAAATGATGTGATTGTTCCGGTCCAAGCAGCATCTGTCAAGTCAATGTAATAGGTTTTGATGGATGCATCATTTTGGGATATGACTCTAGATTTGTGAGTACCAATATTTGTATATAACAGTGTGGGACCATCTGAATGATTTTTCAGCTGAATTTTTAGGTATTTGTAGGTCCCAGCATTGATACTTGTAGGATTAATGGTGATGGTCGGATTATTACCAGTAGTAGTTGTCAACACAACTGTACTGGCCGTGAATGAACTCGTGAATCTGGTGAGCGCCCACCCTTGCAAAGTTCCCGTATTAAAGTTCCACTGGACCTGACTAAATGAATGTTGAGAGCTTAATATTACGCTAAGTAAAAGGAACAGTTTTTTTAATGGTTGCATATTGAAGTTTATCATATAGAAGATTATTTTATTTCGATAAGAACTGCATTATGACTCAGAAATGCATCCTTGAATACTAATATTTTAAAACGCCCTTTAAGGCAGTCTTAGAATTCATTCGCTCATCAAATAGAAATGGGTAATCCATTTTCCCGATCTTGTTTGTTCTGTAGTTGTTCCTCAGATCTGTTGCACCCCAAAAGGTAACCCCGGTTATTTTATTCTTGTTTTTCCGATAAACATCAAACAGCATCCTATACATTTTCGCTTGCCGCTGTTTGCGTTCTTCAGTATAAACATCATCCGACTTATTGCTGTCTGGTGATGTTTTGTCCCGATAATTGTACACAGATACATCGAGTTCGGTGACCTGGATCTGCAAACCCATTTCGGTAAACATATCTATGGTTTCCTGTAAATATTGACGGGATATTTCGTCTGGGACATAATGCGATTGAATACCGATACCATCGATGGGTACACCCCGGGATTTCATGCGCTTGATCAATTCATATATTTTTTGTCGTTTCTCAGGATTGGAAAAACGGTAGTCATTATAGAACAATAAAGCGGCTGGATCTGCCGCTCGGGCAAAACGAAAAGCCATTTCAATGTAATCTTCGCCGGCTATCTTATACAACGTATCTGTAGGCCTGAACAATTCTCCGGGACGATCAGATACGGCTTCATTTACCACATCCCACGCATAAACTTTGTTTTTATAACGATGTACCACCGCATGTATATGATCCTCCATACGCTGCAACATCACATCCTTTTTCAATAAAGCACCCTTATTGATCGTCATCCAAGAGGGCAGGTTCTGCTGCCAAACCAGTACATGACCCCGGATTTTCATATCATGATCAACAGCAAATTGCACAATTTGATCAGCTGGATCCCAATTCCATGTGTTTAGTTCCGGATGAATGAATTTGGGCTTCATTTGATTCTCAGCAGTCACACTATTGTATTGACATGCAATGAATTGCCTGCGATCAGGAGAGGTCAGATCAACTTTAGGATTGATGGCGGTGCCGATCGGGAAATATTCTTTATAAAAATCTTTCAGTGAGACCTTTGACAGATCTAATTTTTCTTCACCCTCGGAGGAACTTTCCCTCGCTTGTATCGACTTCTCAAGTTCTGACATATTTCCAGGCTTCAACCTCATATCGGCACCAATGCGCTTTCGCCAACTATTCAACAATTGATAAAGACTGTCGGCAAGCATTGGCTGGCTTAGTATCAGGTTACTATCTTCAGCGATATCATTCTTGATATGAAACAATTCTCTTTTTTTCAAACCATAGTAATCGATCAGTTTATAATCACCACATCTGATCGCACTCGAGTAATTGTCACCTGTACTTACCGGCCGTGGTGCGCCATTGTGCCAATATAATATACGATCTGTGTGCAAGTGTTGATGCTGCAAAACATCAACAAAACTGACACCATCTAAGATCTGTTGTTGAGGTCTGCGCAATCCGCTAATATCCAACAGTGTCGGAAAAAGATCGATTCCTTGCACCATAGATGGGGTGGTTGATCCATTTTTTGTGATGCCCGGCCATCTGATCATCAGCGGTACCCTGATCCCTCCTTCATATAAATGACCCTTACCGGCCCGGAGGGGCTTATTGCTGGTGGCCAATTCCCGTTTATTCCCACGGCTTGAAAGCCCGCCATGATCTGATGTAATGATCACCATGGTACGATCATCAATACCCATAGCCTTCAATTTGGAAAGTATCCTTCCAATGCCTTCATCTACACTCTGCAACATGGCTGCGTATGTAGCATTATCCTGTTTGAGTTTGGTTTCTCCTTCCTGCTGAGGTTCGTAATCTGGACCGGAATATGCTAAACTTTTCCTCTTGGCTGCAAATTTAGTTATATATGGTTCCTTCCCCTGAAGTGGAGTATGAACAGCATAGAAGGAAAGAACACCAAAAAAAGGTTTGGCACGCTGCATTTGAAGCAGTCGTATCGTTTCATCTGTAAGTCTGTCCGTTAAATATTCATTTTCAGGTGCTGAGTCAATGTCAGGTATTGCCATTTCCTTTTCATTGCCAGCAGATCTGCCAACATTGTATGGAGCAAAATGTGATCGCGTAGCTCCAGCCTTACCGGCCGCAATGCTCTCATCAAAACCTACATGCATCGGAGCCGCCTCATCTTCACCCAAATGCCATTTTCCGACAAAAAAAGTAGCATACCCTGCTTCTTTCATGGCCTGCCCTATGCTCACATTCGGTTTTTTAATGGTAAATCCGGGCTCACCATCTCGACCCTCGCCATCACCCTTCAAACGTGCCGGATGTGTCCCTGTCATTAAGGAATAACGAGAAGGAACGCACCTCGGATACGTTGCATAGGCCTGGCTGAACAAGAGGCTTTGCGTTCTAAATTCTTGAAGATGAGGCGTCTCATGAAACGTTGATGCATAAGGCTGCAGATCACTCCATCCCAAATCATCGATGATGATCAACAAAATATTAGGCCTCTTTCTGCTCGGCTCATTTACGCTTTCCTGCGCGTATATGTTGATAGACAATATAAAAAAGACAGAGAAAAGGGAACTTTTCATATTGATCATAACCATGAAGATTAAATGGGCTGCAAAAAGTCTCAGCCTCCTGATCGTTATTCAATTGTAGAATGACAAGTTGCTTAGTACTGATTAGGATGCTTCCAGTCGCCAAAGGGCCGCTTGATGGTTTCCTTGATAGGAATTTGCATCCCATTGGTCTTTTTCAACCAGTCGAATAAGTCACTGGCCAGTTGTTTGGCAACTTCTGCATACTCAGTTTTCTCGATCAGATTGCATTTTTCCTCCGGGTCATTCTGAATGTCATATAATTCATTACGATCCCATGTGCCCATATATCGCGCATACTTATACTTATCGGTCCGAACACCAAACACTGTCGGGGTCATTGGAAAATCATATTCCCAGTAATACTCATAGAATATTTTCTTTCGCCATTCGGAAGTGTCTCCCTTCAGCAACTGAATAAAAGATCTGCCGGGCATTTTTTCGGGCTTTGAAAGACCTGCAGATTGCAGTATCGTTGGCGCGATGTCAATATTTTGGATCATATTATCGATCACAATACCACCCTTGAATAATGAGGGTGCATAAACAAGAAAGGGCACTTTTACACTTTCCTCGTAAAAGTGTCTTTTATCGATCAGTCCGTGTTCTCCCCAGCTGAACCCATTATCACCCATATAAATAACCACCGTATTCTTATCCAAACCCTCCGATTGCAGGTAATCTAATACGGTTCCGATACTTTCATCCACACCCAGCAGTGTCTCAGCATAGGCTTGTACCATGGAATCGATGTCATTATGACTATGATACATATAATCAACACCGTGCCAGCTGTATCGTTGTTTCTTTACCCACTCCGGCCAACCAAGAGACTTGTACTCTTCCTGGAGGGTTTGCCAATAAGTGGAGGGCAGCTGATACTTATTGTTTTTATAGATTCCTTTATGTCTGCGTGCCGGAGCCAATGGGGAATGGACCGCTTTGTGTGAGAGATATAAAAAGAAAGGAGAAGCCTTGTCTCTGTTCCGTAGCCAGTGGATGGCATGATCGGTCAATAGATCAGTAATGTAGGCTGAGTCACCAAACTTGACATGCTGTCCATTAATATTCAGATTTGGATTGTAATAGACACCCTGACCTTTAAAACTTTCCCAATGATCAAAACCCGGTTGTGGTCTGTCATCTTCATCACCCATGTGCCACTTTCCAAAAAATGAAGTTTGATACCCTCGCTGCTTTAAATACTGCGGGAAAAAGATCAGGCCGTCGGGTGCAGCTGCTACATTATCTACGATGGTATGTACATGAGAAAACTGTCCTGTGAGAATCGATGCCCTGCTGGGTGAACACAATGAAGTAGTAACGAATGCATTTTTGAACCATGCACCCTGCCTCGCCATTCTGTCCATATTCGGAGTTTGCTGCCAGGGCAATTTCCCCGTAAAACCCATAAAATCATAACGATGGTCATCCGTGAGAATGAAAATGACATTCATTCTCTCCTGACCCTTGATGACAGATAATTTTTCGGGAACTCCTGGAATGGGACGTCTTATATTGATATCTCGATCAATTTTCGTAATGTTCTTATCCTGGGATACAGAAACACCATAACCTGCGAGAAATATCCAGATGAAAACATAACCCAAAAAATGTGGCCGGATCATGGTATTGTGGTAAAAATTAAAAGGATATTAGAAAATATAAAAAGCTATCTACCTCTTCTGTGCAGATGTATATTGACTTGCATAATATGCATGCAATTCCCCAGACAATTGGGTCACCATCGACTTCATTGAAGGATCATTGGCAATGTTCGTTGTCTCATTAGGATCTTGCTGCATATCATACAATTCAATAGCTTTTACATTCTTTGGATCAAAGGGCTGTGCGGTCGTAAAATAATTACCTATCCATTCTGTGAATCTGTATCGACCATTGCGGAGGGAATAACCCATGAACTCGCGTGCACCTTTTCCTGCACCCCTCGGATACTGGCTGATCGCAAACGACTTCACTGGAACGGATGGATCCTTAAGAGCCGGCAGCAGACTTTTTCCATCCAGATATGCAGGTATTCTAAGTCCTGCCAAATCTAATAAGGTCGGATATATGTCTACGAACTCAACAGGATGTGCATATTTTTTTCCATTGGTTAAACCAGGAACTGAAATGATGAAGGGTACATGTGTGGCCTGCTCAAAATTGCTATGCTTTGCCCAAAGACCATGATCACCCAAATGCCATCCGTGATCTCCCCATAGTACAACGATCGTATTCCGATCAAGACCGTTGGTGCGTAGAGCGTCCAACAATTTACCTATTTGTGCATCTATGTAGGATACGCATGCATGATAACCATGGATCAACTCTCGCTGTTTAACTTCTGCCAGTTTCAATAAACCACCGTTACCGGATGCTTGATCACCAATAGGCTCGATATCGGCAAAGCTCCTCAACTCACCAGAATTATGATAAGCGATCTGTGGACCATCCTTGGATTTCTGAGACCATGCTGCCAACGGTAATGAATTACGATCGTACAGATTCCAATACTTAGTCGGCGCTACAAAAGGTAAATGTGGTTTTTTAAATCCAACAGCAAGAAAAAAAGGCTGGTCATTGCCTTTCAAAGCTTTCATTTGATCTATGGCAAAATTTGCCATGGCACCATCCATATAAGCATCATCAGGCACATCAAGATTTTCCGTACTAAGTTTGACGTCACTCTTTTCCTGGTCGGCAACCTTAATTTTTAAGCCGGCACGCTCTTTGGCCTTTATGTCAGGATTTTGATAGAATTCATAAGCCAGATCCTCATATCCGGGTGCGAGTTTGAATTTCTTTTTATAAGGTTCTGACCAGCTTTGTACATCGGATTCCTTATCCACGCTTCTGGGATCAAAGATCTTTCCCATTCCAATGGTCTTATAACCAGCCATCTTGAATTGTTGAGGCAACGTTATGATCTCTGGATTTTTTGACCTGATCAATGTTTGGAGATCCCAAACCTGTGTTTTGTCAGGTCTCAATCCAGTCAGCAGACTGGCACGGGAAGGACCGCAAACTGCCTGTTGACAATATGCCGATGTAAATGCCATGCCGGAGAATACAAGCCTGTCAAGATTTGGCGTAATTGCTTTTGTATATCCGAGACTGTTAATATAAGGTTTGAGGTCATCAACGGCAATGAAAAGTATATTGTACTTCTTGGAATCATTTCCTTGTGCCATTGGTGAATTGGAACTAACAATAAATAGTATCAGAAAGAAAATACTTTTATTCATGATATAATGGCAGTTGATTTGAGCTTTTTTTTGGTAATATCCTAGTTATATCCGGGGTTTTGATCTGCTGGTTCGATCCGTGTATTGGCATTGATCTCCTTTTCCGGAATCGGCATGAGCATGAGTCTGTTGATCGATGCATCATCCACTGGATATTTTTTATCTGCCGTTGCATTGAAGGTCGGGTGTGTATTATGCTCCGTCAAAAAAGCCTTTAGATATTGATTTCCCCGGCGTCTTACATCATGATATAAATGACATTCACCGATCAATTCATATCTTCTTTCCCGTAAGATCCTGTTCCGGAATTCATCCTGGGTCATACCACTCCAGTCAGCCGGAGTAGTTGCCATTTGAGTACCGTCACCATTGTAATCCCTTGCTCTGGCCAATACCCGATTTACATATTGGTATGCATTAGCCGGACCATTGATTTCGTTCTCAACCTCAGCAAGCATCAATAAAACATCGGCAAATCGGAGATAAATGAAATTCCTAGTTGAAAAAGTAGCCACATAGTTTGGATCAATATACTTTTTAATGTATGGCCAACCTTGTGCAGTATTATTTACTTTCGGATATATATTCGTTACGCCACCGGAAATTCTCGAAAAAGAACCATATACATAACTGATGTCTATACGAGGGTCTGTTGGATATTGCGTCCGGTGTCTGTCGAATATATCCTTGTTTACACGGTTTCTTCCAAACGGACCATTGGCAGCGTTGGGCGTAAGGGTAGACTGATTTGGCGAAAAGAAATTACAGAATTGTCCATTTGGGCCTCCTCCGATGGTGTATTGTATTTCAATGATGGACTCCTTTGTATTTTCATTACCTGCGGCAAAAAGAGATGCGAAAGACTTCTGCAGTTCATATCCTCCATTATTCAATACATCTATAAGTTCTGTCTTTGCCTTCTGCCAGTAGGGTGATCCAACTGTGTTTCCTGCCAATGTTAGATAAACTTTTCCCAATAACGCGGTTGCAGCATATTTCGATGGTCTTCCGGTCATTGGAGTTGTAGTCATCATCGTCTTTGCTTTTTCTAAATCAGATATGACTTGAGCATAAACCTCTTCCCTGGTTGATCTGGGTAAATTAACCTGATCCTGGGCAGGAGGATTGAGATGCAATGGCACCCCCCCAAACATTCTCACCAAATTGAAATATAACATACCCCTCATAAAATGAGCTTCACCAATTGCCTTGTCTCTTGAAGATGCGGATGCGGAACCCATTGGTGCCTTAGCAATGATATCATTGGCAACCTTAATGGCACTGTAGAAATTGTCCCACGGACTATTGTTTACCAACCATAAATTGGAGGGGCCATGGGTCAGGGTATTCATGTCAGAATTTGTGGCTTGTGTCGTGTAATAACCACCTGATCCAACAGTCATCCATGTTAAATATCCGGCACCATAACCCCCGTAGTCGGCCATGATACCATAGCAACCATTCACTGCTGCTTCCAGACCCGCGTCTGTATTATATAATGCGTCATCAGAAATGAAACTATAAGGAGTTTCTTCCAAAAATCCTTTTTTACATGAACTGATTACAAAGCTGCTGTAAATGGCTATGATGATATACAATAACTTTTTCATATAGTATTGATTTCAATAAATGGCAAAATCAAAAAGTGAGGGATATACCCATAGAAACAGATCTCAGATTTGGATATGACCCCCAATCCACGCCGATCTTTCCGCTGTTAAATGAAAAACTATTTACCTCTGGATCAAAGCCACTATAGTTGGTAAATGTGAATAAATTCTTGCCGGTCAAATTCAATTGAACGGATTTAATGGCCATATCGCGCTTGATGGAAAAATTATATCCCATTGTTACCGTGGAAACCCGTAGAAAACTACCATCCTCAACATATCTGTCAACAAAATTCAGATTGTTATACCCAACACGTGGAAAAACTGCGTTAGTCTTCGAAGGTGTCCATGCCTGCAAGTAATAAGGTGAGAGTAAATTATTGAAATTCACTCCGTTTGCATTTCCGATTCTGATCAGATTCCCATTGACGACATCGTTTCCATAACTTCCATTCAGGAATATGTCGAAAGTGAAATTCTTGTATGTCATTCCGGTCCTGAAACCAAAAGTGAAATCAGGATTGGGATTTCCAAGCATCACTTTGTCTGCAGGCCCAATGTCCCCATCACCATTTTGATCAATGAATTTCATATCACCCGGCTGAACCGGAAGCCCAAACTGTTTGACAGCACTGATATTATCCCCGGTATTCCATAATCCACTGGTCTGATATCCATATAACATACCAATGGGATAACCAACAATAAAAATATTTGCAGGATCCTTGAAATACGTCCCGTTGGATACTCCCGGTCCAATGTAATATTCCAAGTCCTTATATATTCCGATGGAAGAATTAGGCAATCCCAGATCGAGGAGCTTATTCCGATTGATCGAGATATTGGCATCAGCGGTCCACGTGAAGTTTTTTCTATTCATCAATAATGATGACAAGGAGAACTCAAATCCGCTATTTTGGATGGATCCAATGTTCTTTACAATATTTTGAAATCCTGCGGATGGAGCCAATGTGAATGTCTGGAGCAGATCATCCGTTTGCTTGTGATACCAATCAAGTGTGGCTGAAATTCTGTCCTTGAAGAAAGATATATCGAGCCCGGCATTCAGTTGATTGGTTGTTTCCCATTTTAATCTGTCGTTCTGGAGATTTTCCGGAACGGCACCAGACACCAGGTTATTGCCGTTTACATAATAGATCTGACCATAGCGGGCAAAAGTGTTATAGGCAGAAATGGCCTGATTTCCACTCCGACCGTAACCGGCACGGATCTTCAAATTGGAAATGACCTTAGAGTTTCTCAAAAATGACTCATCACTTACTTTCCATGCAGCAGCTAACGCAGGAAAATAACTGAACTTATTTCCATCAGCAAACTTCGAACTGCCATCAGACCTGCCGGATATGGTAAATATATATCTCCCCTTTATGCTGTAATTGACCCGGCCTAAGACAGAAAAAACTGAAGATTCATATTTATCTCTGTAATATGGATATAAAACCTGTCCGAATCCAAACCCTTCTGTCCTCAATGCTTCTGAAAAGAAATTTTCATTAATGACAGATGCATTTGAGACTGTTTCATTATCATAGGTAACACCCAGTGTTGCATCCAATTGATGATCGTTTAAGACCTTCTTGTTCAAATTCAACAAATGTTCGACTTGATAGAATTTTCGCTCAAGTTGTGATAATCCAAGTTGACCATTTGCATTTTTTCCGTTAAAAGTCTTTTTTCCAAACCAACGCTTACGCTCCTTGTTCCGATAATCAGCTGCCAGATTCATTTTATAGGATAAGCCATCAGCTATACGATAGGTAAAACCCAATCCGGTAAGTAACCTCTTTTCCTCGGATAGATCATCATAATCTTCAAGCCAGCTGTATGGATTATCATATGGGATACTTGGGTCGTCCGGATCTGTCTGAGCATTCGCAATCGGTCGGGCTACCAGCATCTTCATGATCATACTATTATCTCCACCACCCAATGCTTCTGTAGCCTGGTTCATACTGTTCTTCGTAAAAACACCTGATAAGGTGAAATTCATCCTCAGACGCTTGGTCAATTCCTGACTTAGATTCATTTTCAAATCACCTTGTTGCACACCGCTGCGTCTTACGATGCCTTCTGTGTTGAGATAACCACCCGCCAGGAAATACCGTGTTTTATTATCCGCTGAACTTCCTGTGATGGAAAGCCGATTATTGGATGATAATCCGGAACGTTGCATTTCATTTTGCCAGTTGATCTCCTGTAGCGTATCCAAACCATATTTGGGAATCCTTCCTGCTAGCACTTCTGTTTCATTGATATAACGTGCATAATCCTGAGCCCCCAGCATAGTCAAACGCTTCGATGCAGATGATGCTTCTAAAAAACTAGAGTACCGGATGACCGGTCGACCCCTGCCCTGGCGAGTGGTTACGATCACAACACCATTTGCACCCCGCGAACCATAAATGGCAGTGGCAGACGCATCCTTCAGGATTTCGATGCGCTCAATGTCCTGTGGATTGATCCCATTCAATCCATTCTGCCTGGTTTACCCACTATTGGATGTTTTTTTACTGAATGGATCTCAACTGTCCATGGTCACGGTA
>VFQT010002140.1_pt1 | contig 21095 bp, 18 predicted proteins | sample 3512381 | NCBI WGS metagenome assembly VFQT01 (sample SAMN10412376, study PRJNA504923) | tailings metagenome | isolation source: Relicate 2 Philex TSF3 active mining site | place: Philippines: Tuba, Benguet | collected 2017-08-29
GTCATTAAATCAATTGCAGCGTGAGTAAATGTTCCTGGTGGTCCTAGATAGACCAGTTTTTGATTACTCACAAAATTATTTATTTCTTTGGTTTAGCTTTAATTACTTCTGGATCATTTGGAGTCATGCCTAATTTGGCTGCTCCACCTGGTGAACCTAAATCTGTAAAGAAGGCAGCATTAGATGCTGAGTAGTCTTTGTAATTTTCTGGAACATCATCTTCGTAATAAATAGCTTCAACTGGGCAAACTGGTTCACAAGCTCCGCAGTCCACACATTCGTCAGGATGGATATAAAGCATGCGTTCGCCTTCATAAATGCAATCAACTGGGCATTCTTCGATGCAAGATTTATCTTTGATGTCGATGCATGGTTCGGCGATTACATAGGTCACGCAAGTGCTCCTCTACTAAGAATGTAAGACAAAACTACTTCATCTCTACTATTTATATATAAAGAGTAGCCGAAAGGAACAATTTTTCTACTATGGCGGCAATCGGCAGGTTAAGGATTTCACCTTCCGATGTTGGAAGACGGGTCAGCGTACGCCACTTTGACGGCACAGAGTTAACAGACTCTTTAGGGATTTTGATTTCTTGGATTGGTGACTGGCCATCTGGCGTAATTCAAATTGAGAAAAAAGATCAAAATGTTCAGGAAATTATTTCTGGAAAAATATTTGCTGCCAAAGTAATTGAACCTGAAATTAGTGCTCTTGATTTAGAAGAAGATTCAGAGACGACTTGGGTTGCCACAGAAAAAGAAAAAATAAATGATTGGGTTTTAAGATTTTCTGGAAATAAATCTGCTCGAGCTAACTCTTGCTTGCTCGTAGGTAGACCTAATGAAGATATTGATCAAACTTTTAAGAAAATTATTGACTGGTATAAACAAAGAAATGCTGTGGCTATTATTCAAAGCCCTAAACCAGGTGCATTCGATAAAAATATTGCCAAAAATAATTTCATTGAAGTTGATGTTGCCTATTACATGATTGGAACTTCAGAAATTGGAAATGATAAAGGTGTCATATTAGAAGAAAATTTAAGCGATAAATGGTTTGAAGCAATTACTTCAAGAGATAAACATGTGAGTGCTCGTATAAGTAAAGAATTATTAAATAGTGGAACATTTGTAAGATTTGCATCTATTGAAAATGAAGCAAAAGAAATTATTGCTACGGGAAGAATTGCCGCTACCGAAAAACAAGCCATGGTTACAACTTTGTGGGTTGATGAAAAATACCGAAATCAAGGTTATGCAAAAAAGATAATGAGAGCCTTATCAAATGCTGTAGCAGAAATTGGACATAAAGAAATAGTGCTTCAAGTTCTTAAATCAAATCTGGTGGCTATAAAAATGTATGAATCACTTGGCTACAAAATTCACCATGAATATGCTTACTATCGCTACACCAAAAATTTGGTCGTAGATACAGATTGCTCGTGCTAAATAACAGATTTCAACTACGCTTGAACACATGAAACTTTACGACACAAGGCTCAGACAAGTAGTTGAAATTAAACCAACTCAGCCTGGTGTTTTAAAAATTTATGCCTGCGGTCCAACCGTTTATCGCGATGCCCATGTTGGCAACATGAGAACTTTTTTATTGACTGATTTAATTTACAGACTTGCGAAATACCAAGGTTTAAATGTTGAACTAATACAAAACATTACAGATGTAGGTCACATGGCTGATGATCAAGGATTAGGTGGAGTTGATGAAGGCCAACTAGATACTGAGGATCGATTAATAACTCAAGCAGATCAAGAATCAAGTAGCGCATTAAATATTGCTAAAAAATATGAAAAATCATTTCATGATGATTTAAAGAGTTTAAATATTATTCCTGCTTCTAAGTATCCAAAAGCCAGTGAGTCAATTGACTTAATGATTGATTTAATAAAAGTTTTAATTGAAAAAAAGCATGCCTACGTGGGCAAAGACGGAAGTGTATTTTTTGATGCCAGATCATTTCCAACATATGGAGAAATAAGTGGTAATAGATTAGAAGATTTAAAACCAGGACATCGTTTTGAAGGTAAAGAGGATCCTAATAAAAACTTTCATGCAGATTGGGCGTTATGGAAAATTGCTAAAGATTCCAGAACACAACTTACTTGGCAAACTCCTTGGGGTCGAGGCTTTCCAGGTTGGCATATTGAATGCTCGGCTATGAGCTTGAAATTTTTGGGTGAAAAAATAGATGTACATACTGGAGGAATTGATTTACGTTTTCCTCATCATGAAGATGAAAGAGCACAAAGTAATTCAGCTACTGGTACCGACGTTGTAAATCATTGGGTTCATGGCGAACATTTACTTTTTGAAGGAAGAAAAATGAGTAAGTCTTCAGGAAACGTGGTGCTGGTAAAGGACGTTATAGATAAAGGTTTAGATCCACTTTCTATTCGCCTTTCATTTCTTGAACATAGATATAGATCTCAAATGGATTTAACTTGGAATGCCTTAAGTGCCAGCAATAAAACTTTGAATAAATTGCGCGAAAAAATGCAAAATTGGTCAAAAGGTGAGGGAGATATAAACCAAACTTATTTAGACGAATTTGAAAACTACTTGAATGAAGATCTAGATACCAACAAAGCGATGCAAGTAATTCGAATTCTTGAGAGAGATGATTCTGTCCTAGATGGTTCAAAATATAAGACAATTCTTAAAATGGATGAGATTCTAGGACTTGATTTAAATAAAGCACCAATTATTACAAAGCTAGAAATAACTACAGAAATTCAAGAATTATTAGACAAAAGAGTTAAAGCTAGAACTGAAAAGAATTGGCAATTAAGTGATCAATTAAGAAATGAATTAAATAGGTTGGGCGTTGAAGTTAAAGATACTGAAAATGGTCAGGAAGTAGCAGCAATTTCAGATTGAGGCACAGGTTGTTCTACTCCCCCAACTGTTGGAGTTGGAGTAGCACTTGGAGCTACTTCTCCTTCTTTCAAACAAATAATGTGATCACTTGGTTTGTAACTTGTTAAGAAATCTTCTTCTTTCAAAACTGTATTGTTTTTCCAAAATTGTCTGGTGACTACAATTTTAAATCCAGGTGCTGGATCTTGAGCTAAACAATTTGGATCATATGAAGTAACAGTATCTATATTGTTATTTAAGTTATATGGTTTACCAAATTTGGCAGAAATTTTATCGAATTCTTTTGTGCCATACATTGAAATTGTGATTCCATCTCTTTCAGGAATTGCTCTAATTAAAATATGATTTTTTGTATTATTTTTGAATTTTAAATCTAATCTTGGCCAACTTACTGTGGCTTCTAAACCAGGCGTGTATCTAGAAATTAATACTGAGTGCGCACGTTGTTCTACTCTTTCTAGTCCTGCATAAAAAGCAGCAGACCAAGTTGCAGCCGTAATAATAGAAACGCCTCCCCCTAAACCGTAATCAAATCGGCCACCTTCACCGATATAAATTCCTTTAACGTAACCATTTGCTGAAGTTCTTTCCTTTATTGTCTCGTTCATAGAGTAAATCTCACCAGGTTTTAAAATTTTTCCATCCATATATTTAGCAGCTTGTCCCACATTTTTTTCACGATAAGGCAAGTAATCGAATGCTTGTCTAAATGAACTTAGCTGTTCTTTAATACCCAGTGCTTCTAAACTTTCGGTCGTGACAACTGGTTTTATAACAGCACTATCTAAATTAACTACTCGATTATTTTTCTGCCTAAAAACTGGCGACATGGCAGCGTCAAGTTGTCCCGGAGTAAATTTTATACCTTCTTGCGCAGGGACTAGTAGTACTTTATCTCCGATAAATTCAAATTTGGCATCAGTTGCTTGAGCTTGAATATTTGGAATTTGTCTTGATATTTCTTTAATAATTACATTTTCATCAAATTTAGAAACTAATTTATTTTCTTCTTCAACAAAATTTAATGCAGATCCAATAATGTTTGGTGGGATTTCAACTGTGCGAGCTCCAAACTTGAGTTTTATTGATGAAGCAACTGCTAATTCGGCTAAGTTTTCTCGAACTTTCAACACATCTTCATCATTAACTTTTGGTGAAATAAATGAAATAACTACTTCAGGTCTTCTATTTTGATGCAGCCAAGATTCTTTTACACTTCTTATAGTTTGTTCCCAATCAATTTGCTGACCACTTTTTGCTTCTGTGGTAATTATTTGCCCTTCTTTAGTTTTTAACGTCGCATTTACTGCTGAAAAAGTATTTTTAACAGAAACTGTTTGCAGACTCTTTCGAAATGCTGATTCATCAATTGTGATTCTTGGTGTAATTTCATGAGGAAACAATGATGAGCGAATAAATGTGAAAGGGTTTTTATTAATTGAGTTAATTGTTTTAGGTAAATCAATTTCTAATCCGACTTCGATCGGATTTATGGTAACAATTCCTTGTGGTGTTTGAATATCAATTGGATCTTGTAATTTATCCTTTATTGCTAAATTTACTTCCTCAAAAACATTTGGCGCTAATTTTCCGCCAACTGAGTATCCCAACAAGGTTGAATTAGGAGGAACTACTGTAATTGACCAAATAAATAATCCGAGAAAAACGATGAATATAAATGTCAGAATTAATTGACCTAAAAACTCACCAAGTCGATATCTCCAATCTTTCTTAATTGGTTTTAGTAATTCAAGATTTGAAATTAAATCATTTAATTCCTGTTCAACTATTGGATTTATTGTTTGACTATTAGATTCGAAAACCTCTTCTTGTCTATTCGCGATAGTTTTCTTTGAAATAGAGTTTGGATTTTTAATAGAACTTTTATGTTTAGGGCTAAGTTTAGGTTTTTTATCTAAAGATTTTTTCTTGCGCTCTACCAATCTAAAAACCCACCCCAGTTAGCAAAATATGGTTCAAATATCTCTAAAACCAATATTAGAGTTGACTGTTTTTGAGCGTGAAAAGCATAGGAGCACTACCACTATTTATAGGTTCTAGATAATCTATTTATCTCAAGCACTAAAAGAGAGAAACAAGACATGGCAAACACTGAAAATGAAGATGTGGCATTAGATAACGATGTTGTAAAAGCTGCGTCCGAATGGTCAGATGAACAACCAAACAAGAAGAATAACCGCAATTGGTTAACTCGTTCAATCGTAGTTTCGAGCTCAAGTGCATCTAGACGAATAAATGAATTAGAACAACAAGTCAAACAATTAGCAAAAAGACCTAATGTTTTTGAACTAGATGATGCAGAAATTACTGCACTTGCTGGTGAAGATGCTGCAACTTTGATTAGAGCGGCTAAATCAAAAGCCCAATCAGTTTTATTTGAAGCAGAAAAACTTGCCCAAGGAATTAGAGAAACTTCCGCCGCACAGCTTGCAGCAACCAAAGAAGAAAATGCAAAATTAATCGAAGACACAAATAAAGAAGTAAACAATTTAAGGTCAGAAACAGAGAAATACGTTAAAGATTTACGTAATCGTGCGCAGGCAGAATACGATGCTTCAGATAAAGAAGCAAAAAGAATTGTCTCAACAGCAACAAGTGAAGCAAATACAATTCTTGAAAATGCTAAAGCTGAAGAATTAAGAATTACCAGTGATGCTTCAAAGAGAGCAGAAGAATTATTATCTAGAACTCGCTCAGAGGCACAGGCAGAAGCTAAACGCCTAATTGATGAAGCACAAGCAGAACGCAAACGTGTTATTGAAAATGTTGAGGCACAAAGAGATGCGGCAGCAAAAGTAGCAACAGAAGCTGCAAAAGTTAGAAGATCTCTTGCGTCTTCTTCCACACTTCTTCGTCAAGCACTCGATGATGCTTTAGCTGTGGCAACTGATCTTGAGCAAAAAACTCAAGCAGTTTCAGATAAAACTCAATCCGTTAAAGATTCAATCTAGTTATTTTTTATAGGCATGCTAGACATAGCGGCCAAAATAATTACTGAACCAATTAGATAAATTATTGCAAATAAATTATTAGTTAGTACTAAGTCTCCAGCGGTTAGTCTCACACTCATTAAGAGTGCTATTGCTAGCCATCCAAGTGAAAAAGCAATTACATTAAATCTAGATTTGAAGTTCTTTCTCACATACCTCAAAGCTAAAAAGAACAAAATCAAATAAATTCCAAAACCCCAAGGAATAGTGATAAAAAATTTAGTTTTAGCTGCTTGTAAAAAACCTCCAAATAAAGATACTGCAACCCCTAAAAATATTGATGTAAAAAGATTAAGAACTTTGTTATTCATTTATCCCACTAAATAAATCTGTCTCAATTTCAGTTGAAATTCTTTTTCCCTTAACTAATCTAAAATATTCAACTCCTAATGCTTCTGGTCCTAAAATTTCAGCCATTTGAAAAAATGGTCCAGTATCTTGAACTTGAGTTGCGTGAGCTCTTAATGCCGAAAGTTTTTTATCTACAAAATCTTTGCCATCTATCAGAGTTGTTATGAACTTGTCATCGATAACAAATGGTAACTCATCTGCTGAGTCAACTCCAAAAAATTTAGATCCACCAGAACTTGCCAAAGCTTCAATCCCTTTTTGCATTTGTGATTTTGGAATTGCTGTCCAATAAATCTTAGAAACTGTCCAAGGTTTTCCTAACTCTGGTTTATAACTTTCAATACTTGCTAAATCAATTGCATAATGAGTTATTCGATGAGCTTTTATATGATCTGGATGCCCATAGCCACCAAAATCGTCATAAGTTATAACTACTTGAGGTTTAACTTCCCGAATTACTTGGACTAAATCATCACTGGCAGTTTGCAAATCTGCTTGCCAAAAAGAATCTTTTCTGTTGTTTGGTTCAGTGCCGATCATTCCTGAATCTCTATATTTTCCTGCATCTCCTAAAAATCTATGATCTTTTATTCCAAGTGCTTTCATGGCATTTGCTAATTCAACTTGACGATGCGCCCCTAATTTATCTTCTTTATTAGAAGCAAGATTTTCTAATTCTTTAACAAGTACTTCGCCCTCTTCGCCACTTGTACAAGTAATAAGTGTTACTTGGGCTCCAAGATGGGCATACTTAGCCATGGTTATTCCTGTGCCAATTGTTTCATCATCTGGATGAGCGTGTACCAGTAATAAGCGGTGACTCGACATAAATAACAGATTACGCAACTAGCAGAATATACCTGTGATGAGGTGGCCAAACTTTCCTAAACAATTTGCTGAATCAAAAAGATTCACAAAAGGCCGCATCAGAAATTTCACAATAATACCTGAAACAAATCAAGTTTATTTTTTAAGGAATGCTTCAATAGAAGATTTCAAACTAAGTCTTTTTTGTTTATCTGTTGATACTGAGTCAATAGATTGTTTGGTAAACCCAAGTCAATTGAAAGTAAAAAATGACGACTTTTTACCACCTGAAGAAAAGGCACGAAGAGAAAGATTAAGGGAATCTGGATCAGGTATAACAAGTTTTTCAGTAGATGAATTGGGTCATACCTTATGTTTTCCTCTTAATGGTGAACTTTGGCACTTAGATTTAAGTTCTAAAGAAGTAAAACAAATAAATATTCCAGGACCTATTGTTGATCCAAGAATTTCGCCAAATGGAAAATTCATTGCTGGGGTAATTAATTCAAGTTTTTATCTTCACTCAATAGAGAAAAATGAAGGTAGATTTTTAATTGAAAATAATGAAGAAAATGTTACTTATGGTTTGGTTGACTTTATAAGTGCTGAAGAACTAAATAGATATAGAGGTTTTTGGTGGAGTAAAGATTCAACAAAACTTGTGGTGGAAAAAGTTAATGAAAGCGAAGTTCAATTAGTAAATTTAGCTGATCCAACAAACCCATTAGAACCTGTGAGAACACATAGATATCCATTTGCTGGAACAAGTAACCCTGATTTTGATTTTTATGTAGTTGATTTATATGGGAATTTACAAAAATTAGAATATGACAAAAATGAATTTGAATATGTAATAGATGTAGATTTTTATGAAAGTAGCAAAGTAAATTTAACACTTCTATCAAGAGATCAAAAGAATTTAGTTTTTAGACAATTTGATTTGTCGACAAATTCAACCATAGATTTATGGGCAAAAAGACATCATTGTTGGGTAGAAGTTGAAAGTGGTGCTCCAAAAGTTTTTGAAGATCATCTACTTGTTATTGATGGTGAAGATAAAAGACAACTTTTTATAGATGGACTTGCCGTAACTAGTAAGGATATTGAAGTTCGAAGTTTAATAAATGTTGATAAAGAAGGAATATTTCTACAAGTAAGTAAACATCAAAATTCTTCCTCTTTAATACATGTCGACTGGAAAGGCAAAGTTAGCGAAGTTGGTAGCCAGGAAGGTTTTGTCACAGGAATTAGAAAAGGACATTTAACATTACTAATTGAACAAAATGAAAAAAGTTGGTATCGAAAAATTGATTTATTAACCAAAAGTAAGAATATTGAAATTACAGAAAAACAAGACGCAATTGAATTTAGTCCGCGAATCGAATTTCTAGATCTTGGAAAAAGAAATATTTCTACTGCTTTAATTCTTCCAACTTGGTATGAAAATGAACAAAAATTACCTGTGATTTTTGCACCCTATGGCGGACCTCATTTTGCGAATGCTTTGAAAAATGCAAGTTTATTTTTGTCTGATCAATGGTTGGCTGATCAAGGTTTTGCCGTAGTCGTAGCTGATAATCGCGGCACACCTGGTCGTGGTTTTTCTTGGGAATACGAAATTTATGAAAACTGGAGTAAAAAAATACTCGAGGATCAAATAACTGTTCTTGACGAATTAAATAAAAAATATCCTAATGTTTTAGATCTTGAGAAAGTTGGAATTACTGGTTGGTCTTTTGGAGGTTACTTTGCAGCTCTTGCAGTACTAGATGCACCAAATAGATTTCATGCCGCAATTGCAGGTGCACCTGTAACTGATATGCGTTGGTATGACACTGCATATTCTGAAAGATATCTGGGTAATCCAAAAATTGATAGTAAAAAATATGAAGAATTTTCTCTAATGAATAGAGCTCAAAACCTAGAAAGACCGCTCTTAATTATTCATGGTTTGGCAGATGACAATGTCTTAGCAACTCATTCATTAAAATTTTCTCAAAAACTTTTGGAATTTGCTAAGTTACATGAATTTATCCCACTATCAGGAGTTAGTCACATGACACCACAAGAATTAATTACAGAAAATCTACTTAAAATCCAACTTGAATTCTTTAAAAAATACTTAAATTAATTGCCAGGGAAGTGACAGGCTACGTTTTGGCCAGAACCAATTTGAATTAGCTTAGGTTCTGTTGTGGCACAAATATCTTGTGCTTTCCAGCATCTAGTTCTAAATCGGCATCCTGATGGTGGATTTATTGGAGATGGCACATCTCCAGACAAAATAATTCTTTGTTTTTTATTCTTTGGATTTGCTTCAGGAACAGCACTCATTAAAGCTTTGGTGTATGGATGTTGCGGGTTTGAATAAAGTGCTTGACTGGAAGCCTCTTCAACTATTTTTCCTAAATACATAACCGCAACTCGATCTGATACATGTTTAACAACTGATAAATCATGGGCAATAAATAAATATGAAAGTCCTAATTGTTTTTGTAAATCTTGTAATAAATTTAATATTTGAGCTTGAATTGAAACATCGAGTGCTGAAACTGGTTCATCAGCAATAATTATTTTTGGCTCTAAAGCTAATGCTCTTGCAATTCCAATTCTTTGTCTTTGTCCTCCCGAAAACTCATGAGGATATCTGTTGTAATGCTCTGGATTTAATCCTACTAATTCGAGTAATTCTTGAACTTTCTTTTTTCTACCCATTGGGGGATTAATTTTTTGCACTAATAAAGGCATTTCTACAATTCGTCCAACTGTGTGCCTTGGATTTAATGATGAATATGGATCTTGAAAAATCATTTGCACAGTTCTTCGCATTTGATTTAATTCATCACCTTTTGCAAAAGTGACATCTTTCCCATTTAATAAAACTTGACCACTGGTTGCTGGAAGTAAATGTGTCATCACTCTTCCTAGAGTTGATTTACCGCAACCTGATTCACCGACTACTCCAAGAGTTTGACCTGATTCAATTGTTAAAGAGACATCATCAACTGCATGGACATAACCTGAAGGTTTTGAAAAGAATCCCTTTTTGCCTGAGGGGAATTTTTTAACTAAATTTTTTACCTCTAACACAGCACTCATTTAAGCCACCGGTAATTCTTCATTATTCATACGCTTAATTTCTTCATTACTTAAATGACAAGCACTAAAATTATTCCCAATTTGATGTAATTCTGGTTTTTCGGTTTCGCATCTTTTACCAACCCAAGTTTTGTAGCTACATCTTGGATTGAATGAACATCCTTTAGGGATATTTAGTAGTGAAGGTGGGGTTCCAGGAATAGTTACTAATTTTGCGTGAACTTCTGTATCTAAACTTCTTACTGCACTCAATAATCCTTTAGTGTATGGATGATTTGGTGCTTCAAAAATTGATTCAACTTTTGATATTTCAATTGCTCTTCCTGCATACATCACTAAAACTTTGTTAACCATTTCTGCAACTACTCCCAAATCATGAGTAATGAGAATAATTGCGGTATTACTTTGCTTTTGTAAATCTCGCATCAAATCCAAAATTTGAGCTTGCACTGTTACATCTAGGGCTGTGGTTGGCTCATCTGCAATTAAAACTTTAGGGTCATTTATTAAAGCAATCGCGATAACAACTCTTTGCCTCATTCCACCGGAAAATTCATGAGGATATGAATTTATTCTTTTCTCGACTTCAGGTATTCCAACTTTTTTCATTACTTCTAAAACTTTTTGCTTCACTTCTTCATTGCTAGCTTTTGGGTGATGTGTTTTATAGGCTTCCCCTATTTGATCTCCCACTGTGTAATACGGATTAAGGGCGGATAATGGATCTTGAAAAACCATTGCCACATCTTTACCTCTAATACTTCTAATTTCAGAATCTTTACTTTTTAACACATTTAAGTTATTTACTTCAATTTTTCCATTAATTTCGACATTGCCCGCATTTAATAAACCCATGATGGCAGATGCAGTAACACTTTTTCCCGAACCAGATTCACCAACTATTGCTAATGTTTCTCCTTTTGAAAGTGAGAAACTTAAATTATCTACTGCATGCACAATTCCATCAGACGTTTTGAAGGAAACATTTAAATTTTCTACTTTTAAAATTTCACTCATGCTTCAAGTCTTACTCGAGGATCTAATACTGCATACAAAATATCTACAATGGCATTTGCCACAACTACAATGAATGCAGTAATTAAGGTAATTCCTGCAATTACGGGAAGATCAGAATCTGATACAGAATTAAAAGCAAGTCTTCCCATTCCAGGCAAACCAAAAACTGATTCAGTAATTATTGCTCCACCTAATAAAACAGCGATATCTAAACCTGCGATTGTGACTATGGGAGTAATTGCACCTCTTAATACATATTTAAAGAGAACTCTTTTTCTGGATAATCCTTTTGAAATTGCTAGACGAACATAATCTTCACTCATTGTTTCTAACATTCCATCTCTGGTTAACCGGGTGTACAACGCTGCAGAAACTATTGCCACAGTTAACCAAGGTAAAAACATAGTTTGATACCAAGAAACAGGATCATCAAAAACTGAAACATAACTTGGGAATGGAAATACTGGAAGCCAAATAATAAATATATAAATCAGTAGTAATCCTACGAAAAATGTTGGCATTGATAAACCAAAAATTGCAAAACCTGTGCTGATTCGATCTAGAATTTTTCCTTTTTTAATAGCAGAGATAACGCCTAAACTTATTCCCATGAGTAACCAAATCACAGCCGCACCAATTGTCAATGAAATTGTGGCTGGAAGTGCATTTGAAATCATAGATGTTACGCATTGTCCGCGATAAAAGGAATAACCAAGACTTGGTGCAGGACATGAAAAAGCTTGTGCGCCTTCACCATAAGTTCTGCCGAAAAAGATTCCTTTCATATACGTGAAATATTGCGTAAGAATTGGCTGATCGTAACCTAAACGAATTCTGTTTGCTTCAATTTTTTCCGGGGTGCAATGTTGACCACAACTTAAAGATGCAGGATCAACTGGCAAAACACTAAATAAAAAGAATGTAGTTATTGAAACTACAAATAACAAAACAATCATGAAAGCTAAACGTCGGACAATAAATCTTGCCATCATTTACCTTTCTTTAAAAATGGAAGCTGCAATATAAATTGCAGCTTCCATTAATTTTTCTACTGAATTACGTAGAGAGAAGCGAAGTTATGTGAACCGTATGGGTACCACAAATAACCTCCGCCGATCTTTGATCCACGGAATTCTTGTGAACGACCAAACCAGCTTGGAATTGCCCAAACTTGGTCTAGTGCATATTGATTTGCTTTCTTCCAGATTTCTGCTTGTGCAGCACGATCGGTTGTAGCTAATGCTTCATCCATCAAAGCTTTGTATGCAGGAAATGCTGGATCTTCTTGGTTTTGTGAAATGTTGAATCCACCTTCACCAAAAAGTTCTGGCAAAACTGTTGAAGCATTCAACCAATCTGCAGCCCAACCTGAACGACTGATGTCGCCTTGTAGAGCTGTATCCATCACAACTGAGTAGTACTTACCTGGCTCAATTGGATTAGATTTGATTACGATTCCTGCTTCTTTTTGAGATTCAATCCACACTGCAGCATTTTTTGCCCATTGTGGTGTATCTGGATGATCAAAAACTAAACCTTCGCCAGTTGCTTTTGCATAAACATCTGGACATTCAGTTTTTGCTTTTTCCAATTCAGCTTTTGCTGCATCTGGATTTCCTGCGTCTTGTAGACCTTCAGGAAGTGTGTTTGGCGCATAATCAGTTGCCAAGGTTGGGGAAATAAATCCGTCAGCCAAGTCACCTACATATTCGCCACCGTTAGCAGTTCTTAAAGCTTCACGATCTAGTGCTAAGAAAATAGCTTTTCTTACAGGTAAGCAAGGAAGTTTCTTAACATTTAGAGCTGTGTAAATTGCATAAGGATCTTGTTCGTTTACACGACGATCAGCAAATTGGTCATCACCGAAAATTGTTTGAAGATTTTCAGTTTGAATTCCATCTAGTGATACTGCAAATGCATCATCACCAGCAGATGCGATCAAACGTGAATCGATAACTGCTTGATCTTGAGCAAAGTTAACCACGATCTTGTCTGGGTAAGCTTTACGCAATGGATCTGAGTCTGGATTCCAGTTTTCGTTACGAACCAATGTCATATTTTGAGCTTTTACATAAGACTCAATTTTGTATGGTCCGTTTGAAACAACAGCGTCATCATATTTTTCACCAGTGTCTTTAGCTTTTGGTACTGGCGCAAATGCAAGCAATGTCACTGTGTAGTTGAAGTCAGCAACAACTTTGTTCAACTTGAATGTGATTGTTTTGCCATCGCATGAAACTGCGTTGTCATACAAAGCTTGTTGTTCTGCTGTTGCTTTGTATGGTCCTGGATATTGGCTTGAGCCATCTTCGTTTGTTGGAATATCTAAATATGAAATTGCATAAGTAGGTCCATCAACAATGATGTCGGTTGCAAATACACGGCTTGTTCCGTATGCAACATCTTGGCAAGTTACTTCACTGCCATCTTCCCAAGTAAGACCATCACGAAGTGTGAAAGACCAAGTCTTTCCACCATCGGTAGTTGTACCGGTATCTGTTGCCATATCAGCTACAAGTTCTGCACCTGCTGGACCTTGTTCGTATGCGTACGAAGTTAACGTACGATTAACAAAGCCACCAAAGAATGCAAGATCTTGACCTGTGTAGTTACGTTGTGGATCAACGTGGTTGAACTGTTCAGCAATTGTCAAGAAGGTAATAGTTCCACCTTGACTTGCTTCACCTGTTCCACCAGCTGAACTTCCACTTCCACCACCGCATGCTGATAACAGCAATGCAGCAGCTGCAACCACAACACCAAGTTTGGTGCGTGAGTTTAACTTCATTTGTCCTCCCTTAAAGTTATAACTCTTTGTTATAACAGTTGTTAGAAAATTTTTGTTTTCTAACTATTTCTGATTAGTCCTGCAGGGATTAACCAGAAAATTCTCTATATTTTTTGTGCTCTTTCTCCCTTGGGATCAAGTGCATCACGTAGTCCATCGCCGAAAAGATTGAATGCTAGAACTAATAAAAATAGTGCTGTGCCTGGAATAAATAAATAAGTTGGATCAGATCTGAAATATCTGACAGAATCTGCCAACATTGCACCCAAAGCTGGAGTTGGGGCAACTACACCCAAACCTAAAAATGAAAATGTTGCTTCAATTGCAATATAACCTGGAACAGTTAATGATGCATAAACAATTATTGGTGCCCAAAGATTTGGCAAAATTTCTCTAAAAACCATATAAGAAGTTTTAGCACCACTTGCTTGTGCTGCGGCCACAAATTCTCTTTCTCTTAAACTCAAAGCTTGGCCGCGCATAACGCGAGCAATGTAAGTCCATCCAAATAAAGATAAAACTAAAATTATGTAGGCCATTCGAGAAATATTTCCTTCAGGTAATCCCCAACCAACTAAACGTGCAGGAATTACTGGAGCTAAAGCAATGATTAATAACAAATATGGAAAAGCCAAAAGTAAATCAATTATTCTTCCAATAATTGAATCAACTATTCCTCTTTTGTAACCTGCCCAGATTCCTAAAGTAACTCCAATTAAAGTTGTGAACAAAGTTGATAACAAAGCAACTATTAAAGAAATTCTTGCTCCATAAATAAGTCTTGCCAAAATATCTCGACCTGTTCCAGGTTCAACCCCTAGCGGATGTGCTCTACTAATTCCTCCAAATGCTGAATTAGGTAAACCAAATTCATTTAATGTTTCTTTATTTAAGGTGTATGGATCAATATTTAAAAGAGATGTGACAAACGGGGCAAACAATGCAAGTAACACAATAAATAGTGAAAAGAAAAGTGCAAAGATTGCAACTTTGTCTTTTTTGAATCGCAACCAAGCTAATTGAGCAGGAGATCTTCCTTGAATTTGATTCAATTGCTCAATAGTCAATTCTGAAATCACTTCCCTATTTCTAAATTTTCAATGTGCTCTAATCTAGTACTCAACTACCAATAGACCAAAGGCTTATTGACTATTTATTGCGTGATTTAGCTCGGTTTCTCTCACCTTGGTTCAAAATCACTTTGCGAATACGCACCGTCTCAGGAGTGACCTCCACACATTCGTCTTCTCGCAAAAATTCAAGTGCTTGCTCCAAAGACATCAATTTTGGAGGAACTAAATGCACAGTGTCATCAGAACCTGATGCTCTCATGTTGGTTAATTTTTTCTCTTTGGTGATATTTACATCCATATCATCTGCGCGAGAATTTTCCCCAATGATCATGCCTTCATAAACTTCAACACCTGGACCAATAAATAGTGATCCACGTTCTTGAATCGAAAATGCAGCATATGAAGTTGCAGCTCCAGCTCTATCTGCAATTAAAGAACCAGTTGGTCTGGTTCTAACTTCTCCATGCCATGGTTCATATCTATCAAACACATGATGCATTAAACCTGTACCACGAGTTTCTGTTAAAAATTCTGTTCTAAAACCAATTAATCCTCTTGCTGGAACTAAATATTCCATTCTGACCCAACCACTTCCATGATTTGTCATTTGTTCCATGCGACCTTTTCTTAAACCAAGAAGTTGTGTCACCACACCCACAAAATCTTCAGGCACATCAATAGTTAATCTTTCAACAGGTTCGTGAACTTTGCCATCAATAGTTTTTGTTACTACTTGAGGTTTTCCTACAGTTAACTCAAAGCCTTCTCTTCTCATAATTTCAACTAAAATTGCAAGTTGTAATTCACCTCTACCTTGAACTTCCCAAGTATCAGGTCTATCGGTATCAAAAACTCTTAAAGAAACATTTCCAATAAGTTCTTGATCTAATCTATTTTTTAATAATCTTGCAGTCATTTTTGTGCCAGATTTTCCAGCTAACGGAGAAGTGTTAGTTCCAATAAACATAGAAATACTTGGCTCATCAACCTTGATGACCGGAAGTGCTACTGGATTTTCTGCATCTGCCAATGTTTCACCAATTGTGATTTCTTCTATCCCTGCCACTGCAATTAAATCTCCAGGCCCTGCTTCTTCAACTGGAACTCTTTCTAATGCTTGAGTAATTAATAGTTCACTAATTTTTACTTTTTGAATATCACCATTTGTTTTAATCCAGGAAACTGTTTGACCTTTTTTGATGATTCCATTTCTTACACGACAAAGAGCTAGTCTTCCTAAATAAGCTGACGCATCAAGATTTGTAACGTGGGCTTGAAGTGGTGCATTTTCTTCATACGTTGGGGCAGGAACAGTTTTTAAAATAGTTTCAAATAATGGTTTTAAGTTTTCCGTAGCAGGCACAGTTCCATCTTGTGGTCTTTCTAAACTTGCTTTTCCTGCTCTTGCTGAAGCATAAACAATTGGAAAATCTAAAACGTGCGCCATTGAATCATCAGCTAAATCGATAAACAAATCATAAGTTTCATTAACCACTGCTTCGATTCTTGAATCTGATCTATCTGTTTTGTTGATTACAAGAATTACAGGCAATCTTTTTTGTAAAGCTTTTCTTAACACAAATCTTGTTTGTGGAAGTGGTCCTTCACTTGCATCAACTAAAAGAACAACTCCATCAACCATTTCAAGTCCACGTTCAACTTCTCCACCGAAATCAGCGTGACCTGGAGTATCAACAATATTGATGATTACTCCATTTGGTGCTAAATCTTTTTCCACATATTTAATAGCAGTGTTTTTGGCCAGGATTGTGATGCCTTTTTCTCTTTCCAAATCAGTTGAGTCCATGACTCTTTCATTCACGTCTTGGTTTTCTCTAAATGCACCTGATTGCCACAACATGGCATCAACCAAAGTTGTTTTTCCATGATCAACGTGTGCAATGATTGCTAAATTTCTAATGTCGTCTCTAGTTTTTGTTGTCATTTATCCCTTTTAAACGTTGAATCTGAATTCAACTACGTCACCATCTTGCATGACGTAATCTTTTCCTTCCATACGAACTTTGCCTTTTGCTTTTGCTTCATTAAGTGAACCTGCTTCAACTAAATCTTTAAATGAAACAATTTCAGCTTTAATAAATCCTTTTTGAAAATCTGTGTGAATTACTCCGGCAGCTTCTGGAGCTGTGTCACCTTTATGAATAGTCCAAGCTCTGGCTTCTTTTGGACCAGCAGTCAAATAAGTCTGCAAACCTAAGGTGTCAAAGGCTACTCTAGCCAATCTTGCTAAACCAGATTCACTTTGACCAACAGAAGCTAATAATTCTTTTGCTTCATCTTCACTTAATTCCGCTAAATCTGTTTCTAATTTTGCATTCACAAATATTGCCTCAGCAGGTTCAACTAATTTTCTTAAAGGCGCTTGTAATGTCTCATTCCCTAAACCTGATTCATCAACGTTGAAAACATATAAAAATGGTTTAGCTGTTAAAAGAAATAGTTCTTTTAACAGAGATAAATCTAATTTGGCAGCAAAAACTGTTTTTCCCTCATCCAGTGCAACTCTGGCTTTTTTTGCTTCTTCTAATAGTGCAGTCTTTTCTTTATTTCCTCTAGCTTCTTTTTCTAATCGAGGAATTGCTTTATCTATTGATTGAATATCAGCAAGAATTAATTCGGTATTAATAGTTTCAATGTCATCAAGTGGTGAAACTTTTCCATCAACGTGAACAACATCTGGATCTTCAAAAACTCTAATAACTTGACAGATCGCATCTGTTTCCCGGATATTTGCCAAGAATTTATTTCCAAGTCCTGCACCTTCTGATGCACCTTTAACAATTCCAGCAATATCAACAAATGAAACTGTGGCAGGAAGTATTTCTTGCGATGAAAATATTTTGGCTAAAGTATTAAGTCTTTCATCAGGAACTCCCACTACCCCCACATTTGGTTCAATTGTGGCAAAAGGGTAATTAGCAGCTAAAACATTATTTTTAGTTAAAGCATTAAATAAAGTAGATTTCCCAACATTTGGTAAACCAACTATTCCCACGGATAAAGCCATAGTTTCTATCCTATTGGCGAGTCCAAGATGCGATTGTCAGCCCATTAATACAGACTTATATTTATGGAAATAACAAGTTTAATTTTAGGAATTGTGATTGGTGTTGTTATTGCTACACCATTTGCTTGGTTTATTGGTAAACAAAAATCAGTGCTACTTCAAGGAAAAGTTCAATCTTTAGAAGAAAGAAACACAGTTTTAGAACAAGCAAATCTAGCTGCCACATCCCTTGATCAGATGTTAAAACCTGTGCAGAAAGCAATTGATGAATTAAAAACAAAATCTGACGATGCTGACAGAAGAAGAATCCAAGCTGAATCCATGTTGAAAACAGAAATGGAATTAATCAGAGAACGTAACGAGTCTTTAGAAACTGCAACTAGACAAATTGCTGCAGCCATGGGTAAAGGCCAAACCAGAGGTCAATATGGAGAAATGCAATTAGAACAATTACTAAAACATGCAGGCCTTGTTGAAGGTACGCATTTTTTAAGACAAGATTCAAGAACTGCAGAAGATGGTGTGGCACGTCCTGACATTTCCATTTTGTTAGCAGGTGGTGGTGAAGTAGTAATAGATGCAAAATTTCCTTGGGATGCATTCTTTGACGCAATGGGCTTTGATGATATTGCGCAAAGAAATTCCCTACTTGATAAGCACTCTAAAGATCTTTTAAAAAGAATTAATGAGCTTTCTAGTAAGCAATATCAATCAACAACTAATAAGTCCCCTAATTTTGTAATTTTATTTTTACCATTTGAATCACTTCTTACTTCAGCCCTAGATTTTGATGGTTTGTTATTGGAAAAAGCTTTTGGTAAAAATGTAATTCCGGCAACACCTACTACCATGCTTGGGCTTTTAAGAACAATTGCGTTTGGTTGGAATGAAAAAGATTTAAATAGTAACGCAGAAGAAATAAGAAACATGGGAGCAGAAATGCTCAAACGCTTAGCAAAACTAGTGGAGCATATTGAAAACTTAAGATCTGGTTTAAATAAAGCAGTAGATGGATATAACAGTTTTGTTTCTTCCTTTGATAGACAAGCGGTAAGCCAAGCAAAACGACTAGCGCAAAAAGGTGTGCCAAGTAATAAACAAATAGAGGCACCTGAAGAAATCTCCACAGGTTTAACCAATTCCCGCTACAGCGGTGAGACTGGAAAATTAGAAATAGAAGGGTTGGACGATTAAATCTTCAACTATTAGATACTGTTATCAGCGTGGCAGAAGAAAATCGTCGAGAGTTAGAACCTAGATATTACCGTTCAGTAGGTGCAACTGGACCACAAAGTGAAAATGCATATCCAGCTCTTGCTAGAAGAAAAGAATCTGCAGCAACAGATAAGTTTGCTGACTCACAAGAAATCGCGAAAAAAGTTGAAAACTTTTATAAAGGAACTTCTCCAAATCAAGTTCTAACAGAAGAGTTGGCCCAAAATGAAGAAGAAAGAATTTCATTTTCACAAAGAGTTTCTTGGCTACAACCACCACTGCCTGCAAAAACTGCAGTGTTATTAATTTTGGTTGTGCCGTTGGTTATCGGATTATTAGATGTATTACTAACCGGTCGAATTGGAATTATTACTAGCCTTGCTTATTCAGTGACACTTATTTATTTAGCAGCCACAATTGAATCGAAACATTATTGGGATCCAGTAATTTCTGGACCTATTGCCTATTTCCTAATTGTCTTAATTCTTGGTCAGTTAACTTTAAGTTCTGCTGGAAGTTTTATGCTCAAGCAAACTGCGATGCTTTTAACAACACTTGCATTTAATGCCCCTTGGATGGTGGGCTCAACAGTATTAGCTTTCCTAATAACTTATGTAAGAACTAAAAGATTTAATTCTTAAGCGCTGCTTTTAGATCTTTTCTAATCTCAACGGGTAATGAAAATTGAATATGCTCCTCAATGGTTTCTACTTCTTCAACATCTGCGTAACCATGGTCTGAAAGCCATTTCAAAACTCCATCAACAAGTTCTTCAGGTACAGATGCACCACTGGTTAGTCCAACTGATTTAGCATCTTCAAACCATTCTTTTTTAAGTTCTGAAGCAAAATCAATACGAAATGCTTTCTTTACTCCAGCTTCTAGTGCCACATCAACTAGTCGTACTGAATTTGAAGAATTGCTTGAACCAACCACAATCAATACATCTACTCTTGGCGCAATATTTTTCACTGCTGCTTGACGATTTTGCGTCGCATAACAAATGTCATCAGAAGGTGGATCCATCAAGACAGGAAGTTTCTTTTTTAAAGCATGAACTGTTTCTAAAGTTTCATCAACAGAAAGTGTGGTTTGAGAAAGCCAAGCTATTTTCTCATCTTCTTTCAAATTTAATTTTTCAACTTGATCAAGTCCGTCAACTAAAATCATGTTGTCTGGAGCCTCGCCCATGGTTCCTTCAACTTCTTCATGTCCTTCGTGCCCAATAAGAAGAATTTTGTAACCATCTTTGGCAAATCTTTTTGCTTCGTTATGAACTTTGGTAACTAATGGACAAGTTGCATCAATTGTTCTTAAGTTTCTTTGCTTTGCTTCTTCATGTACAGCTGGAGAAACTCCGTGAGCACTAAAAACAACCAATGAACCTTCCGGAACTTCACTTAATTCATCAACAAAAATTACGCCTTTTTTTTCTAACGTTTCAACAACATGTTTGTTATGAACAATTTGTTTTCTGACATAAACAGGAGCGCCATGAACTTGAAGGGCTTTTTCAACTGTGACCACAGCTCTATCAACGCCAGCGCAATATCCGCGGGGTGCTGCTAAAAGTACTTTGCCTGTTGAAGTCACAATAAATATCGTATGCGCTGGCGTTGAGGAAAGCATCTTGAGCATCTACGCTGTTTTCATGAAGTCAGGTCAAAGTCCCGAAGAAGCAATCCAAGTCAAAGATGCCTCAAGAGCTTTGTCAGAAATTATTTCCCAAATGCCTTCAGTCTGGATTGAAGGACAAATCACATCAATAAAAATCAGGCCTGGAAGTGATTGGGTCTTTGTTGATTTA
>VFQT010002141.1_pt1 | contig 21090 bp, 22 predicted proteins | sample 3512381 | NCBI WGS metagenome assembly VFQT01 (sample SAMN10412376, study PRJNA504923) | tailings metagenome | isolation source: Relicate 2 Philex TSF3 active mining site | place: Philippines: Tuba, Benguet | collected 2017-08-29
TTATTTCATTCTATTTACTCGGTTCCGGCGGAACTTCGCCAACTTTCTCACGCTTGGCAGTTACTTCCTTTACGGGAGATAAATCTTTTCCATTTTTCCAAGCATCAAGATATTTCCAAGGAAATACCGCACCACGTCGCACCCACCAGGTGTCAGCAGGAGTTGGCCAAGAAATTCCAAAATGCAAATGAGGGGCAGTTCCACGCGCGCTACCTGATGATCCAATTGTGCCAAGCAAACGTCCCGCTTTGACTGCGACTCCTGGTTCGATGCTAGTTGGAATCGAACGAAGATGTGAGCCGTAATAACGCACGCCATCTTCGCCGATGATTGAGACGTATAGCCCACCTCGATCGATTCCCAAATTAGTTTTTCCGCTCCAACGATCGACGCGATTTACTTCATCAACAATTCCATTTATTGGTGCTACAAAACGACAGCCAGCCTTTGCCAAGATATCGGTAGCCGGATAATCGTGATGAGCACGTGCATAATTGACTTCACAATTAGGCACCGGAAATTGGTAGACCGGGGCTGCTTGCGCACTCGGTATTGATGTTACAAGTAAGGTCAGAACAAGAAGCTTTCTCCACATAGAGCGGAAGCCTAACTAACGAACCTTCATTTTCTCAGGGCGGCGCGGTCAAGTTTTGCTGTGACAATCATGTGAGGAACTGTGAGCGCCCAAATTGTGACCAAAGTTAGCCAGAGAAATTGATCAGTGATGTCATCTCGCGAAAATCCAGCGAGAAGTAGAACAAAGATGAGAGTTCCGAATAGAGCGGGGAGCCCAGGAATGACAGCTTTGCGAAATGCAGCGCCAGAACTAGATTCTTCATACGCTGCAATAGATGCTGGAAGTAATGAAGATAAACGTGCGGTATGACGCATGGCATGCCAACATCCAAAATAGACAGCAAAGGCCACAAGCGGTGGCGTTAACGAAGCAAGCGCGGCCAAGAGCGCAATATCCACACTGTCGCGGTAGCGCTTTCGAGAGAGTAAAACCAGTAATGAAATTGTTGCCAAGATTGCAACTGCCCATTGAATTTCAGCAGTGTATCCGTAATGCCAATTCACCAGGTTCTGATTTACCTTTTCCAACGCCTCCGTACTTCGGCTATTTACTAAAGGAATCACAACAGGGAGCGCTCCCCCGGCACTGGCGTAAGCCCACACAGGTAAACGATTGCCATCTCGTTTTTGTAGGTGATCTAACTCTGAAATAAATGCACTGTCACCAATCCCAAAATGGGTTGCACTCATCAATACAACTGCAATAAATCCCCACACGTTCCATTGCAGAATTGCCCAGATTGCAGCAAGTGCAATGGCAACATAGATTGCAATAAAGAGCGCCATTTTAATTGGCTTTGCTTTTGGCAGAGTTACTAGGTGATCAAGTGCTCCATGCGGAATCCCTACAGCTAGAGCCACTACCGCCAGAGCCACCTGCCAGTTGAGTGAATCACTGCCGAGCCAAGATGAAAAGCTGAGAGATAACACAATTGCGAGAGCAACCGCCCCACTTGAGAAAGTGCGGACTCGAGAGAAAGTTCTTAACTTAGCTGTGTCCATATTCGCCACAGTAGCAATTTTCTCCCTTTACTATGCCAAAATGCGAGCATGAAACAGTGGTCATATATGGCGATGCTCATATTTACCTTCTGCGGTTCAGCCTGGCTCGAGATTTATCTCAAAACGGGCGTGCTTCGTCGCATCAAACGAGTGGCAATCAGCGTGCTTCCAATTAGCGTGCTCTTTCTGGCATGGGATGCCTATGCGATAGCACAGGGCCATTGGTTCTTCGATCGCGAACAAATGCTAGGCATCTACGGACCATTCAATATTCCGCTTGAGGAGTATCTCTTCTTCATGATTATTCCGATGGCAGCAATCTTCACGATAGAGGGCGTTACAACGGTAAAGCCACATTGGCGTAAGGACGAGTTCGGCGAATGAATTACTCAGATATCGCAATCCTCGCCTTTGCGCTGGCAGTCATGAATGACCTCTTTGGTTTTAAGACATCCATGCTGACTCGTCCAGCTTTCTGGACTTCTTACGCAATCATCTTGCCATTTCAATTCTTAACGAATTGGTGGCTGACCTCGCGCAACATCGTTATGTATGACCCTGATGCAATTGTCGGGCTTCGCTTTTTCTCTGCGCCAGCCGAAGATGTTCTCTTTGGATTTGCACTGATATTGAGCGTAATGGGTTTATGGGAAGTCTGGGGCCGGAAAGGCTATCAACGTCACAAACCAGTAAAGAAATAATTTAACCGTGCGCGGCAGCAACTGCTGCGTACATAATTTTTCCTTCATGCACATTGAGACCTGCAGCTAGAGCAGCATCATCTTCTAGCGCCTTCTGCCAACCTTTATTCGCCAAAGCCAACGAATACTTCAGGGTTGCATTTGATAGCGCCGCTGTTGATGTCGCTGGAACCGCACCTGGCATATTGGCAACGCAGTAGTACAGTGAATTGTGAACTTTAAATGTTGGATCAGCATGAGTGGTTGGGTGCGAACCTTCGAAGCAACCACCTTGATCAATAGCCACATCTACCAAGACTGAGCCGGGCTTCATCTTTGCCACCATGGCATCCGTGACAAGTTTTGGTGCTGCAGCTCCCGGAATAAGGACTCCGCCGACCACGAGATCTGCTTGCATGCAATGTTCCTCAATTGAATATGGAGAAGAAGCCACAGTCTTTACTTGACCATGGAACATCTCATCGATTTCACCGAGTCGCTTCAAATTAATATCAAGCAGCGTCACATCTGCGCGAAGACCAATCGCCATTGCAGCAGCTGAAACTCCCACACTTCCTCCACCGAGGATGACAACCTTTCCCGGCGCCACTCCAGGAACGCCTCCGAGCAATACTCCGCGGCCCCCATTTGGACGTTGTAGCGCAGCTGCACCCACTTGTATCGACATACGTCCAGCAACTTCGGACATTGGAGCAAGCAACGGGAGGAAGCGATTAATTTCTACAGTCTCATATGCGATTGCAGTGATTCCTGATTTAACGATTGCATCAGTGCACTCACGTGATGCTGCTAAGTGAAGATAGGTGAAAAGAATCTGACCTTTGCGCATGCGGTGATATTCCTCAGCGATTGGCTCTTTCACCTTGATGATCATCTCGGATTTTGCCCAGACTTCATCGGCGGTATCGAGGATGGTTGCGCCTGCTTTTACATATTCGCTATCGGTGATGGCAGACCCTAGCCCTGCACCTTTTTCTACAAATACTGAGTGTCCAGCGATAACAAGAGAGTGGACTCCCGCCGGTGTAGTTGAAACTCTAAATTCATTATTTTTTACTTCTTTTGGAATACCGACAAGCACAATAGACTCCCTAGTCGCCTTTGACTGTTATGGACGTGCTACATGCTACCGCTAGAGCGCACGGAAATGAAAAAGCAGTCCACTTTCTGGCTTTAGTACCGGTAATTGCAGGCCAATATGTGCAAACTGATGGCCAGTCATCTTTACTTGTGGCCACCAACCCGGACCGCACTTTTGCATAAAATCACTCGAACTTAGCTCTTCAACGACTGAAAGTTGATAGAGGGTTTCATCTTCAAGTCCATCAAATGTTGCGATGAGAGGTACAAAACCATCAAGGGTGGTCAACTGCATATACGTAAATATTGCCTCTTTCTTATCCTGCGAAACGGTGCCGTATAAGTAAGCGCTATCAGCAATTTCATCGTTACGAATAACATTTCCCGAATGCAACAGGCCGCGATTTTTCTTATAAAAATCTGCAAAATCCTTCAATACACGCGTTTCGTGGTCATCTGCTTCACAGATATTCCACTCCATACCCGCATGGCCAAAGAGTGCGTTGAGCGCTCGGAAGCTAATCGAATGTCTGCGATTTGTCTGATGGCTGACGGTCGGTCCAATGTGTGTTCCTAGAAATTCTGGAGGGATGACGAGTCCCGTCCATCGTTGAATCTGTTGTCTTTCCAGCGCATCGTTTTGATCCGAAGTCCAGAATCGATCTGCGTGCTCAATCATTCCTAAATCGACTCGGCCGCCACCAGATGAGCATGATTCAATTTCTAGACCTGGATGACGTCGCTTAAGTTCATCAAAGAGTCGATAAATTGCGAGAGTTTGCTGGCGAACTACTGGCCGGCCATCGGATATTGGATCAGTGATATGTCGGTTGTGATCCCATTTGATATAGGCAATGTTATTTTCAGTAAGGACTGCATCGACTTGGCTGAGTACATGGTTGTAAGCGCCCTCTTTCGTTAAATCGAGAACTTGTTGCCAGCGACCTTCCACCGGAATACGCCCCGGTTCTTGCAAAATCCAATCTGGGTGTTCGCGATAAAGCTCTGAATTTCGGTTAACCATTTCTCCCTCGAACCAGAGCCCGAATTCAATGCCTTTATCGTTAATGTACTTGATGATTGGTCCAAGTCCATTGGGCCAAGCTTCTTTTGAAACCACCCAGTCACCCAACCCGGACTTGTCATTGCGGCGAGAACCAAACCAACCATCATCAAGGACAACTCGCTCAACACCTATTTCAGCTGCCTTATCAACAATTCTTCTAATTCCATCTTCATTGTGATCAAAATAAACCGCTTCCCACATATTTAAAGTGAGCGGGCGTGGTTTCCTATTTGTGATGTGGTTACTGCGTGATCTAATCCATGTGTAGTGGTTATTTGTTAAACCATCTAATCCACGATCGCTAAATGTTGCTACAGCACGAGGGGCTTGATAACTCTGCCCTTTCTTCAAAATGATTTCCCCCGGCAAGAGATATTCGCCGGTGCCAATTGAGGTATGTCCGTCAATGAGTCGCTCTACATGAGCTACATTGTTTCCGCTCCAGGCTAGGCCAAGCGACCAAGCTTCACCGTGACGGAATCCGGTTGCATTGTTGAGAGCAACTTGCGTAATTGTGTAGTCGTGACCGCTTCTGCCTTCAAATCCTTCTCGACTAATTAACCCATAGCCGATGGAACGACGTTGAGGTTGACGCTCTTTGGTCCAATGGCCATAAAAATCCAAAACTTCATCAGCTTGTTGAGCAAGTGGAAGCCAATAGAGAAAATGCTCGAGGAAGTAATCGCCGTCGGCGATATTGGTTACTTCGGCATCAATGAGCAAAATATCTGACTCGGTCAGCGAGTAAGACATTGATATTTGTAAACCAGCGATCGAATCCTCAAAAGTTACAGAAAGTGATTGACCGCGCTGTGAAACATCTTTTACGACAAATGAGTTAGATGCGCTAACGCCGCCACGATGGCCTCGCAGAGCAGGGTGTCCTATCCAGCCTCGAGAATGCTCGCGCAAAACAATATTGCCTACAGCAGCATCCAATCCACCATGCGCTGTGGACTTTTGTAGGGCTGCAGCAATTGAAGTTTCATTATCTGGACTGAACCCACCCAACTTCTTTCCCCAGTAAAGAATTGAGAAAGAGTCACCTTCTCTATCGAAGATTATTGATGATCGAGCTTGGCTGAGGTGGTTCACCCGATAATCCTATCGAGAATTTAAGAGTGAAAATAGGTCTATGTCTTATCCTTTTTGCGTGCAGACAAAGTCCAAAATTCTAATGATTGGAATCGATGGCCTTCTACTGCAACGTGCTATCGACTCGGGAAGAGCGCGCACCTTGTCATTCCTTCGCCGTGATTCATATTTCTGCGAAATGCTTGTCGATATGCCCACCGTATCTGGGCCGAGTTGGTCAACAATATTGACGGGGGTTACTCAAGATATCCATCGCGTCATCGATAATGATTTTGTCGACCACAACTTGGCTGAAGCGCCAGATCTTCTCACGCAAGCAAGTCAAAATTTCTCGGGAATCTCCACGTTTGCAGCGGCGGGCTGGCCCCCTCTTATTGATCCAAATGATGTTGGCCCAGTCATTGCAGTTCGCAAAAATGATATTGAGCAAGGCACCCATTCAATTTTCGTAAGGGATGGAGAAACTCACGGATACGAATCTGTTGACCGTGAAGTTGCCAGCGCTGCACTAGCCGCAATACAAGAATCTGCGCCAGATTTGAGTTTTGTCTATTTCTGCGGTGCAGATGAAGCAGGTCACCAAACGGGAACATTAAAAGGAGGATACTTTGATGCGATTGAACGTATTGACTTACTAGTAGAGCAGTTGCATCATGAAATTTCGGAGAGATCAAAAAAATTTCAAGAGCGTTGGCTCATCGTAATCACAACTGATCATGGGCATCGCGATGAAGGTGGTCATGGAGGAGATAGCGCACAAGAACGTGCAACATTTGTAATTGCTCACGGCGTTGGAATGGCACACCCTTCCTGGCCCGCCAAAATCAAGCCAGAAGATATTGTCGGCCATTTACTAGCAACGCTATAAGATGGCCCATGACGAGGCGGTAGCTCAGTTGGTTAGAGCCCCGAACTCATAATTCGGTCGTCGTCGGTTCGAGCCCGACCCGCCTCACCAGTCTTTCTGAAGAAATGAGTTGCTTGAAATGACAACAAACCAGAGAGATCTCGCTCCTGATGCGCTGCGAGGTTTTGCTCTATTTGGAATTCTTGTGGTCAACATTCAATTTATGGGGCTCAGTAGTGAAAATGGAGCACGAGGTGAATTTGTTCAAGGCGCTCTTAATGGCACTTTTGCCTTCCTATTGCTAGCGCTCTTTGCTGGCAAGTTCTATCTACTTTTCTCGTTTCTCTTCGGTTACAGCTCTGGGTACATCATCAAAAATCAGAGAAGTAATCGAGGTCGATGGGTTCGGCGATGTTTCGTACTCATGGCGCTTGGCGCTCTTCACTTCACCTTCCTTTGGCATGGTGACATTCTTTTCATGTACGGCATATTTGGCTTGCTGCTGATCCCCTTCTTCTTCAGAAAAGAACGAACCTTGAAAATCTGGACCAGAATTGTCTATTCAGTTTCGTCTTCAATACTCATCATTCTTGGTGCGCTCATCTATATTGGCGAGAAATACTTCCCAGAACAATCGAACGCTCGGATTCCCGAATCAGCTCTTGATGAAGTTCTTATTAACAGCACATTTTTGGAGTCAATCGCACCTCGAGTAGATCTTTGGTTTTTTGGAGTTCTTGGAGCGGGCCTCATACTTCAAGGCGGATTTGCTTTTGCTGCTTTTCTCTACGGGTTACGGGTACAGAGATCAGGATTTCTTCAAGAACCCTTTGATCAGAATCGCATTAGCTGCATGATTAAGAATGGAATTGTCTTCGGTCTACCCATCCAAGTTGCTTGTGCGACTATTGCAATCCGCAATGAACAATCGGCAGAAACTTCAGAGGCAATTCATTTACTAACACTCTTCTACTCATTTCTCTCGGCACCTCTGCTATCAATGGCATATGTTGGATTGATTCTCAAAATACTCAGCACTCGTCCTCATCTAGTAATTTGGATGAATCCGGCTGGAAAGATGTCACTGACGGTTTATCTTGCAGAATCTATGTTGGCGTCTATCATCTTTGGTCCATTGGGGCTTGGCCTTTTCCAAAAACTAGATCTTTGGGCTGTGATGCTAATTGCCCTTGCAATATGGCTCTTACTCGTGAGGGCTTCTTCATGGTGGTTAAAGCGGTATGCGCAAGGACCATTTGAGTGGGTCATGAATCACTTGACTCGCTCACGGGCAGATAGAAACTCTCAAAGTACACTTCAGTAATCATCTATGTAGAGAGAGTAAATCCGATGGACTTGATTTATGGCCTACCCATTCATCCTCTGATAAATCACGCGGTTGCGGTACTTGTGCCACTGAGCGCTATCGGAGCGATTCTCTTGACTTTCGTTCCCAAGTTGCGCAGCACCTATTCAACTCTCTTGCTAGGTTTCATCGGTGCGGCGACTATTTCCGGTTTTATTGCAGAAAACTCTGGTGAAGCCCTCTCCAAGCGAGTCGGATTTCCCGGTAGCCACGCCGAAAATGGTGAGTTGCTCTCAAAGATAATTCTTCTTTTCGCTCTCATCTATGTAACTTGGTATCTCATTGAAAGAAAAGCATCAATTTTTAAATCTGCCAATTCAATTCTTAAAAATGGCGTAAGCACAGCACTTGTAGCAGTCGCTATAGCCAGCACAGGTCTGACTTTTGTAGTTGGACACTCTGGCGCTGCCGCAACCTGGGAAAAGAGAATCGCAGCTAGCAGTGGTACAGCAATTACAGATTCACAGGGCCAGGGATCTGCTGAAGTTGCTCCTAATGCAACAGCTGGTGCCGTCACTCTGACCGCTGCCGAAATTGGGAAACACAACACAAAGGTTGATTGCTGGAGTTTAATCAGAGGCAAGGTCTATAACTTAACTGGATACGTGCAGAAACATCCTGGTGGACAGTCCGTAATTTCAGCCATCTGCGGAAAAGATGGAACTGCTTCATTCTCAAATCAACATGGTTCAAGTGGTAAACCAAATAACGTTCTCAGCGGCCTTCTCATCGGAAACTTGGGAGCAGCCATTTCACAAGATGCGGTTGCTGCAGCGGATGCAGCTGCAGCTACTTCTGGCGGTGGTTACTCTGGAGAAGGCGAAGAAGAGGACGAAGAAGGCGAAGAAGAAGGTAACGAGCGAGACGAGAAGTGAAGGGTTACATGTTCAATTCAGCGCAACTTTTAAAAGTTGTCTTCTCAGCGCTACTGGCGCTGCTACTGATGCTGCAATTCTTCTCTTTCCCTGGTCAATTTCGGTACATGGCTGAACAAGAGCCAGAAAATGCAGATCTTCGCTGGCCCCTAACCGCTCTTGCCTTTCTAGTCATTCTTGCTGCGCAAGTCATTGTTATCAGCGTATGGAAGATAGTGGATGCACTCGAAAAAGAACGAGGTCATGCCATTCAACTCAAATTTGTTAATTATGCAATCACTGCTCTGGCGTTTATTTGGATTGTGATTGCAAGTGGATTATTCCTCTTGCTACTGAACGCCGATGATCCCGGGCTGCCTGTTGTAATAACTGTTATTGAGACTGTAGTTACAGCAGTAGGTCTGATCTTTCTCTTCTATAAAAGGCTACTGAAGCGCACGCTCAATCGCTTGAGCAATCACTAAATCTTCCCAAGACATTCCACTGCTTTTAAAGACTACGGGTTGTTCCCGGTTGAGAGCGACTCGACCACAGACGACATCCGCAATTTCAATCAGGGATTGGCCATCCAGCACACCATCGTTGATTGCCATGATGACATCCCCTGCTTCCCGAAGCGCGCTGGCACGAGTTTCTACAACGACCTGCGCTCGTGCCAAGAGGTGTGAATCTAGTTCACGCACATCAGGCTCATGTGAGCCGACTGCAATTACTATTACGGATTGTTTCAAAATCGAAGAGTCGAAGAGCGGATTCCGGGCTGTTGTAGCAGCGATAACTAAATCTGCCGTACGGAGTTTATTTGCTATCTCTCCATCGTCAGTATTCAATATTGTAGCTACACATTCAGCAGCCAGTCCTAACTCAGCAATCTCCGGGATGCGATGCTTTGCTTTTTGAGAGTCACGCACAACAAAAGTAAGTTGGGCGATTCTCATATCTTCTGGAAGTACCGCAGTAAGTGTTTGAATGTGAGAGATTGCCTGTGGCCCTGATCCAAAAACAACGACTGAGATCTCATTCTTCTGGATTTCCAGTGCTCGTCGGATTGCGGCAACAGAAATTGCCGGAGTTCGATAGGTGGTCAGCGCAGCGCCATCGAGAATGGATGAGACTCCGAGGTTATCTTTATCAAAGAGTAGATAAAGACCTTGAATTCGCGGAGCTCCAATCTCGGGATTCTCTGGAGCAATAGTCAGTACTTTAATTCCAGATCCATCGGTTGATGAGGAAGGCATCATCAGAAGTTCACCTTTGGCAATCGGAAGAATTGAGCGAGGTAAATCTTTTGCCGGATTAAGACCATTCTGCAGCGCTTGCTCAACTGCTAAAACTGCAGCTCTAAAAGTAAAGGACTTTTCGATCTCTGCCGCAGAGATATATCGGGGATTCATCGGAGTACAAATCCAGGTGTCAGCGGATCTCGTGGGTCAACTGTGAAGACGCTTTCGCCAGTTTTATATGCCATTCCAGTGACCTGCGGCAAAATTGCATCAAATCCATCTGAAATGACATGTGCTTGTGCCACACCTAGAAATTGGGAATCGACAATCGAGCCATGCTTGAGTACCTCGCCAACCTTTAACTGCTGCTTTGCAACCAAAGTAGCCAATCGAGCGCAGGTGCCCGAGCCACAAGGTGAACGATCTACTTCACCATCGGCAAATATCGTGGCATTTTTCTGGTACTTGAGTCCATCGGATTCCGGAGTCAGTTCTTCATAAACAATAGTTCCGTATATTCCATTTAATCGAGCATCTGTCGGATGAATGGCGTATTTACTTTCGTTGAGAGCCCATTTAATTTCTCTACCAATTGTGATGATCTGTGAATAGAACTCGGGAGTAACTGAATATCCAAGTTGAGCGACATCAAGCTGTGCGTAAATTGCCCCACCATATGCAACATCAACCTTGAGAACACCTTGAGAAGTGTTGACTTCGACATCGCTCTGCATGTGATAGCTAGCCACATTCACAAAATCAACGCTTTCTATAACTGAACCTCGGGTGTGCACGCGAGCAGTCACACGCCCTGATGGAACATCAATCACTACGCTTGTGATGCCACTGGGGTTTATCGGAACTTTGCCAGAATCAATTGCCCAGACACCAAGTGCGATAGTGCCATGACCACATGCAGTGGAGAAGCCATCTTTATGCCAGAAAAGCACTCCAAAATCAGCACCGTCATCATCTGGTGGAGTAATAAAACAGCCATACATATCGGCATGGCCGCGCGGTTCATAACAGAGCAATTTGCGAAGTCCATTGACTTCGGAATTATTCATGGCAAAGACACGTCGCTCTGCAACTGTGCTACCGAGAATCTCTACAGGAGGATTTTGAATTATTCGAAAGGGTTCACCAGCGGTGTGGTAGTCAATACTTCTTACTTCGCTCACGTATTCAACCCTTTGATGCGTATCCACACACGAGTAGGATACGCAGATGCTAGAGAACCTGCTGAGTTTTGCAGTACTTGCGGGCTTACTTACCTTGCTCCCAGGAATCGATACAGCTCAAATTTTGCGTGCTGTCACTGTTGGCGGACGTAGCACCGGTTATGCAACGCTCTTTGGAATTCTAGGTGGCGTGTGGGTCTGGGGAATTGCAGCAGCACTGGGTATAAGTGCACTTCTGATTGCATCAGAAATTGCCTACACCGTCGTTAAGTGGATCGGCGCCTTGTATCTCATCTATTTGGGGGCCAAGATGTGGATTGACTCCCGCAAAATTACTCACGAAACGATTCAAGCTCGCATCGAAAGCAAAAGTACTTTTCTCAAATCTTTTACAAGAGCACTTTTCATCACATTAAGCAATCCCAAAAATGGCGCCTTTTACGTAGCGGTTCTCCCCCAATTCTTGCCAGATGAAGTTCCTGCCGTTCTTGGTGGATTTATTTTGGCCACCATTCATAATGCACTTACCTTCACCTGGTTTTCGCTAGTTATTCTTGGTGCTGGCTTTGCAAAAGAATCTCTGCGAAATCCTCGGATTCAAAAGATAATGGAGCGACTCTCTGGGGTTGCTTTGATTGGTTTTGGAATCAAAGTCGCTTTTGAGAAGAGTTAGAGCCACCGGTTCATCTCCCGATTACCTTAAATTCACCTAGCTAAGCCAAAATAGAGGCGTGAGGCATCCCAGAAGTATCTACCAGGATCGAGAGCTCAGTTGGCTTGATTTTGATGCAAGAGTTCTCGAGCTCACTGAAGATTCTAGTATTCCGCTTCTTGAAAGAGTTAGATTTCTATCGATTTTTTCTTCGAATTTAGATGAATTTTTCATGGTGCGTGTTGCGTCGCTCAAGGCAAAAATTGAACGCAAGAGCACAACAGTTAACAGCGCGGGGTATGCACCACAAGAACTTCTAAAGTTTGTTCTTGCGCGCACCCAAGAATTGGTCAATATTCAAGCCGACCGATTCAGAGATATAATCATCCCTGAACTGCGCGAACATGGTATTGAATTTGTAAAGATTTTTGAACTATCCGAATCAGAAAGAGATGCACTCAAGCAGTATTACAACAAGCGCATCTTTCCGGTACTCACCCCTTTAGTGGTAGATCCATCCCATCCTTTCCCTTATATATCTGGGCTTTCTCTCAATATCGGAATCAATATTGAGTCTAATGATGATCATGACATCAGTTTCGCCCGCGTAAAAGTTCCGACAAATCTGCCTAGGTTCATTCGAACCTCTGATACCTCCAAATATAGATTTGTTCTTATTGATGAACTTATTGCCGAACATCTACCGGAACTATTCCCTGGAGTAAAACTCAAGGACCACTTCTTTTTTCGAGTCACTAGAAATCAGGATTTAGATTTAGATGAGGAAGAAAGTGAAGATCTCCTAGAATCAATGGAGAAGGAACTCACGCGCAGAAGGTTTGGCCCACCTGTTCGCCTTGAGGTGGATAAGGTAATTGCTTCAGAGGTTCTTGATGAACTAATGGATGAACTGGAAATCGAACCTCACGATGTCATCAAATATGACTCTCCCCTTGATCTGGTTTCGCTCAACCAGATTGCTGATTTGGATTTGCCGGCTCTCAAATACAAGGTTTTTAGAAGTGAGACCGCCCCTGAGCTTCGAGATGTCGACCCAGAATCAACAGATTCCTATTTTTCAGCTCTACGAAAAGGTGAAATCCTGCTCCATCACCCCTACCAATCATTTACTTCATCTGTTGTTAAATTTCTAGAAAATGCCGCGCGCGATCCACATGTTCTAGCAATTAAGCAGACGCTCTATCGAACATCTGGAGACTCTCCTATAGTTGAAGCACTCATTGAGGCGGCTGAGGCTGGGAAACAAGTTCTTGCTGTCGTTGAAATTCGCGCCCGCTTTGATGAGATGGCAAATGTGCGTTGGGCAAGAAAACTTGAAGAAGTTGGTGTCCATGTTGTCTATGGCTTGATGGGGCTGAAAACTCACGCCAAACTTTCCCTCGTAGTCCGTGAAGAAGGAGACCAACTACGACGTTACTGCCATGTTGGAACAGGTAATTACAACCCAAAGACAGCACGATTCTATGATGATTTAGGAATATTGAGTTCCGAAACCGCCTTGGGAGAAGATCTATCTAGACTATTTAATGAACTTTCGGGATATTCCACCAAACACGATTATTCGCGAATTCTCGTTGCTCCGCATAGCTTACGGAAGGGTCTTCTAGCCAGAATCAAGCGTGAAACTAAAAATCATCTAGAAGGTAAAACGGCTTGGATTCGCTTGAAGCTCAACTCTCTACTTGATGAGGAAATAATTGCAGCTCTCTATGAGGCAGCCGATGCCGGAGTTAAAATCGAGATTGTTGTTCGTGGGATATGCGCTTTGCAGTTCTCGACGCAGGCGCAAATGGAGAATATCAAGGTCCGCTCCATTCTCGGTCGATTCTTAGAACACTCACGTATCTATTACTTCAAAAACGATGGGGCTGAAGAATATTTCATAGGAAGCGCTGATGTTATGCACCGCAATCTAGATCGCAGAGTAGAAGCTCTTGTTCGGATTGACAATGAGAAACACAAGGAGCGTCTGCGCGTCATACTTGATGATTCAACATCAGATAAATATTCGACATGGTCGCTATCAACAGAGAATATTTGGCAGCGATCAACCCATGATGTCAGCGGAAACCGCCTTCCAAATTTCCAGGATCATTTTGTTGAAAGACATAATCGCGCGTGATCAGAGCTGCGGGTGCTTTACTGTGGAGATTTAGCGCTTTTAATGAAGTAGAAGTGGCTTTAGTGCACCGCCCCCGATACGGTGATTGGTCGCTACCTAAAGGAAAAATGGAATCAGGAGAATCTCCTCTGGCTACGGCTTATCGCGAAGTCTTAGAGGAAACAGGACATGATGCGCGATTTACCCGACAACTAGGGTCGGTGGAATATGAAGATAACGGAACGCTTAAGCGAGTGAAATATTGGGTAGCGCAAACTCATGGCTCCGATGATTTTTCCCCAAATAGCGAAGTGGATGAACTTCGTTGGCTATCACCCGCGGATGCTATTGATTTGGCAACTCACGCCTCTGATGCAGAGATGATTACAACCTTTTTAGAAATTGGCGGTCCCACAGATACTTTGATCATCTTGAGACATACCAAGGCGCTTGAAAGAGGTGATTGGGATGGAGATGATTCACTGCGAACACTTGATGAACGTGGCTATGCACAGGCTCAGCAACTCATCACCCATCTCAAACCATTTGATATCGATGAAATTTATACCTCAAATTTCACCCGCTGTGTAGAAACTATTGAACCGCTGGCAAGGAATCGCCAATTGCAAGCAACCCAGATTCAGAGTCTGAATGAATCAGTATTCGAGAGCGACCCCGAAAGATCCATTGCCTTTGCAAATGCCCTCAAACAGGATGAGAAAAATATATTGATTTGTAGTCATAATCCCGTAATTCCAACCATGCTCCGAGGAATTCTAAACACTAAATTAAAAAATAGAGATTTGATTAAGTTAGAACCCGGAGACGCTTGGCTAGTTCACCGCATAAAAGGTGAAATAGTTGCACTGGATTACTTGCCCATCACTAACTAGCGCTCAATCCAATCTAAACGATGGAGCACGATTCCTTCACGTAAAGCCCATGGACAAATTCGCACCTCTTTAAGATTTAGGGTACGCATCAATTGTCTGGCTACCATTGATCCAGCCACTAATTGTTGCGCTCGTTCATTTGATACAGAAGGCAACTCTTTTCGCTCAAGTAAATTGAGAGTTTGTATTCGAGGCACCAGTTGATCAAGTGCATCGAGTGTCAGATGTGGACCCATTTTTGGATAGAGGCTCTGGGAAAGCTTGGCTAGCGTTCGAAAAGTTTTACTTGTCCCAGTTGCAACACTTTTTTCAAATGTGGCTAGTGATCGTGCAAGCGGTTCAATCTTGTCCTCAATATGCTCTTCTAGTGTCTTTAAAGATTTCGATGTAAATGGATCACCCTTTAAATAATTTCGGGTGAGCCTGCCTGCACCAAGCTGCATTGAAGTTTTAAAGGTTGGATTTTCTTCAGCTCCTCGGGCAACTTCTAAAGAGCCGCCGCCTATATCGAGTACCAGAAGATCACCTGCAGACCATCCCAGCCATCGTCGAGCTGCTAAAAAGGTAAAGCGAGCTTCCTCTTCGCCAGAGAGAACCTGTAGATCTATCGAACATTTCTGGTTCACATGCCGTAGAACTTCCTCTGAATTAACAGCTTCTCGTATTGCTGAGGTTGCAAAAGCCAATAATTCATCGATATTCAGGTGCTCTGCATCAGAGAGATTCTGTTGAATCGCCTCTGTGATTTTTGTGATTCCCTCCTGGGTGATAGCTCCCGACTCATCTAAAAATTCAGTCAACTTGATGACAGATTTATGTGATGAGTTAGGGATAGGGGGCGCACCTATATGTGCGTCCACAACTTGAAGATGTATGGTGTTTGAGCCCACATCTAATACGCCCAAACGCATGAGCGCAGTCTAACTATGTTAGGCCTTAACTCCCATTAAATGCTCCATAGCGAGTTGGTCGAGTACTTCGTATCCATACCCGCGCTTTCCTGCTTCATCCGCATCGAATGAATCTTTCTCAAGATCCTTCCATGTTTCTCCTGCAGCAAGAGTTGGTTCAGAAAGTCCTGGAATATTTGATGCCTTCATAGCTTCGATTACACGCGGATCGCTCCGGAATGCTGCAGCTCGCTCCTTCAGAACTAAGTACATTCGCATATTTGAAGTTGCAGAGGCCCAAACACCCGAATCACTATCTGTGCGCACTGGCTTGTAATCAAAGTGCTTTGGACCTGAATATTGGTATCGCTCGAGAAGATCGACCAAGAAGAAGGCGCTCTTAACGTCACCGTGACCGAAGACAAAGTCCTGGTCATACTTAGGTCCGCGCTGACCGTTGAGATCAATGTGGAAGAGCTTCTTCTGCCATAGGGCTTGAGCAATTCCATGAACAAAGTTGAGATTGGCCATCTGCTCATGTCCTACCTCAGGATTGAGGCCGACCAATTCTGGGTGATCGAGCATTTGAATAAAGCCAAGAGCGTGACCAATTGTTGGCAAGAAGATATCGCCGCGAGGTTCATTTGGCTTAGGCTCAATAGCAAACTTGATGTCATATCCCTTATCAAGAACGTATTGCCCCAGAACGTTGAAACCCTCTTTATATCTTTCTAGCGCTACGTAGGCATCTTTCGAGCTCTCAGACTCTGCGCCTTCGCGACCACCCCAGCAGACGTAAATTTTGGCGCCCAAATCTGCGGCAAGATCAATATTGCGCATCGCCTTTCGTAGTGCAAAGCGACGAATATCGCGATCATTACTAGTCAAGGCTCCATCCTTAAAGACGGGATGGCTAAAGAGATTTGTTGTTGCCATAGGCACCTTCATGCCTGTTTCAGCTAGTGCTTTCTTAAAGCGATCGATATGACCCTGGCGAACGGAATCGCTAGAACCAAACGGAAATAGGTCATCATCGTGGAAGGTCACGCCATAAGCGCCACGCGCTGCGAGTTCGTTCACAGTGCGCACGGGATCAAGGGCGTCACGCGTTGGATCTCCAAAGGGGTCGCGCGCTTGCCAACCAACTGTCCAGAGGCCGAAGGTGAACTTATCTGCAGGTGTTGGGTTGTGAGTCATAGCCGAAACTCTACCGAGAATTAATTGAGGTGGAAAGAGTGTCGAAGAGACTTATGCCGGTGAATATTCACCAGTGACAAGGAAGTAGACACGACGGGCTACTGAAACCGCGTGATCGGCATATCGCTCGTAATATCTTCCTAGCAAAGTCAAATCAATTGCAGAATCTATTCCCTTATTCCACGATGAGCTGGTCAAAGCGGCGATTACATCGCGGTGTAGCGTGTCCATCTCATCATCATCTTTTTCAACTTCTAAGGCGAGCAGAGTATTTCTCGTTTCAATAACAGCGCCCACTTTTCGAGCGATTTTTTCTGCAACTGCACCCATTTTTGTGATTGTGTCATGGAGTTCATTTGGCACCGCAGAGTTTGGATGGCGCAGGCGGGCGACCTTAGCAACATGATGCGCCAAATCCCCCATACGCTCGAGATCAGCACTCATGCGAAGAGCTGTAACCAAGGCTCGCAAGTCAGAGGCAACGGGCTGCTGCCGCGCAATGATGTCGATAATTCGACTATCTAAATCGTGCTGATAATTGTCCACTCTTTCATCAAAAGAGATTACCTCTTCTGCAAGCTTAAGATCAGCGCTAATCAAGGCTTGCGTCGCTTTATGAATAGAGTCGCTCACCATATTTGTGAGGTCTACTAAGGACTGCGAAACGCCATCGAGTTCTTCTTGAAAGACGGAACGGATGAGTGCCATTGGGCAAAAGTACGCGTCTTTAGTGAATAATGGAAATCATGAGCATGAACGGACGGTTAACTCGGGTACCCGAGCATTAGGCTTAACACATGTGGTTTCGCAAAACGGATTCCGAAACTGTCGACTCCCCTGTCCCTAACTTCATCCTTGATCTCATCAATCATCTCGATGAGGATGTTCTATTAATTGGGCCTGACAATCAAACCCTTTTTGCATCTGACGGAATTGAGAATCTTAACGTCCTTCGTGAGGGGCGAACTCTGACTCCTGAAATTTCAGCAATTGTCCGCGCAGTACGCCGAACGAAAATTCCACATGATGGCAAACTCGAAGTCGCACGTGGCCCAATCGGAGAAGGCACTCGGGAGTTAACGCTCAAGGTGGTTGTGCTTGAGCATGATGATTTGGTGCTGATTCTGATTAGCGATGAGTCAGAAGCTCAACGGGTTCACGAAGTGCGGCGAGATTTTGTCGCAAATATTTCTCATGAATTGAAAACCCCCATCGGAGCGCTCTCCCTTCTCAGTGAGGCGGTACTTTCTGCTAAAGATGATCCTGAGGCAGTCACCAAATTTGCTACTCGAATGCAGCATGAGGCGAGGAGATTGACTGATCTTGTGCAGGAGATTATTAATTTAAGTCGACTGCAAGATTCGGATCCGCTATTGGTGGCAGAAGAAGTCAATATCAATGACATCATTCAAGTTGCTGTTGACCAATGTCAAACAATCTCACAGGCTAGAAATATTGATGTCACATTTACAAGAGGAGCCGAGACATCTGTCCTTGGAGATAGCGAACAAATCACAATGGCAATTCATAATTTGGTAGAAAATGCCATCAACTATTCTCCTGAGAATACAAAGGTCTCGGTATCAACAATTATTGAAAATGGAATTGTCCAAATTTCGGTGACAGACCAGGGAATTGGTATCCCTGAATCTGATCAAGCGCGAATCTTTGAGCGTTTCTATCGGGTAGATCCGGCTCGCTCGAGAGAGACAGGCGGGACTGGCCTGGGACTATCAATCGTAAAACATGTAGCTACTAAACATGGTGGAGATGTCAGCGTTTGGAGCGCGCCAGCAGTTGGTTCCACTTTCGCACTTCGCCTTCCAATCTATTCCAATGCAGAGGAAGTTCAACTATGACTAAAATCTTGATTATTGAAGATGAGGCTTCTTTCTCTGAAGCGCTGAGTTTCTTACTTGAGAAAGAGGGATTCCAGACCAAAATTGCTGAGACGGGCAAGCAAGGACTTGATGCCTTCAAAGCTGAGCAGTTTGATCTCATACTTCTTGATCTCATGATCCCTGAAATCTCTGGCATTGATGTATGCCGCACGATTCGTGCTACTTCACAGGTGCCGATCATCATGTTGACTGCTAAAGACTCTGAGATAGACAAGGTAGTAGGTCTTGAATTAGGTGCAGATGATTACGTCACGAAGCCTTATTCCTCAAGAGAATTAGTCGCTCGCATCAAAGCTGTTCTTCGCCGCGGTTCATTAGACGATACTCAAGGGACAGGCAGTTCAGGGGTGCATGAAATAGCCGGCATCAGAATGGATGTAGAGCGTCATCAAGTAAGTGTCAACGGAGTCAATATTTCGTTGCCGCTGAAAGAGTTTGAACTACTTGAATTTTTGCTTCGCAACGCTGGCCGAGTACTCACTCGTGGTCAGCTTATCGATCGCGTCTGGGGTGGAGATTATTACGGAGATACTAAAACCCTAGATGTTCACATTAAACGGTTACGCTCAAAGATTGAAGTTGATCCTGCTAACCCAGTATTAATTCAGACTATCCGGGGGCTCGGCTATAAATTCGAGGCGTAGAATTGTACGTATGCCCCAGAAACAGAAGCGAGTTTTCTCTGCGCGTGATGCACGTAGTTGCATCATTATTCCTAGCGACTTAGACCACAAGTATTCTCGTGGAGTTCTGGGTGTAATTACTGGTTCTGCTCAATATCCTGGAGCTGCTGTATTAACAACTTCGGCGGCAAGTGCTACCGGAGTTGGAATGGTGCGATTTCATAGCTCTTCTGGGTTGGCGCACTTGGTGTTGCACGAATCTCCTGAAGTTGTTGTACAACCTGGACCGGTAAACGCCTGGTTGGCAGGATCGGGAATTGGCATTAAAAAGTACAGTGACTACACAACCTGGCTTCGCCACCGTTGGTTTACCTTATTGAAAAACCAATCCGTTCCGACCGTTCTCGATGCCGGTGCTCTGAACTTAGCTGGTTCATTTTCTCAGCCAACCGTTATTACTCCGCACGCAGGCGAATTAGCTCGCCTTCTCTCACGACGTGGATTATCAGTCAGCTCAGAACTTCTCGAAGCTGATCCCGTACATTGGGCGCAGAAAGCCTCGGAATATCTTGGAGTTACTGTTCTGCTCAAGGGCGCACGCACTGTCGTTGCCAACCGTGAATACGTGATCGAGTTACCAAAAGCAACTCCTTGGCTTGCCACGGCTGGATCCGGTGATGTGTTGGCGGGAATTGTCGGCGCCTTGGTAGCGACCAATTACATCGAAATACTTAACTCTGCTAATCGCCTTGCTGATGTTGCTGCAACTGGTGCCTATGCGCATAACCAGGCTGCCTTGCTGGCCTCTGATGGCGCACCAATTTCGGCGACCCAGATAATTGATGCAATTCCTCTGGCGATGCGGAAAATTCTCAAGTAATAACTAGGGATATCCCTTCTCTTCCTTTTCTCACCATGAGAACTACCCTTATGTATGGTTAAAACCTTAGCGAGCACAGCGCGAGTCTTGATGATTAATGACGACGCATTCGAACTTGCAATCATGTCAGCCTCGCTGAGATTACACAGCACAAATATTGTTGGAGAAGCTACCAACATGCTCATCGCAGAGAATCTCTTTCGATCACTTCAACCCGAAATTGTTCTGATAGATCTTCAGTTTTCTGGCGAGGAAGCTATTGGATTATTACAGCGATTTCGGAAGATTGACCCCAAACTCGGAATAGTCATCATTACATCATGCCCGGATTTACGGCTCTTTGGACTCCTTGAGCGAAATATTCCTAGAGGGAGCAGAATTATTCTCAAGCGCTCTGTCTCTGATTTATCAATCATCACCTTTGCTCTAGGTGAATGCCTAGCATCCGCAGAGGACGGATCAGCCATGAAATGGATAAGTCTTCACTCAGCAATACATGCAAATTCTTTCCTCACCATCCTAAATGAGCTAACTGATATCCAGATCGAAACTCTCAGATTAGTGGCCCAAGGCTTGAGTAACTCTGAAATAGCTAGGGTGCGATTTGTATCTGAAAAATCTGTCGAGCAAATTGTTGCTCGAATTGCGCAGCACTTATCGATTTCACCAGATCGCAGCAGGAACCTACGTGTGATATTGGCCGGGGAATACTTTAAATGGCTCGGTGCGCCTCGCCATTAAACTCTTCTGCGGTAAAGTCGCTATATGTCCTCGCACATCACTCTCAGCGACATCCGCAAACGATGGAATGAGGTCTTAGATCTCGTCGAAAGTCGTGACCGCATAGTCTGGATTGCCTACTTTGATGCGCGCCTTGAATCTTTTGAGAATGGACGATTGACCTTAGATTTCAGCGACGC
>VFQT010002142.1_pt1 | contig 21084 bp, 18 predicted proteins | sample 3512381 | NCBI WGS metagenome assembly VFQT01 (sample SAMN10412376, study PRJNA504923) | tailings metagenome | isolation source: Relicate 2 Philex TSF3 active mining site | place: Philippines: Tuba, Benguet | collected 2017-08-29
GCCACCTTGCCCGATGCCAGGCGTGGCAGCTCATCGCGCCACTCGATCACCGACGGTGCGCTGTAGGCGCCCAGGGCGTGGGCAACGGCCTGCCGGATCTCGTGCTCGGCCGCGCCCGTGTCCGCCCCGTCGCGGGGCACCACCACCGCCACCACGCGCATCAGGCCGGCGTCATCAGCGCGGCCCACCACGGCCACCTCGGCAACGGCGGGGTGCTCGTGGATCACCCCCTCCACCTGCACGGGGCTCACGAACTTGGCGTCCACCTTGAACAGGTCGTCCGAGCGGCCCACGTGGCGGAACACGCCGTCCTCCTCCACCAGCATGTCGCTCATGCGCACCCACTCGCCGTGGAGCAGGTCGCGGGTCAGGTCGCCGCGGCGCCAGTAGCCGGAGGTGTTGCTGTCCGACCGGATCCACAGCCGGCCCGGGGTCCCGGGCGGCACCGGATGGCCTTCCTCATCGCGCAGCGACACCTCCGCGCCGGGCACGGGCCGCCCCAGGCGGCCCGGCAGGTGGTCGCCGGGGCGGGTGGACAGCACGATGTTGGACGCCTCCGAGCACCCGAAGCCCTCCAGCACGTCGAGGCCCGGGATCACCTCGCGCAGGCGCGACAGCACGGGGCCGGGCAGGGAGTCGCCGGATGACACCCCCAGGCGCACCGATGCGATGGCGGCGCGCTGGTCGGGGTGCCGGTGCAGGAACTCGGCCAGCTGCGCCCAGAAGGTGGGCACGCCCGAGAGCACGGTCACGCCGTGATCGGCGCAGGCGTGGATGACCGTTCGCACGTTGGGCTTGGCGCGCGTGTGCACCAGGTGCGCGCCGCGGCCAAGCGGGCGGAAGAAGCCGTTGCCGAAGCCCAGCGAGGTGTAGCCGCGCGACACGGCATGGCAGGTATCGCCGGAACCCAGGCCCAGCACATGGGCCGAGTACCCCTCCACCGAGGCCTGCATGTCGCGGTGGGCGTGCATGGCGCCCTTGGGCGTGCCGGTGGAGCCCGACGAGTACACGATGTATGCCTGGTCGTCCGGATGCACGGGGGTGATGGGGGCGGGGCGCGCGTCCTGGAGGGCCTCGGGGTGGAGCACGCGCCAGGGCCCGCCCGGCACCGGGTCGTCGGCCACCACGTGGGTGACGGCGGCGTCGTCCAGCACCGACCCCAGCAGGTCGGGGTCCATGGAGGGGTCGAGGGGGATCGCCACGCCACCGGCCGCCGCGATGCCCAGCACCGCCTGCACCCACTGCCGGCCGTCGCGGTTCACCACCGCCACGTGCTGGCCGGGCCGCAGCCCGGCCGCCCTGAGCGCGCCTGCCGCGCGCCGCAGCGCATCCGAGAGCTCGTCGAAGGTCCAGGTGCCGTCCTCGTCGCTCACGGCGGGATCCCCGCCCCGCCCGTCGCGCCGATGCTGCTCCACCAGGAGGTCGACGAGGTTGTGCGCCGGGGAGGTGACAGTCACCGCCTCGGAACCGTGACTGTCACCACCCGGAGACGGTGACTGTCCCCGCCCGGGAGCGGTGACTGTCACGCCGGGGGTGATCACCTCTGCGAGTGCGTCCATGGCTTCCGGGGGCACGCGGTTGGGCAGCACCAGCACCGCGTCGGTGGCGCCGGCCTCCGCGAACCTGGCCAGCTGCGCGGCGATCTCCTCGGGTGGCGCGGCCAGGCCGCGTGATGGCAGCCACTTCAGGTACGACCGCGGCGTGTTGCCCAGGGCCTCGGCCTCGGGCGCGATCCACTCCAGCGCCTCGTCGTGGGTCCGCACCGGGAGGGCGTAGATGTACACCGCCACGCGCAGGGGGTCGCTGATGCCGGCGTCGCTCCGCGCTGCCTGTGCGATGGCGATGCGCGCGCGCAGGTCGTCGGGCTCGAGGAACGCGGCGAAGATGCCGTCACCGCGGGCGCCCGCCACCTGGAGGAGGCGCTTCTTGTGCGCCGCGATGAGGATGGGCGGCCGGGGGGAGGAGATGACCGGCGGGTTGCACGGGGCGTCCTGCAGCGCGCCATCGAGCGTGGCGCCATCGGGCGCGGCCCACATGGCCTCGATCACCTCGAGCGCCCGCAGCAGGCCGGCAGTGCGCTCGCGCGGCTCGGGGAACGGGTAGCCGTAGGCGCGGTGCTCGCCCTCGTCGGAGCCCGTGCCGATGCCCAGCAGCAGGCGCCCGCCCGAGATCACGTCGATCACCGAGGCCATCTTGGCCGCCAGCTGCGCGGGCCGGTACGACGCCGACATCACCGCGGTGCCCAGTTCCATGCGGTCGGTCACCGCCGCCACCGCGGCCAGCCCGGTGAACACGTCGAAGGCGTCGTCGTGGTGCAGGCGCCCCGGCGTCCACAGGTGGTCGTTCAGCCAGGCCGACGCGAAGCCCAGCGACTCCGCGCGGATGGCGGCATCACGGAGATCGGGCCAAGTGGATGCGTATTGCGGGAGCCGGACCCCGACCCTGAGGCCGGGCCCCTCGGCGGGGGTCATCCCCCGAGGACGAGGACCACGTCGACGTCCGGCTGCACCGCGATGGCCGCGGACTCCACGCCGCTGCCGGCGGTGAGGGGCTCCTCGGTCTGCGCGCCCAGGTCGGCCGCCACCTGCTTCGCTGCCGCGTCCTCGCCGGTGCGGTAGTACGCGACGGTGGTGGCCTGTGTCTCGGGTGCATCGCCCACGCCCACCGTGGTGTAGCCGATGGACTCCGCCTGCGACTGGGTCTTGGCCGCCAGTCCGCTGGTGGTGGTGCCGTTGAGGATGACCAGGTTTATCTGGTCACGGGCCACCGATCCGGCGGTGGTGCCCGTGGTGCCGGTGGTGTCCGTGGTGCCGGTGGTGGCGGTGGTACCGGTGGTGTCGAACGTGGTCGACGTGCCGAGGGTGTCCACCTGGGCCACCGTGGCCGTGGTCTGCACGGCGTCGGCCACCGTGGGCAGCACCACGCCGCCCCCGTCGCCGCGGGCGAACCACCCCACGACGAACCCGATGACGATGCATGCGACGGCCAGCAGCACGGGACGTGCCCACTGGTTCGCGCCGCCTCCTGAGGATCCGGTACCCATAGTGGGGTCACTGTAGCGGGCGGCCCCGGCGCAGTCCGGAAATTCCGCGTGCATGATGGCCCGCGCCGCACCCTGCTGCTATGGTCCTCCTCGGTTCACGGGCCGTCCGGCGCCTCGCAGTGAAGAGCGCCATGCCGACCGCCTCCTGGGCCCTTCCGAGTCCGCATCGGTCCCCCGTGGGCCTGCCGCGCATGGGTTGCGTCATGCGCTGAGAGGTGCGAGATGGCATGAGCACGCACATAGAACCCACCGAGGCCCTAGCTCCCGAGGAGCGCCTGGAGGCCGCCCTCGCCGACCCCGCGGAGTGGTGGCCGGGGGTGGTGCTGCGCGAGCACCAGATCGAGGCCCTCGACGAGCTGGCCATCCGGTTGCGCGCCGGCGCCACCCGCACGTGGGTGGACGCCCCCACCGGCTCGGGCAAGACCATCACCTTCTGCGCCTTGGCCGCGTCGCTGGGCGGGTCGGCCGTCATCCTGGTGCCTCGGCGCAACCTGGCCGAGCAGACCGCCTCGGCCCTGTCCACCTTCTTCCCCGATGTGCCCTTCACCGTGGATGGCGTGGGGTCCATCGGCCGCCCGGGCGTGACCATCTGCACCTACCAGGCGGCGCTGCGCAACCAGGACGAGGCCGACTGGGACGCCGTGACACTGCTGGTGTGCGACGAGGCCCACACCACCCTCGGCGCCCAGACGCGGCGCATGATCGACCGCGCCGCCGACGCCATCGTGGTGGGGTTCACCGCCACGCCCGCCACCACCACCGGCCACGTGGAGCAGGTGTTCGGCCCGGTGGCGGCCACGCTGGATCGCCAGTCGGCCATCGACCGCGGCATCCTGTGCCCGCTGCGCTCGCTGCGCGTGGAGCGCGCCGTGGACCTCTCCGACGTCACACGCGTGCGCGGCGACTTCGACCAGGCAAGCCTGGGCCGCGCCTTGGACCGCGCCCTGTGGCACCGCGCGTGCGCCGAGGTGTGGGCCGAGCACTTCATGCCGCTGGGGCTGGCCGGGGTGGCCTACACGGCCACCGTGGCGCAGGCCCATGCCCTGGCCGATGAGATGACCGAGCGCGGCGTGAAGGCCGCGGCGGTGTCGGGCCAGACCCAGGCGCGCGAGCTGCAGCGCATCCTCAAGGACTTCGGCGCCGGGAAGATCGACGTGCTGTGCAACGCCGACCTGCTCACGGAGGGCTGGGACGAGACCCGCGCATCGGTGGTGATGCACCTGGCCCCCACCACCAGCGAGCGCGTGTTCGTGCAGCGCCTGGGCCGCGTGATGCGCCCGGCCCCCGACAAGGAGGCCGTGTCGGTGGAGTTCCTGCCGGCCGGTGACCCCATGGGCGTGCAGACCAGCCACGACCTGTTCGGCATGGGTTGGTACAAGCCGCTGGGGCGGGTGGCCGGCCCGCCCGAGGGCGGCGAGCGCGGCAAGCTGGCGCGCGCTGCCGAGATCCTGGCCCAGCAGGATGGCGGCAAGGCCAGCCTGGTGAACCCGGGCGCCGCGCCGTCGGCGCTGGTGGCCGGCTTCCGCGATGGCGGGTGGCGCGACGCCGACCCGGCTGAGATCCCCATCAGCGTGATGGAGGAGTGGGTGGAGGCCGCGGGCCGCGACACCGACTGGCAGGAGGTGTCGGAGCGCCTGGCCCAGGGCGTGGACCCGCGCGGGGCGCATGCGTGGTGGGCGCTCAGCGGGGTGGTGGCGCGCAAGGCCGAGAACGGCGATGAGCAACCCCTGTGGCGCGCCTGGGCGCTGGCCCTGCTGGTGCAGCCCGACCTGCGCCAGGCCCTGCCCGCCGATGCCCCCCGCGCCATCCTGGACCGCCTGCGCATGACGGCCCGTGAGCGCATTCGCGCCCTGTGGTTCCACGCCGACCAGGCGGGCAAGTGGGAGAACGTGGCATCGCTGGAGCAGCAGGGGCGCTCGGCCGAGCGCCGCCGCCGGTGGTCGGCGCTGGACAGCGCGTCGTCGTGGGCGCCCGCCTGGGCGTGGGAGGTGTCGCGCGGGCTGGCCGACGCCAGCCGTCCGGGCCGCAACCAGGAGATCCATCGCATCGCCAAGTGGGAGTCGCAGCACCTCATCGAGAACGGCGGCGAGGTGGGGCTCATCGGGCTGTGGCTGCGCGCGGTGGGTGCGCCCGCGCCCGACCCGGTGGAGCCGCCCGAGGATGGCTCGCCGCTGAAGGTGGGCCAGGCGGGGCGCGTGGTGCTGGCCCTGGGTCCGGGTGACGTCCCCCTGAAGAGCGAGGACATCCGCGTGGCCAGCCGGGCCGCCGGCACGTGCGGCGGGTGGGCCGCGCTACGCGGTGCGCTCGACGCCATCGACTGGACCCAGCCCGACGCCCGCCGGGCGCTGCGCGCGGCCGTGGGCACCCGCAACTCACGGGCGCTGCACAGCGCGCGCGCCTGGAACCAGCTGCGCCCCAAGGCGCCACGCCTGCCGGCCGCGGAGGACCTGGGCATCGGCGCGTCGGCCGAGGAGGGGGGCACCACGCGCCGCCGCCGCAGGCGCCGCCGCAAGATGTCCACCGCCGAGGTGGCCGGGGCGGAGGCCACCACGCAGGCCGCATCGGGCGGCAGCGCGGAGGCGGCTGGTGACGCGCCCGCGCCCGCGGGCGATTCCCCGGCGGAGGGCACCGCGCCACGCCGTCGCAGGCGCCGCCGGCGCCGCAAGCCCGCGGCCTCGGCCGCATCGGACGCGCCGACGGCGGAGTGAGCGGCCGGCCGCAGGGTGACGCCGGGTCGGTGGCGGATCGCCGCTGGGACCGGGTGCGGCAGATCGCGGCGGACATCGCCCGGCTGGAGGCCCTCGACCGCGCCGAGGGCCTGGATGACGACGGCCGCATGGAGCTCGCGCGCCTGCGCATCCAGGCCGAGCGGGCCAGCACGCGGGCCATGCTGGCCGATGACCTGGCCGACCGCATCGACCGGGCCCAGCGCAGCCGCTCGCAGGGGGAGGGTGCCGGCGGAACCTGACCCGCCATTCTTCAAGTGCTCTTAACCTGCCTTACCGCGCCCTTCACACGACCTGCCTACCGTGGCCGTCGTGGAGCATGATGGTGATATGACCAATCCGCTTCCGCCCCTGGGGCCCCGGCCCGAGCGAGGCGACGGCCTTCCGCCGCTGGCCCCGCGCCGCGAGGGCCCCCACGGGGGGCTGCCTCCGCTGCGCGACCCCGCGCCGCCGGAGGAGCCCATCAGCGCCCCGCCGCCCGATTCACGAGGACGCACCGCGTCCATCGGGCGTGCCCCGCAGAAGCAGCCGAAGCCGCAGGGTCCGCCCGAGCCACGGCGTGGCGCGCGCAGCGGCATGGCGGCCGTGGTGGTGGCCGCCGTGCTCGCTGGCGGCATTGCCGGAGCCGCCACCACCTACCTGCTGGACGACACCTCCTCGCCACAGGCGCCCACCGCCCAGGTGAACGCGTCATCGGAGGCGCCCGCCGGGGGATCGCTGCAGGACGCCATCGCCGCCGTGGACGGCGCGGTGGTGCAGGTGCGCGCCCAGGGCGGGCTTGGCAGTGGCGTGGTCACGTCGCCGCGCGGGCTCATCATCACCAACGAGCACGTGGCGGGCGCGCGCGGGGACGACGTGATGGTGGTCACCGCCGACGACCGGCGCGTGCCGGCCACCGTGGTGATGTCCGATGCCTCGCGCGACCTGGCGGTGCTCAGGCCCAAGGGCGAGGTGGGGCAGGGGGTGCAGATCGCGCCCGAGCCCGACGCCGCGCTGCGGCCCGGGGACCAGGTGTTCGCCATCGGGAGTCCGTTCGGGCTGCAGGGCACCGTCACCGTGGGCGTCGTAAGCGCGGTTAACCGCGAGGGTGACAACGGCACGCCCATGATCCAGACCGATGCCCCCATCAACCCCGGCAACTCGGGCGGCGGCCTGTTCGACCTTCGCGGTCGGCTGGTGGGCGTGCCCACGTCAATCAACTCACCGGTGCCCGGCAACGTGGGCATCGGCTTCGCGGTGACCGCCGACCAGGTGCGCCGCGCCCTCGACAGCGTCGACTAGGCGGAGAAGGAGCGGTAGTGAACGACGAGACCATGCAGGAGGGACTCCCCCCGTCGGGGGCGACCGCCGCTCCGCGGGATCGGCTTGAGGCCGTCCTCTACGAGTTGCGCCGGGTGGTGGTGGGGCAGGACCAGCTGCTCGACCGCATCCTCGTGGCGCTGCTGGCCCGCGGGCACGTGCTGCTGGAGGGCGTGCCGGGCCTTGCCAAGACCCTCACGCTGGAGACCGTGGCCAAGGTGTCGGGCGGTCGGTTCAGCCGCATCCAGTTCACGCCCGACCTCGTGCCGAGCGACGTGGTGGGTGGCCAGGTGCTGGACCGCCAGGGCGAGTTCACCACCCGCCTGGGCCCGGTGTTCGCCAACTTCGTGCTGGCCGACGAGATCAACCGTGCCCCCGCCAAGGTGCAGTCGGCGCTGCTGGAGGTGATGGCCGAGGGCCACGCGTCGATCGCCGGCGAGACCCACCCCGTGGACAAGCCGTTCTTCGTGCTGGCCACGCAGAACCCCATCGAGAGCGAGGGCGTGTACGCCCTGCCCGAGGCACAGCTCGACCGCTTCATCTTCAAGCTGGTGGTGGGCTACCCCACGGCGGCCGACGAGGAGGAGATCGTGCGCCGCATGGCAAGCGATCCGCCGGAGCCGCGCCGCCTGCTGGACCCCGAGCAGATCATGGAGCTGCAGCGCAAGGCGGACGAGGTGTTCGTGGACCATCGCGTGCGCGCCTACGCCGTGCAGCTGGTCACCGCCACGCGCGACCCGGCAGAGGCGGGCCTGGGCGACCTGGCCCCGTACCTGGAGCTGGGAGGGTCGCCGCGCGCGTCGCTGTCCCTCATCCGCGGTGCGCGCGCGCTGGCCGTGATGCGCGGCCGCTCGTACGTGCTGCCCGAGGACGTGGCGTCGCTGTTCCACGACGCCCTGCGCCACCGCGTGGTGCTGAGCTACGAGGCCCTGGCGGCCGAGGTGCAGCCCGACCAGGTGCTGGACCGGATCGTCGACGCCATCCCGCAGCCCAAGGTGGAGATCGGTGGCGGCCGCGCCGTCGCCTGACGCCGCGCCCGCCGCCTCGGCGGGGCGCAGTGCCGCCACGCTCCTGCGCCGCGTTGAGGTGAAGGTGGGCCGTCGGCTGGACGGCCTGCTGCAGGGCGAGCGCCGTGGCCGGCGGCCGGGCCCCGGCGGCGAGGCATCCATCACCCGTGCCTACTCGCCCGGGGACGACGTGCGCTGGATCGACTGGCCGCTCACCGCCCGCACCGGCGAGCCCATGGTGCGCGTGCCCGAGCTGGAGCCGGTGCTCACCACCTGGGCCCTGGTGGACATGTCGCCGTCCATGGCCTTCGGCACGCATGGCGGCACCAAGGTGGCCCAGGCCCGCGAGGTGGTGGCCGCGCTGGGCGTGGTGCTGCGCAGGCGGGGTGACCGCCTTGGCGTTGCCGTGACCACCCGTGGCGACCTCGACCTCATCCACTCCCCGCGTGGCGACCGCCGGGGGCTGATCGATGCCGTGGCGGCGATCGACTCGGTGGTGCCGGACGGCGAGGGCCGTACCGACCTGGCCCGCGCGGTGTCGCTGATCGGTCGCGTGGCGCGCCACCGCGGCATGGTGGTGGTGATCAGCGACATGCCCTGGGCCCCCGGCCTGGAGCGCGCCATCGGGGGCCTTGGCCGCCGTCATGACGTGATCGTGGTGGAGATCCGCGACCGCCGCGAGCGGGAGATCCCGCCCGTGGGCGTGATCCCCCTGCGCGACGTGGAGACCGGCCGCACGTTGCTGGTGGACACCTCCGACCCCGCGTTCCAGCAGCGGTTCACCGCCGCCGTGGCGGATGCCGAGGCGCGCCGCCGCGGGATGATCGCCCGCACGGGCGCCCGCTACGTGGTGATGGAGCCCGGTCGCGACTGGCTCATGGACCTGGCCCGGGCTCTCGGCACCGCGCGCCCCGCGCGGAGGGCCGCGTGAGCTTCGCCAACCCCTGGGCGCTCCTGCTGCTCATCCCGCTGCTGGCCGGCGCGGCCTGGTGGGTGCTGCGCGAGCGGCGGGGCACCCATGCCGCGGCCGTGCCCTTCGCCGACCTCGACCTGGTGGCGGTGGCCGCGCCCGGCCGGCGGTGGACCCGCTGGCTGCCGGGCACCCTGCTGCTGCTGGCGCTCACGGGGTTCACCTTCGCCCTCGCGCGCCCCGAGGCCGTCACGGCCATCCCGCGTGAGGAGGGCAGCATCATGCTGGCCATCGACGTGTCGGGGTCGATGGCCGCCGACGACGTGGCGCCCTATCGCCTGCGCGCCGCCCAGGACGCCGCCAAGACCTTCGCCGACACCGTGCCCCGCCAGTTCCAGGTGGGGCTGGTGGCCTTCAACGGGCAGGCCGACATCCTGCTGCCGCCGTCCACCGACCGCGCTGCCCTCAAGCGGTCCATCGACTCCCTGGTTGCCGATGGGGCAACGGCCTCCGGCGAGGCCATCCTCTCGTCGCTCGACGCCATCCGATCCACGCAGCCCGGAGCGCAGAAGCTTCGCAGCGCCCGGGTGCTGCTGCTGTCGGATGGCGCCAACACCGTGGGCACCGATCCGCAGGACGCCGCCGCGCAGGCCAAGGAGGCGGGCGTGCCGGTGTACACCGTGGCGCTCGGCACCGCCGAGGGGGTGCTGCCCGACGGCCGCGCCGTGCCGCCCGACCCGGCGTCGCTGGCCGCCGTGGCCGAGATCACCGGCGGCGAGGCCTTCGAGAGCAAGGACGCCGAGTCGGTGAACCGGGTGTATGAGGACCTGGGCACCTTCATCGGCACCAAGCAGGTGATGAGCGAGGTCACCTCGTGGCCTATCGGGATCGCGGCGCTCCTGCTGGTGCTGGCCGGCGTGGCGGCGTGGCGCGTGGGGCCGCGCCTGTGACCTTCCTGTCGCCCATGTGGCTGTGGGCCCTGCTGCTGGTGCCCGTGCTGGTGGTGATGGCGGTGGCGTGGGAGCGCCAGCGGGGGCAGGCCGCGCGCGCCTTCGCCGACCCCCGGGTGATGGCCATCGGCACCGATGCCCGCGGCCGCCTGTACCGGCGCATCGCCCTGGGCCTGGCCATCGTTGCGGCCGCCATGGGGCCCATCGCGCTGGCGCGCCCTGCCGTGGAGACCACCGAGGAGCGCCGCCAGGGCGCGGTGATGCTGGCCCTCGACACCTCGCTGTCGATGAAGAAGGACGACCTCACGCCCAGCCGCCTGGACGCCGCCCGCGAGGCCGCCAACCGGTTCCTGGATGCCGCGCCCGACGAGGCCCTGGTCGGCCTGGTCACGTTCGACGCCAAGGCCGTGGTGCGCGTGGCGCCCACCCTCGACCGCCCGGCCGTGCGCGCCGCGCTGGACGACCTGCCCACCGCCGAGGGCACCGCGCTGGGGTCGGCCGTGGTGGCCGGCCTGGGAAGCCTGCAGGGCGCCGGCGTGCTGGAGCCGCTGCCCGCCACCCCCCAGCAGTCGGCAGGCCGGATAATGGTGATGACCGACGGCGCGGGCAACGTGGGCGTGTCGCCCGAGGACGCCACGCAGCGCGCCCGCGCAAAGCGCGTGCCCATCTACACCGTGATGCTGGGCAACGACCCCGGTCGCGCGGACCGGCCGCCGCCGCCCACCACCCTGGCGGCCATGGCCACCCAGACGGGCGGCGTGTTCGCCCAGACCACGTCCACCGACGACCTGGTGCGCATCTTCGAGGACATCGGCGGGGCGCTCACCCAGGTGCCCACCGTGCGCCAGCTGGCGGTGCTGGCGGCGCTCGTCGCCCTGCTGTGCCTGGCCGCGGCCGGTGCGCTGATGACCCTGGTGCGCCGCCGGCCCATCGCATCGGGGCCCGGGGCAGGACCCGCGCGGCCATCCGCGCTCCCGCCCCTGCGCTAGCTAGTCCAGCTGGGAGAACCGCTCCACGTTCTCCTTCTCGCCGATCACCAGCAGGGTGTCGTCGGGCTTCAGGATGGTGTCGGGGCCGGTGAGGGAGAAGGTGCCGCCGGGCGGCTTGGTGCACACCACGGTGACGTCGTACTTGCGGCGCAGGCCCACCTCGGCCAGCGTGCGGCCAAGGGCCTCCTTGGGCGCGGTGGTCTCGGCCATGGCGAAGTCGGCCCCGATCAGCACGAAGTCCAGGGCCAGGCCCACCAGGCCGTGGGCCACGCGATCGCCCATGTCGCGCTCGGGGAACACCACGCGGTGCACGCCGAGGCGCTCGAGGATCTGCCCGTGCCGGTCGCTCACCGCCTTGGCCCACACCCGCGGCACCTCGAGCTCCAGCAGCACCGATGCGGCCAGGATGCTGGCCTCGATGTCGTTGCCGATCGCCACGACGGCGGTCTGCACGTCCTGCGCGCCGATGAGGCGCATGGCGTCGATGTCGCTGGCGTCCACCTGCACGGCCTCGGTGAGCATGGCTGCGTGGCGCTGCACCAGCTTGGCGTCCACGTCGATGCCGATCACGTCCTGGCCCAGCTCGATCAGGCTGTTGGCCGCGGCAGAGCCGAACCGGCCCAGGCCCACGATCATGATCTCCGCGCGACTAGCCAACGATCGGCCTCTCCTCGGGGTAGCGGTAGGTGGATCCCGTCTCGCGCAGCACCAGGGCCGCGCCCAGCAGTTGCGGAGCCAGGCGTCCCACCACCATCAGCACGATCAGTATGCCCTCGGCCACGCCGGGGAGCGAGCCCGTGATGCCCGTGGACAGCCCGGTGGTGGTGAACGCCGACGTCACCTCGAACAGCGCGGCGCTGAGCTGGACGTCTGCGGCGATGAGCAGCGCGATGGTGCCCACCAGGATGGAGCTGGCGAAGATGACCGTCACGGCGAGCGCCTGGCGGATGGCCGCCGACGGCAGCCGCCTGCCGATGAACTGCACGTCGGCGGCGCCGCGCAGCGACGCCACGGTGGCGAGGGCCAGCACCAGGATGGTGGTGACCTTGATGCCTCCTGCCGGTGACACGCTGCCGCCGCCGATGAGCATGAGGAAGTCGGTGAAGAACAGGGTCTCCTCCCGCATGCCGGAGTAGTCCACGGTGGAGAAGCCCGCCGACCGCGGGGTGACCGCCTCGAACGCGCCGTTGAGCAGGCGCTCGCCGGGCGGCAGGTTGCCCAGCGTGGCGGGGTTGGTCCACTCGAATGCGGTGATGACCGCGAAGCCCAGCACCAGCAGGATGCCGGTTCCCAGCAACGTGAGGCGGGTGTGGAACGACCACTTGCGGCGCGCCAGCTTCATGCGCCGGCGGCGGGTGAGGTCGGCCCACACGGGCACGCCCAGCCCGCCGGCGATGACGCCGATGGCCACGGTGCCCAGCAGGATCACGTCGCCGCTGAACTGCTCGAGGCTGTTGCTGAACAGCGTGAAGCCGGCGCCGTTGAACGAGCTGACGGCCTGGAACACGGCGTTCCATGCCGCATCTCCCGCCCTGAGGTCGAGCGCGAGGAACCGCGCGAACAGCACGATGGCCAGGATCAGCTCCACCACCACCGACAGCACGGCCACTCCGATGATCACGCGCTTGATCTCGCCGGCGTCCAGGATGCCCTGCTCGGCCTGGGCGGCCTGGCGCCGCCTCATGCCCAGCCGCCCACCGATGATCATCACCAGCAGGGCGGTGAAGGTCATGATGCCCAGCCCGCCCAACTGCATGAGCACCAGGATCACGCCCTCGCCGAAGCCCGTCCAGTGGGTGGCGGTGTCCACCACGGTGAGCCCGGTCACCGTGGTGGCGCTGGCGGCCGTGAACACCGCATCGCCGAACGCCGCCGACCCCGTTCCGGTGCTGCTGACGGGCAGCATCAGGAGGATGGTCCCCACGGCGATCACGCCGAGGAAGGCCAGCAGCAGGGGTCGGGTGGGGCGCACGCGGCGCCGGGTGTCGGGCCGTCGGGGGAACAGCTTCATGGCGTCTTCCGCCCCGTCATCCCGCCGATCCTCGCAGATGCGGGCGGTGGCGGCGGAGTATGGTCGCCCCCGTGGCGCACCTCACCCGCTTCATCCCCCAACGGGTCAAGGGCAGGCACTTCGACCCCTCCGCATGGCGGCACATGGATCGTGCCGCGCTCAAGCACCTGCTCGGGCGCGTCATCACCTACGCCATCTTCCTTCTCATCATCTTCGGCATCCTCAAGCTGGTGCCGCGCATCTGGCAGGACGTGCGCGAGGGCAACCCGCTGTACGTGGCGCTCGCGGTGCCCATGGAGGTGCTGTCGATCGCGGGGTACGTGGTGCTGTTCTGGGCGGTGTACGGCGCGGCGGCCCGCATGAGCACCACGCAGGGCGCCGACACGCCCGCCCGCCCGCTGTCGCTGAAGGAGAGCATGCAGCTCACCACGTCGCGTCTTGCCCTGGGCGACACCCTGCCCGGCGGCGGCGCCACGGGGTTCGCCGTGCAGTTCTGGGCGCTGGCGCGGGCGGGGTTCACCGCAGCGCAGATCTCGCGCACCACCACGGCCTTCCTGGTGCTGTCCAACACCGTCATGACCGTGATGATCATGGTGCTGGGGGTGCTCATCGGCGCGGGCCTGGTGGCGGGTGACCTGCACCCCGCGCTCACCTGGATACCGGCGGCCATCGCCGCTGCCGTGGTGGGGGTGATCCTGGGCTTCGCGTGGAAGGGGCGGACCTTCGTGCCGCCCGATCCCGACTCGCGCCCGGCGCTGACAGGCCGCTTCGCGAAGCTGCGCACCACGCTGCGCGACGTGGGGGACCGCCTGCCCCCTGGCGCATATGACGCCATGCGCATCATCCGGCGCCCGGCCGCCATCGGCGGCATGGTCACCAACCCCGGCTTCGACTTCGTGGCGTTCTACCTGGGCATCGCGGCGGTCACCGAGCCCATCGCGCTGCCCGTGATGCTGCTGGCGTACTTCATCGGCCAGGTGGGTTCGCTCATCCCCCTGCCGGGCGGCATCGGGGGCGTCCAGGGCCTGGCCATCGGCGTGCTGGTGGCGGGTGGCATGGAGGCGCACTCGGCCACCGCCGGCGTGCTGGTGTGGACCGGCGTTGCCCTGGGCACGCAGATCGTGTGGGGCATGTGGCAGTACTGGGGCCTGAGGAAGTCGATCAAGCGGTGGCAGGCGGAGGACCCGGGCGCCACGCCGGCGCCCGGCACGTAGCCGTTCCCTGACACGAGACCATCGGAGCAGGCATGTGCTCGCGCATCGTCATCCAGTACCCCCGGGGCATCGCGGTGGCCTGCCGGTCCGTGGACTGGGTGGTCAGCGATGAGCCCCGGCTCTGGGTGCTTCCCCCCGGGATGGAGCGGCGCGGCACGCCGGAGGGCGACTGCCTGCGATGGACATCGCGACACGCATCGGTGGTGGTGAGCGGCTGGGACCTGCTCACCAGCGAGGGCGTCAACGATGCCGGGCTGGGCGCCCATCTGCTGTACCTGGACGACACCGCATGGGAGCCCGACGATGGCCGACCCGTCGTGGGCAACACCATGTGGGCCCAGTGGGCACTCGACACCTGCGCCTCGGTGGCCGAGGTCGTGGACTCCTTCCGGGGCATCCGCGTGGTCGACGTGCCCGCGCGCGGCCAGTCACTGCCCCTGCACCTCGCCGTGGAGGACCGGACGGGCGACGCAGCGGTCATCGAGGTGCTGCCCGGGGGTCCGGTGATCCATCGGGGCGACGCCGCCCGCGTCGTCACCAACGAACCCCCGCTCGATGCGCAACTGGCCAACCTGCGCCGGTACGCGGCCTTCGGCGGAGACCTGCCGCTGCCCGGTGACGTCGACCCCGTCTCACGGTTCGTGCGCGGCCGGTACTTCCTCGATCACCTGCCCGAGCCCGCCACCGCAGAGCAGGCGCTGGCCGGAGGCGTGGGCGTGGTCCGGGCGATGTCGGTGCCCTTCGGCGCCCCCTCGGAGCCGTTCGGCACCTACCCCACCTGGTGGATCTCCGGCATGGACCTGGTCTCCGGCACCTACGTGTTCCAGTCCACGCTGTCGCCCTTCGCGGTGTGGGCGGAGTTGCCGTCGCTCCGTGCGCGGGCACTGGCGGAGGGCCCCCTCGCGATGGACCCCGCGGACCCGGCGAGCGCGGGCGACGTGGCGCCGCTCCTGGAGGCCGCGCCGCTCCCCTACTGAGGAGTGCGCCGGGTGCCGGCTAGTGCGCCGCCACGCCCTCCGGCTTGGGACCCGTGAGGCGGGGTGCGAACAGCGAGATGATGGCGCCCACCAGCAGCACCCCGGCGGCCACCAGCACGGCGGGATTGAGGCCGTCCACGTAGGCCTGCCCGCTGGCGTACGAACCCGTGGCGGTGAAGATGGCGGTCATCACGGCGATGCCCATGGCGCCGCCCACCTCGCGGACGGTGTTGTTGGTTCCCGATGCCTTGCCGATGTCCACCTGCGGCACCGACTGCACGAGGAGGTTGGACACCGGCGCGAACACCATGCTCATGCCGAAGCCCGCGAGCAGGAATCCGCCGAACAGGCCCATGTAGGAGATGGTGGGGGTGATGACCAGCCCCATCCACAGGAACGCACCGGCCATGATGAACAGGCCCGCCACCATGAACGGCCGGGCGCCGATGCGGTCGCTGAACGCGCCGGCAAGCGGCGCGATGAACATGGGCATGATGGTCCACGGCAGCACCTTCAGACCCGCCTCGAACGGGCTGTCGCCCTGCACGGTCTGGAGGAACTGGGCCAGGAAGAACACCGCGCCGAACAGCCCGAAGTACAGGCACACCGATGCCGCGTTTGCCACGTTCAGGCCCCGGCTGCGGAAGAACTTGAGCGGCAGCATGGGATGCGGCGCGCGCGACTCCCACCACAGGAACGCCACCACGAACACCGCGCCGCCGATGAGCGTGCCCAGGATCTCGGGCGATCCCCAGCCGGCCTCGTTGCCGCGCACGATGCCGTAGACGATGCCGAACACGCCCACGCCCGCCAGCACCATGCCGACGAGGTCGAGCCCGGTGTCCGGGCCGTGCGACTCGCGGAGCTTCCACATGGTCAGCGCCGCGGCCACGATGCCGATGGGCACGTTGATCCAGAAGATCCAGTGCCACGAGATGCCGTCCACGATGGCGCCACCCACCACCGGGCCCGCGGCCACGGCCAGCCCGGAGATGCCCGACCAGATGCCGATGGCGAAGCCGCGCTTGCCCGGGGGGAAGGCGTCGGCCAGGAGCGTGAGGGAGAGGGGGAGAACCGGCGCCGCGCCCAGGCCCTGCAGGGCCCGGAAGAAGATGAGCCACTCGATGGACGGCGCCAGTGCGCAGCCGGCGGACGCCACGGCGAAGATGACCAGGCCCACCGCGAACACCCGGCGGCGGCCGAACCGGTCGCCCAGCGCGGCGCCGGTGAGCAGCAGCACGGCGAACGCCAGGGTGTAGGCGTTCACCACCCAGCCCAGTGTCTCCACCGACGCCCCGAGGTCCACGCGGATCACCGGCAGGGCCGTGGTGACCACCAGGTTGTCCAGGGTCACCATGAACAGGCCGATGCCGGTGAGCACCAGCGCCCAGACGTGGGCGCCCTTCGATCCGGGAGGGGGCGTGGCGGGGGCGTGCGCGGTCATGGCGCGGGACCGTACTCCGCCCAATGGCCCCGGGGCGGCCTGTACTGTGATGTTGCACGTGCAAGCAAATGCCCGGGAGACCCCTCATGGCAGACGGTGCCGACATCAGCCTCAAGGAGAACGGTCCCATCCTCGTGACCGGCGAGTTCACGCTCACCGGTGAGGACGGCCAGCCGTTCACCGACCTCAATCCCACCATCGCGCTGTGCCGCTGCGGCCTGAGCGCCAACAAGCCGTTCTGCGACGGCAGCCACTCCCGCGAGGGGTGGACCTCGAAGTAGTCAGGCGGGGGCCCGGGCGACCGGGCCCCTCGTCTAGGCCCCGCTGGTGGTGAGGCGCGCGATGTCGGAGAGGCCCTCCGCCGCAACGCTCGCCTGGCCCAGCTCGTCCGGGTCGGACACCCGGATGTGGCCGTGCTCCACGGCCCGTGCCAGGTCGAGCGCGGCTTCGATGGCCCGCAGGTGCTCAGTGGTGAGCGCCACCACCACCGCGTGCCCGTCGCTGTGCTCGATCAGGTTGTTCATACGTCGTATGGTTGCGCGACCCGTGGGAAAAGTCACGGGGATCCGTTGCCATGTGGCCGATTCGCAACTTGTCGTTTTCGTCACGAGCGACACCGGATGCCGGCGCGGAACGGGTAGTTTCCCCGCATGACCGACCTCCGCCGCTTCGGATCAACCGACCTCATGGTCTCGCCGGTGTGCCTGGGCACGAACGTGTTCGGGTGGACATGTGACGAGGAGACCTCCTTCGCCGTGCTGGACGCCTACGTGGAGGCCGGCGGCAACTTCATCGACACCGCCACGGTGTACTCCACCTGGGTGCCCGGCAACCAGGGCGGCGAGTCGGAGGCCATCATCGGGCGCTGGCTGGCCTCGCGCGGGCGCCCCGACGGACTGGTCATCGCCACCAAGGTGGGCTACCCGGGCGACCCGCACATGCGCGCGGGACTCGACCGCGAGAACGTGCGCGCGGGCATCGAGGGCTCGCTGGCCCGCCTGGGCGTGGCCGGCATCGACCTGTACTACGCCCACAAGGACGACGAGTCCATCCCGCTGGCCGACGCCCTGCGCAACCTCGGCGAGCTGAAGGACGAGGGCCTGGTGCGGTACCTGGCGGCGTCCAACTACACGCCGGGGCGCCTGGCCGAGGCCCTGGCCGTGAGCGACGCCCAGGACCTGCCCCGCTTCCAGGGCTTCCAGCCGCACTTCAACCTGCTGGAGCGCGCGGAGTACCAGGGGGATGGCGAGGAGATCTGCGTCCGCGAGCACCTGGGCGTGGCGCCGTACTTCACGCTGGCCCGCGGGTTCCTCACCGGCAAGTACCGCCCGGGCCAGGACCTGCCGGCCACGCCGCGCGCGGCCGGTATCTCGCAGGCGTACCTGAATGACCGTGGCTGGGGCATGCTGGCGGTGCTCGACGACGTGGCCGCCGCGCACGGCGCCACCCCCGGCCAGGTGGCCCTCGCGTGGCTCATGCGCTACCCCGGTGTGGTGAGTCCCATCGCCAGCGCCACCTCGCCCGAGCAGGTGCGCGAGATGATGGGCGCCACGGCCCTGCAGTTGGACGACGACGAGTTCGCCCGCCTCGACGCCGCGGGACGGTGATCGCCCTGAGCGCGTTCACGTTGCGAACGCGCTGCGGGTCATGTACCAATCCCCATCCTCCCGGCGCGGGGCCATTCCCGGCACCGTGTCCGGGAATAGCGTGACGCGTTGATGAACCTTCGCCCGACATCCACCCTTACGACACCCCGCCCGGAGGCGCGCGACTAGCGCGCCGGCAGCGGGACCGAACGGAAGAGCGAGATGGCCACGACTGAAACGCCGCGCATGGTCGTTGGGGTACCCCGGGAGAACCGTGCGGGCGAGACCCGCGTGGCCCTCACCCCCACCGCGCTGCCGCAGCTCACCAAGGCCGGATTCGATGTGGTCATCGAGTCCGGTGCCGGCGACGCCGCCGGCTACCCCGACGCCGCGTTCACCGATCGCGGCGCGCGCATCGGCAGCCGCGACGACGCATTCGCCGCCGACGTGCTGGTGCAGGTGAACGTGATGGACGGCGACCCGGCGAGCGGCGACATCGCCAAGCTGCGCCAGGGCCAGGTGGTGGTGGGAGCCGTTGCCCCCTTCGCCCGCCCCGAGATGGTCAAGGCCATCGCCGGCACCGGCGCCACCCTGTTCGCCCTCGAGCTCGTGCCGCGCACCACGCGCGCCCAGTCGATGGACATCCTGTCGTCGCAGGCGGCCGTGGCCGGCTACAAGGCAGTGCTCATCGCCGCCGCCGAGCTGCCCAAGATGTTCCCGCTGCTCACCACCGCGGCCGGCACCATCGCCCCTGCCAAGGTGTTCATCGTGGGGGCCGGCGTGGCGGGCCTTGCGGCCATCGCCAACTCGCGTCGACTGGGCGCGCTGGTGGAGGCCTACGACGTGCGCCCCGCCGCCCGCGAGGAGGTCGAGTCGCTCGGCGCCCGGTTCGTGGAGCTTCCCCTGGAGACCGGGCAGGAGGAGGGCTCCGGCGGCTACGCCAAGCAGCTCTCCGAGGACACCATCAAGAAGCAGCAGGAGCTGATGGCCAAGACCGTGGCCGCCAGCGACGTCATCATCACCACCGCGCAGGTGCAGGGCAGCACGGCCCCGGTCATCATCACCACCGAGATGGTGAAGGGCATGGCGCCCGGATCGGTCATCGTCGACCTCGCCGCCGAGCAGGGCGGCAACTGCGAGCCCACCGTGGCCGGCGAGGTGGTGGACGTGGACGGCGTGAAGGTGATCGGCGTGGTCAACCTGCCGGGTGACATCCCCGTGCACTCCAGCCAGCTGTTCGGCAAGAACGTGGCCAACTTCCTGGGCCTCATGGTGGTGGATGGGAAGCTTGACCCCGGCGTCGATGACGACGTCATCAGGGAGAGCGTCGTGGCCATGGGCGGCGACGTGGTGAACAATCGCGTGCGCGAGGCCCTGGGCATGGAGAAGCTGCCCGAGCCCGAGCCGCCGGCCCCCGAGCCGGAGCCCGCGGACGGCGACACCCCGGCTGAGGAGGCCGCCAAGTGAACGTCAGCGTCGAGTTCATCATGACCGGGCTGTTCGTCTTTGCCCTGGCCGGATTCCTGGGCTTCGAGACGATCCGCCGCGTGCCGCGCCTGCTGCACACCCCGCTCATGGCGCTCACCAACGCCCTGTCGGCCATCTCGCTGGTGGGGTCCATCGTGGTGCTGGGCGGCCAGTACACGGCCTACACCACCATCCTGGGCTTCGTGGCCGTCATCGCATCGATGATCAACGTGGTGGGTGGTTTCCTCATCACCGACAAGATGCTCAAGATGTTCAAGCCGCGGGAGAAGCCCAAGAAGCCTGAGCCGGCCGAGGCGGAGGCCGCATCGTGAGCAACTTCCTCCCCATGGCGTCGTCGTTCTTCCCGGACGCCAGCACCGAGACGGGCCTCTACATCCTCATCAGCCTGCTGTACCTGGTGGGCGCGATGGGCTTCATCCTGTCGCTGAAGTGGATGAGCGACGCCAAGACGGCGCGCAAGGGCATCTTCGCCGGCGAGATCGGGTTCGTGCTGGCCATCATCGGCACGCTGCTGCTGCCGGTCATCACCACCACGGGGTACATCTACATCGCGGTGGCCATGCTCATCGGTGCCGCCATCGGCGTGCCGCTGGGCCTGCTGGTGCCCATGACCGCCATGCCGCAGCGCATCGCGCTGTCGCACGCCTTCGGTGCCCTGGCCGCCGGCCTGGTGGGTATCGCCAAGTTCTACGACGCCACGCCCGACATCGGCTGGTTCGTCATGACGGTGCTGGGCATCGAGATCGTGCTGGGTGCCCTGGTCTTCACCGGCTCGCTCATGGCTGCCGGAAAGCTGCAGGAAGTGAAGTGGCTCGCGCAGCGGCCCATCGTGTTCCCGCTGCAGAAGACCCTCAACTTCGCCGTGCTGGCCGTCGCCGTGGCCGGCGTCATCATCCTGGCCGCCGACCCGTCGCAGCTGTGGGCCATCCCGGTCATCATCACCGCGGGCCTGGCGTTCGGAATCCTGCTGATCATCCCGATCGGCGGCGCCGACATGCCCACCGTCATCGCGCTGCTCAACTCCTACGCCGGCATCGCCGCCGCGCTCCTGGGATTCGTGCTGGAGAACAACCTGCTCATCGTGGCGGGTGCGCTCGACGGCATGTCGGGCCTCATCCTCTCGATCATCATGTGCCGCGCCATGAACCGCTCGTTCCGCAACGTGCTGTTCGGGGCGTTCGGCGCCACCGAGGCCGCGGCGGGCGACCAGGAGATGGGCTCCATCCGCTCGGCGTCGTTCGACGAGGCCGGCGACCTGCTGAAGATGGCCCGCCTGGTGGTCATCGTGCCGGGCTACGGCATGGCGGTGGCGCAGGCACAGCACAAGGTGCGCGAGCTGGCCGACACGCTCGAGAAGGAAGGCGTGGAGGTGAAGTACGCCATCCACCCGGTGGCCGGCCGCATGCCGGGCCACATGAACGTGCTGCTGGCCGAGGCCAA
>VFQT010002143.1_pt1 | contig 21079 bp, 8 predicted proteins | sample 3512381 | NCBI WGS metagenome assembly VFQT01 (sample SAMN10412376, study PRJNA504923) | tailings metagenome | isolation source: Relicate 2 Philex TSF3 active mining site | place: Philippines: Tuba, Benguet | collected 2017-08-29
TCGCTGGCGATTTTTTGCTAAGCGGCCGGTGTGCCAGCTCGGAGACGCGCGTCACCGCACGCGTTGAAGCGATGCGATGAAAATCCTGTCGGAATTTCGAGGCGCAGAGCGTCAAGCTACTAGACAGGCCTGTCAGCCTGAGAACCCATGCTCAGCATTGATATTGGCTGCGATGAGCAAGGTTACTCAGTTCAGCATCTGCATCTCGCCTGACCGCGATAGATCGCTTTTCAAATTGATTGAAAATCGAATTATTTGAAAATTGAGCGTTCTACCTCGAGACTGGATGTTCCCCAAAGACGAGGGGGAACACTCGAGGAGCCTTGCGCTTGCGGACGCAGCGGGTCGTGTGCGGCATGAGGCACACGCTCAATCCGCGCCGCGCGTGCTCGGTGTGGTTGAGCCCCGAGGCATGCCAGACGAGGGTATGGAGCAGGATGATATCGCCCGCCTTGGCGGGGACGCGAACGGTTTCGAAATCCGCCAGGTCTCTCGCGACGAGCTCCGGAGGAATGGCACCCCCGAGCGGCGTCGCGAGACCGCGGAGGTGGCTGCCGCGGGCAAAGCTCATGCAGCCCGCCTCGGCGGGGGCGTCGTCGATGGCGGTCCAGAGCTGGAGCTCGGGGTCCTGGTCGAGTCCCCAGAGGCGGCCTCCGTCCTGATGCCAGGGGAGGTCGGTCCCGCCTGGGCGGTTCCCCGTCTGGCGCGCCTTGTTCATGAGGATAGTGCGATACAGCGTGATGGGCATCTCGCCGATGACGCGTCGGGCGAGGGCTTCGAAGAGCGGGTTCTGGAGGTAGGAGAGAAACACGGGGTCGCGCTCGAGCTTTTCGAGCTTGCGATAGGTGAGGGACGGGCCGACCCAGCCCTCGCCTAGCGGCATGTCGGAATAGGCGCCAGAGGGGGCGTCCTGCTGGAAGAAGAAGGGCGAGTGATCGACACGGCCGAGCATCAGGTCGTCGCAGCGTTCGCGCAGACAATCGATGGCCTCTTGAGAGAGCACCCCTGGCAAATGGGCAAAGCCGTCCCGCCGATAGTCGGCCACGGCCTGCGCGAGGTCGAGGCCCTGCCAGTCAGAACGGAGCCAACTAGCGGGCATAGCTCGCGTCCGTGCCGACGAGCTGGCGGTGGATGGCGTCGATGGCCAAGAGCTGCGCGTCAGAGAGGGTGACGGCGGACGCTGTGAGCGCGTCCTCGAGGTGGGGGAGCGAACCCGGACCGATGAGGATCGAATCCACGAGGGGACGGGCCATGAGCCAGGCGTAGGCCATGGTGACGAGGCTCATGCCATGCTCGCGGGCGAGGTCCGAGAAGGCCGCGGTCGCATCGAAGAAGACCTCCGAGAGGTAGCGGCGCTGATAGAGCCCGTTCTTGTCGAAGCGCGAACCCGGACGCACCCGGGCTGGGTCCTCGCGGTCGGTCAGGAGGCCGCCCGCGAGGGGATTGTAGACCGTCGTGTGAAGGCCATATTTCCTCGAAAATCGAGCATACTCGAGGTCGAGCTGGCGGATGAGGAGGTTATAGAGCTGCTGGGACACCGCGGGCCGCGGGAGCTTCATGCGCTCGCACAGGTGCAGGACCTCGAGGACTTGCCAGGACGCAAAGTTAGAGAGGCCAAAGCGTTTCGCCTTGCCGCTCTCGAGGACCCTGGCGACGCCCTCCATCGTCGCCTCGATCGGGGTCTCGTGGTCGGGGACGTGCAGGTAGTAGAGGTCGACTGCATCGAGTCCGAGGCGTGCGAGGCTCTCGTCGAGCGAGGCGACGACACGCTCGGGTGCAAGCCCCTCGCGACGCCACCAGCCCGTCTTCGTCGCGACCTCGACCCCTTGTCTGAGGTCACTCGGGAGCCGTTTCAGGATGCGCCCGAGGATGCGCTCGGACTCGCCATCGCCATAGGCGTTGGCGGTGTCAAAGAGGCTGACACCCGCCTCGCGTGCGCGCCTGACGATGCGCTCGGCCTCGGCTTCCGGTGTGCGTTTGCCAAAATTCATGCAGCCGAGCACGAGAGTCGCTCGGGACGAAGCGCGCGGGGCATAGAGCGAGGTCAGAGCGTTCATGGCCGGTTCATGCGCGCGCGCACGAAGGCCGTCAACCGAGAAGCGGGCACCCGAGCTTTGGCGAGGGCAAGGGTTCCCACCTGTCGTCTCCGTGACTATTCTCCCCCGCCAAACGCCCAAAGTGCGCCCGAGGCCCCCATGCCCATCCCGTCTGTCCCAGCCCTCCGCGTCAACGCCGTCAACCGCGCTCCGATCCGCCCCGCGGGCCGCTTCGTCCTCTACTGGATGATCGCGCAGCGCCGGACGCGCCACAACTTCGGCCTCCAGCACGCTATCGCGCAGGCCCAGGCCCTCCAAAAGCCCCTCATCGTCCTCGAGGCCCTCCGCGTCGGCTACCGCTGGGCCTCCCCGCGCCTCCATCGCTTCGTCATGGACGGCATGGTCGACAACCTCGCCCGCTTCTCGGGCACCCCCATCGCCTACTACCCTTACCTCGAGCCGACCGCCGGCCACGGCTCGGGCCTCCTCGAAGCCCTCGCAGGCGAGAGCGCCCTCGTCATCACCGACGAGTTCCCCTGCTTCTTCCTCCCGCGTATGGTCGCTCACTCGGGCGACAAGCTCTCCGACCTCGGCGTCCGCTTGGAACAGGTCGACGGCCACGGCGCCCTCCCCCTTCGCGCGGCCGACAAGACCTTCTACGCGGCCAACCACTTCCGCCGCCACCTCCAGAAAGTCCTCCCCGCCCACCTGACAGACGCCGCTTTCCCCGTCGCCGACCCCCTCGCCTTCGCGCCCTCACTTGCGCGCGCCATCGTCCCACAGGAAATCACTCAACGCTGGCCGTCTGCCGCCCCCATCCTCGCGTCCGACACCTCGAGCTTCCTCGCGTCACTGCCCATCGACCACGCGGTCCCCGTCGTCGACTATCGCGGCGGCGAGTCGACCGCGCTCAAGACCGCGCAACGCTTCATCGACGACCGCCTCCGCCGCTACCCCGACGAGCGCAACGAGCCCGAGCTCGACGTCCCGAGCGGCCTCTCCCCCTATCTCCACTTCGGCCATATCAGCGTCCACGAGGTCTTGCGCCTCCTCTTCGAGCGCGACCGCTGGCACCCCGACAAGGTCGCCCCGAAGCCGAATGGCAGCCGCGAGGGCTTTTGGAACCTCTCCCCCGAGGGCGAGGGCTTCTTCGACGAGCTCATCACCTGGCGCGAGATCGGCTACAACTTCTGCTTCCTCCGCGATGATTACGACCGCTGGGAATCGCTTCCCGACTGGGCGCGAAGCACCCTCGAAAAACACGCGAACGACGTCCGCCCCCACCTCTACTCGCGTGACGAGCTCGAACACGGGAAAACCCACGACCCCCTCTGGAACGCTGCACAGCAGCAGCTTCGCAAAGAGGGCCGCATCCACAACTACCTCCGCATGCTCTGGGGCAAGAAGATCCTCGAGTGGTCCGCCTCGCCCCAAGAAGCCCTCGAGACCCTCATCGAGCTCAACAACCGCTGGTCGACCGACGGCCGCAACCCCAACTCCTACAGCGGCATCTTCTGGACCCTCGGCCGCTTCGACCGCCCCTGGGCCCCCGAGCGCCCGATCTTCGGCACCATCCGCTACATGTCGTCCGACAACACCGCGAAGAAGGTCCGCGTCCGCGACTACATCGCGCGCTACACCGGAAGGCGCCTGCTCTGACGCATCCGCAGCAAAAAATGCTGCATCCACAAAAAACTAGCGAACCACCAGCACCGAACAAGGCGCATGTCGAAGCACCGACTGCGCGACCGACCCCATGAGGAGCCTCTCGATCGCCCGCGCCCGCCCGTGAGACCCGAGGATGATGAGGTCGGGCTTCGCCTCCTGCGCGAACGCGATGACCTCGGCCGAAGGCTGTCCTGTCCGCAGGTGGAGATGCATGCCCTCATGCGGCAGTCCCTGCGCGCCGAACTCCCGCTCGACCCGAGCCTTGAGATTGGCGACCCTGAACTGCTCGTCTGCGACATCGAGTCCTGCGGCCCACGCGAGCCCGCTCGCGACCGGCAACACGTTCAGCAGGTGGATCCGCTCGGGCGGCGCGATGGACAACGCGGTCGAGACCGCCACGAACGAGAGCTCCGAGAAGTCAATCGGCACGAGAATCGACGAGAGCTGTTTCAGGTCCAAGGGTTGCTCCTGTGCTCAGAGACGCACCCGAGAGGACCACGCCGTCACGCTGCCCGCAAGTCCCGGGTCACGGCTCATGGCCCGCAGGCCCCGAGCGCCTTGCACTGATAGACTTCGCCCGAGACCCCCGTCGGGCCGCGCGCGCCATCGTTTCCAGGGCTGACACCACCCGCACCGCCCGCACCGCCGCTGCCCACGAGCCCGCCGAGGCTATTGCCCGTCCCGACGAGCGCAAAGCTCCCCGTCGCCCCGACCGTGGTCCCAAACCAGAAGACCGACCAGGAGGGGCCTCCGGAGCCGCCGCCGCCGCCGCCCGAATGGCCGCCGCTGCCGCCTTTGCCGCCGCTACCGCCCGCGCTCACGTTGGTGTTCGAGGCCCCGCCCGCACCACCGTTGCCGCCGGGCTGCCCCGTGCCACCCGCGCCACCTGCTCCACCCGCGCCGCCCGTTGTGCGGGTGACGATGACGCGATCGATACTGACGAACGCATCGAAGGCGAAGACGCCAAAACTGCCGCCACCGCCAAAGCCACCGCCACCCGCGGTCGGTGCCCGGCATCCGCCCGCACCGCCGCCACCGCCACCCGCGCCACGGCTGTCGGTACCGGTGTCACACCCTCCGCTACCGCCACCACCGCCGCCGCCCGTGCCATCGGCGCCGAGCGCTCCGCTCCCGCCCTGGACCCCTTCGAAGAAGCTCGCGGACATCCTGCCGTAGGCGTGGCTCGCCGCGCTGCCCGCGTTGCCATCGCTCCGCCGACCCGCGACCCCCGCGCCGACCCCGCCGTTGAGGCAGAGTGCCCCTCCGCCTCCACCCGTGCCGAAACCCACCGCCGAGCTCGTCGCGGCGCTGCCCGCGATGCCGCTCGTCGCGTCGAGGTCGGGGATGAACCCGCACGAGGTGTCCATCTGCCCGCCATTGCCACCGCGGCCGCCCGTCGTGGCGCTGCTGTCGACACAGGACGCATTCGTCGCGCCACCCCCTCCCTGGCGTCGGTCACTATTGCAAGCCGTGCTGAAGTTCTCGGCACTCTCGCCCGCGGCGCCCGCCGGGGCCGCAACCTGACTCGCGCTCGAACCGTCGCTGCCAGCGCGTCCCGGAGCACCAGTGCCTTGCGTGAGGGTCACGCGCAACATCGCGAGGTGGGCGAAGTTCGCATAGACCACATACGAGCTCTTGCCGTGCCCGCTTCCGAGCGTCCCGCTCGCCGCAGGTCCGACGATCTCGAGGTCCTGGATCCTGACGGGGCTCTGCGCCGTCCCGAGATAGCTCGAACTCGTCCCGACGACCCTCAGGCCGATGTACTGACCGATCCAGGTCCCGCCATTGATCTTCGCGAGGAAGCTCGCATTCGACCGGTAATCGCCGCGGGTCCAGTTCGTCGAATAGCCGCCATAGATCGAAACCGCGCGGCTCAGATTGTAGGCCGAGCCGTCGGCGTTCTCGTAGTTGCCCGCCATGACGTAGATGTGGGGCTTGTTGCTCACGAGCGACAGCGCGGTCGCGAGCGTACAGGGAACCGCCTTGTTACAGCTCGTGCCAGTCCCCGACGAACTCACCAGCAACGCCGAGCTCAGGGTGCCGTCGATGCCGTCGCAGTTCTCGTCGAGCACCCCCTGGCCAGGCACTTCGTTGGGGGCTTCGAAGGCCCCATAGGTCGCCGGTAGGTTATCGACCCATACGCCGCTCGAACAGGTCTTCCTCGTGTTGAGACAGACTCCGACCTGGACGGAGTTCAAAGGCTCGTCCCCGACGAGGTCGCCGCCATCGGTCGTGCCGTTGCAGTCGTTGTCCCGGCTGTCGCAGAGCGACTCGCTCGATTGCCAGATGCGCCCCGCGGTCGCACTGTAGTCGGTGCTGTCGCAGGCCTGCCAGACCCCGCTCACGCACTGACGCCCGTCGGTCTGTTTCGACCCCTGGCACTCGCCAGTCTGATTGCTGCAGTTGGCGAACACGACGATGTCTGACCCATCGGTCAGCCCGTCACAGTCGTCGTCGAACGAACTCACGGTGGTGTCGACCCGCCCGCAGGCCTCGTCGCGCGCAAGCGTCGCGGTCGAGCAGGTCACCCCTGTCTTGGCCGCATTGCACAGGGTCGTCCCGCCCGCACACCGCCCAACGCCGCAAGCTTTGCCAATCCCCCCCGTGACTACGACCCCATCAGGGCCGGCATACGAAAAGTCCTCGTCGGTCCCGCCTCCGCAGTCGTTGTCGAGCCCATCGCAGCTCTTCTCGCTGCCCGCCTGATAGTTCACCCCGTAACGGCTCGGGTCACAGGTGCGCCACGCCCCGCTGACGCACTCGCTCGCGATGCGTTTCGTGCCCGCACAGACCCCCTCGGTCTTTTCGCAGGCATCGAGGACGAGGGTCGTGTCGGCCGCATCGAGGCTCCCGTCGCAGTCGTTGTCCGAGCCATCGCATCGCTCGGGCCCAGCATTTGCCTCGCTCGGGCAGGTGATGCCCGTCCCGTCCGCGAGGCACTCGGTCCGGCCATTGGCGCACACCCCGACCCCGCAAAGAATGCCCACACCCGACACGTTGCTCCCGTTCTTGAGTGTCATCGAGAAGTCCTCGTCGGTTGCGGCATCGCAGTCGTTATCGATGCCGTCGCAGCTCGTCTCGCTGCCGCTCTGGTAGCGGAGCCGATTTGGCTGGCCTGCCGCCGCATAGTCCTGAACCCCGCACACCGCCCAGCCGAGCGTGCCCCGGCAGAGCGCAAGCGGCTTCTTCGCGTCCTTGCAAGCGCCATCCTGGTCTTCGCAGAGAGGCACGATGAGGTCAGAATCGGCTGTGTCGGTGAGTCCGTCACAGTCGTCGTCGACCCCGTTGCACACCTCGACCTCGACGAGTCCGTCGGTCGAGCACACGATGCCGTTGCCCGTCGCGTTGCAGGTCGTGACGCCATTTGCGCAGCGCCCCGTGCCGCAGCTCTTGCCGACGCCAGTGACCGTCGCGCCGCCCGGTGATGTCCACGTGAAATGCTCGTCCGTGCTCGCGTCGCAGTCGTTGTCGAGCCCATCGCAGCGCGTCTCGACTCCGCTCTGATAGGCACTAGAAAAGGCAACGTACTGTGTGTCTCCGCAGCTCGCCCAGGCGCTCGCCCCGCACAGGCTCGGCGGCTTGACGCTGCCACTGCAGACACCCTTCTGGTTTTCGCACAGGACCCGCTCGAGGTCCGGATCGAGCCGGTCTGCGATGGCATCGCAATCATCGTCGATCCCGTTGCAGACCTCGCTCTGCGCGAGGCTCTCCGTCGAACACTCGGTCCCCGTTCCTGAAGTCTTGCACCGCGTCGTCCCGCCAGTACAGCGGCCGACACCGCAGGCGGCACCCACCCCGACAAAGCTCCGCCCGTCCTTGCCGACCATCGTGAAATCCTCGTCGGTCTTGCTGTCACAGTCGTTGTCGAGCCCCTCGCAGGTCGCCTCGCTCCCGGCATCGTAGCGGCCATCGTGGGACTCGTATTCGGCCGTCCCGCAGCTTCCCCACTGACCGCTCGCACAGAGTTTCGCTGGCTTGTCGGCCCCCGCGCAGACGCCGCTCTGGAGCTCGCATAGCCTCGGGTCGTCAGTGGTCAGATCGGGGTCACTCGCGTCGGTGATGCCGTCGCAATCGTCGTCGAGCGCATTGCAGAACTCGTCCCCCGACGGCCCGGGCGTGCACGCATTGACGGCACCGCCGACACATCTCGGGACCGTCCGCGCGCAGGTGCCAAGCCCGCAGGTGACCGTTCCCAAATCGAGGTTCGAGCAAGCGCCGGGAACGGTCCCGCTGCACGTCCCTGGGACGGGATCCTGGCAGGTCGCGTCACACGTCGTCGGCCCTGTCGGCCCGACCCCGCTCTGTGCGCGGCAGAGCGCATCGCGCGTCTGGCACGAGCCCGCCCCGTTGCAGCTCGCCTCGGCGCTCGAGACGTCCGCCTTGTACGTGCAAGCGTCCCCGATGAAGCCGAAGTGGTAGCCCGTGCAGTCGAAGCCCGCGCACTCGTTGTCGGGGTCTGCGCCCGCCCCGACGAACGTGCAGGTCCCATCTCCCGACAGGTCGCATCGCCTGCAGCTCCCCGTGCAGCTCGACGTACAGCAGACCCCGTCGACGCAAGACAGCCCACTCGCGCACTCGAGGCTCGACGTGCAGGCCCCACCCGCGCCCTGGTCCGACTTGCACGTCCCGTCGGCCGCGCAATAGGCCCCCGCATCGCAGTCCGCCTGCACGGTGCAGCGGGTCGCACACTGAGGGGTTTGCTGCACCTGCAAAGAAGCGCAGAAGGCCGATGGATAGGGGCCGCACAGGTTCGCCTCGAGCCCGCCGCAACCGCTGTCGTCATCCACGCTCGGCCCCATTGCACAGACGTTCGCGCTGCACACGGGGTCGCGCCGATACCCCTGACAAGTCCCGATGGAGCCGCAGTTCGGGACCTCTCCGTAGACCGCCACAGCGCAGTCCGAGGCTGTCCGGCAGCAATCCCCGCTCGCGCAGCAATATCCCTGCTGGCAATGCCCGCTCTTGCACTCGGCCGCGTCCTCGCACACGCCGCCGTCTCCTTCGTCGGGCCGACAGACTCCACTTCGGCAATAGGCGTTGGCATCGCACTGCGCGTCACTCGTGCAGCTCGTCGCGCAAGGCGGCTCGGTCTGCGCGCTGCCGCCGCTACATCGGACCGTCGGATAGGGGCCGCAGTCCTTGCTCACGACCGTCAGAGTGCAGGCCGAGTCATCGGCCACATCGACCGTCGTCCCGCAGACGTTGTTCGCACAGGTCGCGACATCTTTCGTCCCCTGACAGGTGGTCGCGAAATCGCATACGGGCTGGACGCTATAGGCCGCGGGGCACTCTGCTGCAGTTGCACAACAGTCGCCCCCGCTGCAGCAGCGGCCGTTCTGACAATGGCCGCTCACGCAATCACTCGCCTCATCGCAGAGCCCACCGTTGACCACGTCGGCCACACAGATCCCATCGCAGTGCGCGTCGGTGTCGCACCCCGGGTCGCTCGTACATCCCGTCGGACACGCAGGCGGAGGCTGGTCGGCCGAGCCCGAGCACGTGACGGAGGCAAAAAACCCGCAGCCGTTCGCGACGGTGGTGAGCCCGCATGCGCTGTCGTCTCCGATGGCAGACGAGCTGCCGCAGATGGCGTTGCTGCACACGGCGTCGATGCGGCTCCCCTGACAGGTCGCCCCGTCCTCGCACACGGGCGCCGACCGGTAGCTCGCTGGACAGTCGCCCGCCGCGCCACAGCAGTCACCGCTCGCGCAGCAGAACCCGTTCTGGCAATGTCCGCTGACGCAATCGCTCGCCTCGTCACAGCGGCCGCCGTCGACCACGTCGGCGACACAGGTCCCGTCGCAGTGATAAGCCCCTGTGCAGGCCGAATCCCCCACGCAGCTCACCGCGCATTGCGGGGCGCTCTGGCTCTCGGCCCCCGTGCACATGACGTCGAGGTAGGCGGGCCCGCAGCTCTGCGAGAGCGTCGTCCCAAGGCAGCCCCGGTCGTCGGCGATGGGCGCCGAGGTGCCGCAGACATTCGCCACGCAGGTCTTGTCCCGGCGGGTGCCCTGACAGGTCCCGGCCACATCGCAGACCGGGGCCCGAGAGTAGCTCGCAGGGCAATTTGCTGCAGCTGCACAACAGTCCCCGCCCGAGCAGCAGAAGCCGTTCTGGCAGTGGCCGCTCACGCAGTCGCTCGCTTCGAGGCAGGCCGCGCCGTCCGCGAAATCAGCGACGCAGCGCTCGGTCGTCTCGCTGCAGTGGGCGGCGCTCGCGCATTGCGCATCGTTCGCGCAGCTCGCCCCACACACGGCGTCCGCGCACGCATAGAGCCCGCAGGAGACGAGCGGTGACGGGACGCAATCGCCGACGGCGCAACCCTCTGCGAGTCGAGCCCCGAAGGTGCCAGCCCCGAGGGCTTCGCATGAGGCCTTGGCGCAGTCCGTGAACGCCTCGTCGGTCTGCCCGTCGCAATCCTCGTCGCGGCGGTCGCAGGTCTCGGAGGTGCCAGGTCGGACATCAGCGGCGCTGTCATCGCAGTCCCCGCCGCCGAAGGCGCAGACCGGGCTGTGATTTGGCGATGACATCGTCGCGTCGCAGAAGTCGTCGCCGTCGTCGTCGCAGCCCTCGTCGACCACACCGTCGCAGTCGTCGTCCCGCCCGTCGCAGCGTTCGGGGATGGCGAGCCCGCTCGTCGAACACAGGAGACCGCTCCTGTCGGGGGCGCAGCGCGTCTCGCCATCGCCGCAGATCCCGAGCCCGCAACGGGCCCCGACGGGAATCGCCGTCCCGAGCGGGTCGACCCAGCGGAAGTCCTCGTCGGTCGAGCCGTCGCAGTCCTCGTCGAGACCGTCGCAACGGTTCTCGGCGGACTCCTGGAAATTTGCTGCATGTGCAGCATAGTGCGTGGCGCCGCACGCCTGCCAGGCGCCAGCGACACACAGGCCGACGGGCTTCAGGGCGCCCTGACAGACGCCCGCGGTGTTCTCGCACGAGACCCGCTCGAGGTCCGGATCAACCGCATCCACGAGCCCGTCGCAGTCATCATCAAGCCCATTGCAGACCTCGCTCGCCGACGCGCCGAGGCTCGAGCAGACAAGCCCACGGCCCGCCTCGTTGCAGAGCTTCTTACCGCCCGCGCAGACCCCGCTGCCGCAGGCCGCATCGAGCCCCGAGGCGACGAGGCCGTCGGGCAGGTTGAGGCTGAAGTCCTCGTCGCGTTGTCCATCGCAGTCGTTGTCGAGCCCGTCGCAAGACCGCTCTCGTTGCGCCTCGTAGGATGCGTTGTGGACCCCGTAGATCGCGTCACTGCAGCTCGCCCAGCTCCCGGATTGGCAGAGCGCCGCGGGTTTCGTCGCCGCGTCGCAGACCCCCGCCTGACGTTCACAGGGGACGAGGACGAGGTCCTGGTCGAGGCTATCCGTGAAGCCATCGCAGTCGTCATCCTTGCCGTCGCAGGTCTCGCTCGAGGCGCGCGCTTCACCCTCGCAGGTGACCCCGCGTCCGCTCGCATCACAGACAAGGGAACCTCCAGCGCATACCCCGCGACCGCAGGCCGTTCCCACCCCCGAGACGGTGCTCCCGTCGCGCTGGGCGTAGACGAAATCATCGTCGGTCCGGCCATCGCAGTCGTTGTCGCGCCCATCACACGAGCGCTCCGAGTCGCCCTCGAAGTCGACCGAGTGGTTCGCGTAGACGTCGCGGGTACATGCCCGCCAGCTTCCATCGACGCACAGTGACGCAGGTCGGACAGCCCCCGCGCAGCTCCCAGCCTGAAGGTCACACGCGATGCGAACGAGACCCGGGTCCACCGCGTCGGTCTGTCCATCGCAGTCATCGTCGAGGCCGTTGCAGGTCTCGGGGAGCAGCGCCCTCTCGGTGTCACAGACGAGCCCGTCTCCGTTCGGGTTGCAGACCGCGAGCCCGCCCTCGCAGATCCCACCTCCGCAAGCGGTCCCCGCGCCAGTGATGACTGTTCCCTCCCGGTCGACGAGTGAGAAGTCCTCGTCGAGGCGCCCGTCGCAGTCGTTGTCGCGCCCATCGCATCGCAGCTCGAGCCCCGCCTCGTAGAAGGTCGAACGCCGTCGGTAATCGGCCTCGTCACAGGCGATGAAGCGTCCCTCCACACAATCGGTCGCCTGGTGTATCGCGCCTGAACACACGCCATCCGACAGCTCGCAGGCCGTGACGACGAGGTCGGTGTCCGCCGCGTCCGTCTCGCCATCGCAGTCGTTGTCGATCCCGTCGCAGGTCTCGAGCTTCGCCCTCGCCTCGCCCGGGCACACGATGCCGTCTCCGCCCGGGTTGCAGACCGCGACCCCGCCCGCGCAAACGCCCGCACCGCAACTCGCGCCCGCGCCCCGGACCTCGACGTCGGCCGCCGTGACGAGCGCGAAATCCTCGTCGCTCCGCCCGTCGCAATCGTTGTCTCGGCCATCGCAGCGAAGCTCGGTCGCCCCGTCGTACCTCGTCGAATGGTTCCCGTAGACGGCGCTGTCGCAGCCTTTCCACTCCCCGTCGACGCAGAGGCTAGGGGGCTTTCGCGCACCCGCGCACTCGCCGCGCTGCTCATCGCAGAGAGGCCGCTCGAGGTCGGGGTCGGCAGCGTCGGTGAGCCCGTCGCAGTCGTTGTCCTCGCCGTCGCACACCTCGGTGGCGGTCGCGATGCTGCTGTCGCAGAAGATCGCCGTCCCATTCGGGGCGCAGACCGTGACGCCTCCGGTACAGGCTCCCGCCCCGCAACCCCGGCCTGCGCCAGTGACGGTCGTGCCATCGGGCAGCGCGAGTGAGAAGTCCTCGTCGACCCGTCCGTCGCAGTCCTCGTCGAGCCCGTCGCAGCGACCCTCGGTCGTGGCCACACGGCTATCATGAGCGGCATAGTCTGAGGCGCTACACGCGAGCCAGGCGCCTGCGACGCAGTTGTCGGCTAGGGCGAGCGCGCCCGCGCACAGCCCGTTGCCATTGGAGCAAGCGACCCTGACGAGATCGGGGTCGAGCCCGTCCGTACGACCGTCACAGTCGTTGTCGGTGCCATCGCAGACCTCCGCGGAGACGCTGCCGAGGCTCGAACATACGACGCCTGCCCCCGAGGCGTCGCACACGAGGACGCCGCCCGCGCAGGCGCCAGCGCCGCAGGCCGTCCCGACCCCGAAGACGCGCGCGCCATCGGGGGTGTTGGCGCCAAAATCGTCATCGACCCGGCCGTCGCAGTCCTCGTCGACCCCGTCGCAGCGTTGTTCGACCGCAGCATAGGCGTTCGCATGTGCAGCATAGACCGCCTCGCCACAAGTAGACCACACCCCGGGGGCCTCGGCCCCGCAGAGCGACGCGGGCTTCGATGTCCCCGCGCAGACCCCGTCCTGCCTTTCGCAGAGCGGCCTCAGGAGATCGGGATCGGCGCTGTCGACGAGCCCGTCGCAATCGTCATCGAGCCCATTGCAGACCTCCGTGCGCGCATTGCCAGCGGTCGAACAGACGAGCCCCTCGCCACCGCAACGCGCGATACCGCCTGCACAGAGACCGACGCCACAGCTCTGACCGACACGGCTTGTGCGTCCGTCGGGCATCGTCACCGCGAAGTCCTCGTCGCTCGCCCCGTCGCAGTCGTTGTCGAGCCCGTCGCAGCTCAGCTCGAGTCCTGCCTGATAAGCCTCCGAGGCGGTCGCGTAGGTCTCGTCCGAACAGCGCGAATACCCGCCTCCAAAGCAGGTCGACACGGGCTTCGAGACGCCCGCACAGACGCCTGCCTGAAGCTCGCATGGCTCGCGAACCAGGCTGTCGTCGTCGCGATCGACCGCGCCGTCGCAGTCGTCGTCGAGTCCGTTGCAAATCTCGCCCTGGGCCTGACCCTCAGTCGTGCACAGGAGCCCCTCGCCGTTGGGCGCGCAACGCGTCAGGCCGCCACCACAAGCACCGCTGCCGCAGGAGGCGCCGCCCCCTGCCACTCTGAGCCCGTCCTCGCCCTGATATACGAAGTCCTCATCGGCCTTGCCGTCGCAGTCGTCATCGAGCCCGTCGCAGCGGACCTCGCCGCTGAGAGTCGCACCGAGCGCGGCGTAGACAGCCTCACCGCACGCCGTCCATACGCCGTCGATACAGAGGGACGCGTTCTTTGCTGCACCTGCACAAAGGCCGTCGGTGCGCTCACAGGGGGGCAACCAGAGCCCCGGGTCGTCGGCATCGGTGAGACCGTCGCAGTCGTCGTCGACCCCGTTACAGGTCTCTGCGAGCTCGCCTCCCGCCCTGTTCTCGCATACGAGGCTCCCCCCGACACACACAACGCGGTCATCCTCGCAGCTGTCGTCGTCATCACCGTCGCAGGTCCCGATGGCGTCGATGACCTCCTCGTCGGTCCCGCCGTCGCAATCGTCGTCTTTGCCGTTGCAGGTCTCGGCGGCGGCTGCGGCGCCCCCACAGGCCTCGAGTCCGTTCTCGCCGCAGGCGCGAGAGCCCTTGCAGGTCCCGAACTCGTTCACGAGATTGCAGGTCGTCCTCCGCCCCTGAAGCGTCGCCCAGGGCGTGCATGTGCACTCGCCGCTCGCGGGCCGACAGCTCTTCTTGCCGTCGATGAGCTCGCATTCCATGCCATCGGGGCAGTCATCGTCGTCCCCGCAGCTCGTCGCACAAAAGCTCCCGAGGCCCTCACCGAGGGGCAGACAGCGGTTTCCTCCCGTCGGGGCGAGGGGGTCGGTGCAGTCGGTGTTCGACTCGCAGGGGCTGCAGAGAGTGAGGTGGTCATAGACGCAGATGAAGGCGATGTCGGCGCCGCCGTTCGAGGTCGGTCGGCAGCTCCAACCCCGGGGACAGGTCTCGGTGCAGGTCTCGGTGCACCAGGAGCCGTTGGGACCTGGCAGGCAATAGCCCGAGTTGCAGTCGCTCGCGCTCGTGCAGGGGGCGCCAATACAGCCGGGACAGGGGCCGACCTCGACATCGGTGGCATCAGCAGCATCGGAGACGTCGAGAGAGGGCCTCGTGTCGGCGTCGTCGCTGAGGATGACCTCGAGGGTCGGAGAGGTGTCGAGGTCGGGTGAGCCCGGAGCATCGCTCGAACAGGCGACGAGTAAGAGGCCCGAGAGGAGCGATAGTGCGATGCGGAGACGGCGTGCGCGAGCCATGGGACAACCTGCCTGGGAAGGCCCAACGCCTTCCCCTCCGGTGTAACCTGCAAAACCGAGCCTACCCAGTTTCCCGACGCGATTCAGGTATTTTTTTCGGCGCTGCGAAGGGGGCTCGCTGGCTGCTCTCCCTTGAGACCGCGCGGGACTGAGGGGTCGCGCAAGTGGGCTCGGCGACTCGCCTCGAACCGACAACTGGGGTATGAGGACGGGCATGAGCGCGCCCGATGAGAGCCCCCTCCGCCCCAATGACGCACCGACCCTTGACGATTCGCTCCATCAGCGGCCTACGCTGCTTCGCCTGCCAGCGATGTCAGAGGCAGCGGCACTCGCCGTCACCCGTATCCACAGCGGTCGCTACGTTGGGCCGCGGCGACATGACGGCACGCCCTCCCCCGCGCCAGTCGAGCTCGGGCGCGGCGGGATTGGCCGGGTCCTCATCGCGCATGACGGCCATATCGGCCGAGAAGTCGCCATCAAAGAGCTCATGCGCAAGCCCGAGGCGGCGGACTCCATCGCGGCGGCACGCTTCCTGAGAGAGGCGCGGCTTACCGGACAGCTCGAGCATCCGAACATCGTCCCCGTCTATGAGCTCGGCCAGCGTGAGGACGGCACGCTGTACTACACGATGAAGGTCGTTCGCGGGGCTCACCTCGGCGCGGCGATGGACGCGGCGAAGTCCCTCGACGAGCGGCTGAAGCTGCTGAAGCACTACGCCGACCTGTGTGACGCCATCGCGTACGCACACAGCCGCGGGGTCATCCATCGCGACATCAAGCCCGAGAACGTCATGGTCGGCGAGTTCGGCGAGACGGTGGTCCTCGATTGGGGGCTCGCGAAGCCGACGGCATCGAAGGGCGAGGCCGAGGGCGAGTCGGCGCAAGTGTCGATTGGCAAGCTCAAGAGCGCGCGGGACATCTCGACGGTATCCGATAGCGGGGGCGATGCCGCGCAGACCCAGGACGGGGCGGTCCTCGGGACCCCTTTGTACATGAGCCCCGAGCAGGCGATGGGCGACACCGCAATCATCGACGAGCGCTCGGATGTGTGGGCCCTCGGGGTGGTCCTCTACGAACTACTGACCGGTGAACCGCCATTCAGTGGCAAAAAGGCGCTCGAGATCCTCGTCAAGATCGTGAAGCGGCCAGTCGAACCGGTACTGTCGCGCTGCCCCGAGGCGCCGCCCGAGCTCGTGGCGATCTGCGAGAAGGCGCTCGCCCGTGACCTCGAGAAGCGCTACCGGGACGCCCGCGGGCTCGCCGAGGACCTGCGCAACTACCTCACAGGGCGGCGGGTCGAGGCCTTCGCCTACAGCCCTTGGCGACTGTTTCTGCGTTGGGCGAGACAGCACCGGGCTGCGCTGACGGTGGGTATTGCGAGCGCCCTCGCGCTGGTCGGGGTCGGGGTGCTCTCGTATCTGCGGATAGGCGAGGAGCGGGACGCCGCGATGCTTGCCCGCGCCGATGCCGAGAGGGCCCGCGACGAAGCGAAGGCCTCTCTCGTCCGCGCCGAGCAGGCTGAAACGGCGACCCGCGGCGCGCGCGATGACGCCGAGCGGCTCGTCCGGTTCATGGTCTCCGACCTCAAGGAGCGACTTGAACCGATCGGTCAACTCTCCCTGCTCGACGGCGTGGCGACCGCGATCGGCGCCCACTACGAGCGCAGCGACGCCCCCGTCGCCGATTTCGTCGCCCGTCGGAACCGCGCGGCGGTGTCAGACCTCGTCGGCGATATCCACCGAGCGCGGGGCGACCTCGGAGCCGCCGAGAGCGCATATCGCGCCGCCGAAGTGCTGCGTGAGGGTCTACTCGCAGAAAAGCCGGACGACCCGGAGCTCCGCTTCGAACGCGCCGAGAGCTATCGGCGAACAGGTCTGCTCGCGCGGACCCGGGGCGACCTCCTTGGCGCAAGGCAGAGCCTCGAGCGGGCGCATGCGCTTCGCACGGCTTTGCATGGCGCAGCTCCGGACGACGCCAATCTCACCCGGGCAATGATCGAGAGCGAGCTCGACCGCGGCGACATCGCGGCGCTGACGGGCGACCTCGAGGCGGGGCTCGCTGCCTTCGCTGAAGCGGTCTCGCTCAGTCGGCAGCTCGTCGCGGCCTCGAATGGCGAGCCAAGTGCTCGGCATGAGCTCGCGCGGGCCCTCGACGCCCTTGGGCTCGCACAGCTCGACATGGGCCGCAGCGAGGCGAGGGCGACCTTCACCGAGGCCCTCACTCTTCGAACCGAGCTCGTCGCGAAGCACCCGAGCAACCTCGAGTGGCTCTACCGAATGGCGGTCGCGCACACGCGGCTTGCCGAGCTCGACGAGCGGGCAAAGGACTTCGGCGCGGCGCAGCGCGGCTGGCTCGAGGCGACGACCATCCTCGAGCGCCTCGTCGCTCAGGACCCGGGCCAGGCCCGTTGGGCGCGCGACCTCGCGGTTCAATGCAACCGGCTCGGGGACCTCGAGGCCCGCACGGGAGACCTCGCCTCGGCGCTTCTCCGCTACGAGCGTGGCCTCATCGAAACGAGGGGGCTCGCAGCGCGCGACGCCTCGAACGCCGAGCTCGCGCGTGACGTCGAGGTCAGTCACAACCGCATCGGCAGATTGCTCCTTCGGCTCGAACGCGCAAGCGAAGCGCTTCCTCATTTTGAGAAGGCCCTCGAGATCGCCGAGCGCCTCGAACGTCTCGATCGCGCGAACACCCGAGCGAGCCACGACGTCGCCTTCACACTTCTCGCCGCGGGTGAGGCCCTCCGCGCCCTCGGGGACGAACCGCAGGCTTCCGACCGGTTCACGAGTTCGAAAACTCTCCTTCATGCGCTCGTGTCCCGCGACCCGACGAACACCCCGTGCAGCGCCGATCTCGAACTGGCGACGCGCCTGATGGGAGGCCCGGCGACAGGGGTCGCAGGCTCCACGGACCAGGGTCAGAGGCTCTCGCCCGGGGCGAACTCGACGCTGCCGACACAGCCCCAGAGACCCGCTCCGGCGAAACAGGACACAGACGACGACGTCAATCCCTGAGCGTCTGGATTCGCTGTGCGCCTTCGCACATCCACACCTCTCTCAGCAGCTTTTCAGGCGGGTCCGCGCCTTCGAACCAAAAAAAAGCACGATTTCAAGTTCCCTTCCTTCCCAAGCGGCGCCTTTTGTTGCTTCTATGCGCCGCGCCTCGAGGCGACCGTGAGGAGGTTCATGTGAGACATCCGGGAATGAAGGCGGGAACGACGATTGCGGTGTTTGTTGCGCTCAGCGCCCTTGCAGCGTGCGGCGACGAAGGCGGCGGTGGCATCCGCGGCGGGGCGCTCCCCCGCATGGAGGTCAGCGAGGGAAGCCGACCTGTCACGCTCAATGGGACGGTGACGGTGTCGAGCCTGAGCCAGACCTCGATCCGCGTCTCGAACTCGGGCAACGGCCCTCTCTCGATCAACTCGATCGAGATCGAGGCGACCCCTCCCGAGGCTTTTGCCATCATCTCCCTCCCGACACCGACCGCGGCAGCGCCCGTGGTGGTCGAGCCCGACGGGCTCTCCCATGACTTCGCCATCAGCTACGACAGCTCGCTCGTCCCTGACGGCGTCCGCGCCAAGGCGACGATCCGCATCAACACCAACAAGACCATCGACGGCTACTCGACCTTCACCTTCTATGCGGCCCCCGAAGCGGCCGTGGCGAAGCTGCTCGTCCAGCCTCCCGTCCTCGACTTCGCGACCGTCCAGGAGAGCCAGTCGTCGACCAAGCCGGTGAGCCTGCTGAACACCGGCTCGGCCTCCCTCTCGATCTCGAAGATCTATTTCTCCGGCCATCTCGGCTTCAGCTTCCAGCTCGCTGGGACCACCTACAGCGTCACCGCGGAGAGCGCGTCGAACGGCATCGTTCCCCCGGTCCCGTTCGAGCTCGCTGCAGGCGCGGCCCAGCAGATCGACGTGACCTACACCGCCGCGGGCGCCGAGGCGGCCCAGGGTTCCCTCGTCTTCGTGTCGAACGACCCCGGCGCCCCGAACGGCACCGAGGTCAAGCTGTTTGCAAACCTCGAAGGCCCCTGCGTGAAGGTCAACCCCTCGCGCGTTGACTTCGGCGGCAAGGTCGTTGGTCAGCAGGCCGAGGTCGAGGTCGAAGTCCAGTCCTGCGGCGACGTCGAGCTCGTCATCTCGGACATCGAGCTCCTGAACGATGGAAACGGCGTATTCAGCATGGATAAGTCCCGCGTCGGGACCTTCCCCCTCACCATCCCCGCGGGCGACTCGGTCATGCTGCCCGTCACCTACTTCCCCTCGGCGGTCGCAGCCCTCGGTGCCGATGGTGAGTTCGTTCGCGATAGCGGCAAGATCCAGATCCGCTCGAACGCCTACCTCGCGAGCCTCGACCTCGACCTCTCGGGCTTCGGCACCGATGGCAGCTGCCCGACGGCCGTCATCAACGTCGCCCAGGGCGAGGAAGTCCTCCCCCAGACCCGCCTCCAGCTCGACGCGAGCGCATCGACCGCCTCCTCCGGACGCATCACCGGCTGGGAATGGTCGGTGGTTCAGCCCTCGGGTTCGGTCTCGACCTTCGTCCCGAGCGCCTACGTCGAGAAGCCCACCTTCGAGGCAAACATCGTCGGCACCTATACCTTCCGCCTCAAGGTCTTCGACCAGCTCGGCACCGAGAGCTGCTCGCAGGCGGAATACGTCGTCAATGTGACCTCTGATGACGCCATCCACGTCGAGCTTCTCTGGCGCACCCCTGGCGACATCAACGAGTCCGACACCGGTGGCGGAATGGACTTCTCGGCAGGCTCCGACCTCGACCTCCACTTCCTTCACCCGTCCGCACTCGGCCAGTACTTCGACTGGACCTACGACTGCTATTGGGAGAACCCGCTCCCCGAGTGGGGCGTCTTCAGCCCGTCCGACAACCCCCGCCTCGATCGCGATGACACCGACGGCGCGGGCCCGGAGAACCTCAACGTTGCCGTGGGCGAGCAGAACGTGCGCTACCAGGTCGGCGTACACTACTGGAACGATTGGGGCTACGGTGCCGCTCTGACCACCGTGCGCGTCTACATCTACGGCATCCTGCGCGACCAGTGGGCAGACGTCTCGCTTGTCAACGCCGACATGTGGGACACCCACTACATCGACTGGCCCTCGGGAGTTGTGACCCGCATCACCCGCCCGGGTGGCTCACCGCGCATCACCTCGCAGTACCCCGTCCCCGGGCTCGGCGGCGGTCTCCCGTTCTGAGATCGACCTGACCTCACGAAAAAGGGCGGCTCACTGGGCCGCCCTTTTTGTTTCGGAGGAAGGTATCCTGGCTACGCTGGTCACGGCATATCGAAATTTCGATTTTCGAGTATTTCGATTTCCGTGATTTCTGCGCTCAGCCAAGCGACTTCACGAACGCCTCTGCCAGATTCTGTGACACCGCTCTTCGATAGGCCGCCGTCGAGCGGATATCGTCGATGGGGGTCACATCGCGCGCAATCGCGGCCTTCGCCGAGACCGCGAGGAACGCGTTCACCCCCTCGCCCGCGAGCGTCCCCATGAGGTGGGTCGCGAGCGTCGGCACGGGCTTCACCGCTCCGAGACCAACGCGCGCCTCGAGGATGGTCTTGCCCTTCATGAGGGCCCAGCCCGCAAAGCAGACCTTGGAGATCGCTTGCCAACTGCGCGTCCCGACCTTCTCGTAGAAATGTCGGATATCGCCCTGCTTCCTCGGCAGACGGACCGCCCTCAAGAGCTCATCGGGCCGCTTCTGGGTCTGCTTGTAGCCCGTATGAAATTCGGCATAGGGGAGCGTCCGCACACCCGCTTTGCTGATGAGTTCGACCTCTGCCTCGTATGCAAGCAGGGCGGGCGGCGAATCGGCGGCCGGCGACGCGTTCATGATATTGCCGCCGAGCGTCCCGCGGTTCTGAATCGCGATGGCGCCCGACTCGACCGCCGCCTGGACGAGCATCGGGAATTCGCGCTGCAGGACGACGTGGTCGCGGATATCGCGATAGGTCGAGTTTGCGCCAATCTCCACATGACTGTCTGTCACCGAAATTCCCGACAGCTCGGAGAGCCCGAGAACCGACAGATACCGACCCGCGGGCAGGCGCCCCATCTCGAGGACGACCATCAGATCGGTCCCGCCCGCAAAGGGCGTCCAGACATTCGGCTCGTTCGAGAGACGCGTCAGCGCGTCGTCGAGCGAGCGTGGGGTCTCGAGGTGATAGGAGGGGATATGACCTCTCATGCCGTACCTCCGCGCGCGAGAATGTCTCGGGCTGCGTCTTTGACCGCATCGAGAATCTTCATGTAGCCCGTGCAGCGGCAGAGATTGCCGCTGAGCCCCTCTTTGAT
>VFQT010002146.1_pt1 | contig 21074 bp, 14 predicted proteins | sample 3512381 | NCBI WGS metagenome assembly VFQT01 (sample SAMN10412376, study PRJNA504923) | tailings metagenome | isolation source: Relicate 2 Philex TSF3 active mining site | place: Philippines: Tuba, Benguet | collected 2017-08-29
ATTGCTAACGCAGCACTTTCTCCATGGTCCTGCCTTTGGCCAGTTCGTCCACCAGTTTGTCCAGATAGCGGATTTCACGCATCAGGGGGTCTTCGATTTCTTCAATGCGCACTCCGCAGATGACACCTTTGATCAGCTCGCGACGCGGATTCAGTGCGGGCGCCTGAGCAAAAAAAGTTTCAAAGTCGGTGCCATTCTGCAGCAATGCCTGCAGCTGCTGCGAGGTGTAGCCGGTCAGCCACAGCGTCACCTGTTCCAGTTCGGCCTGAGTGCGGCCTTTCTTTTCCACTTTGGCGATGTAATGTGGCCAGACGCTGCTGACTGTCATGGTGTAGATGCGGTGTTTTGCCATGGGGCAGATGTCCTGTGTCTGCAGCAGGCTTTGCTGTAGGTATTGGTCACTGCGCAGCATGTTAGCAGAAGTTGGGGGCACCCCCAGGTGAGAAATCTGCCGTTTTCCGGCAGTTGCCAGCGGCAATTATTCGCCCGCCAGTACTTCCCGCACCTGCACTTTCACCGCAGCGCGGATCGGAGCCGCGGCGGCCAGTGTGCCGACGGCAGCCACAGCTGCCAATGTCACTGCAAGCTCCTGCCACGGCACGTCAGCGCCTGTGCTTTTCAGATGCGGCAACATGGCAATCAGGGCAGAGACCGTGCCGGTGATCAGTCCCCAGAACAGCAGGGCCGAGTTTTCGGCAGAGATCAGCCAGATGATGCGCGAGGTGCGAAATCCGAGGGCTCGCAGCAGGGCAATTTCCCGACGTCGCTCCAGTACGTTCCGCAGCATCACGGCCGCCAGGCCCAGTGTGCCCATCAACAGTCCCAATCCACCCAGCAACTGAAATGTGGCGAGGTACGTGTTCTGCACAGCGAGGAATCCGGCCAGTCGGCGGCTGACAAGTTCGCAGTCCACCCCAAACGGTTGCAGGGCCGTCTCCAGAGCTCCTGCCGCCACGTCTCCGCTGGCCGCATCCGGTGTCTCGATGAGGAAATACCGCGATCCGGAAATCTCCGGGGCGATCTGCTGCAGCCTGTCAGCCGACATCACCAGCACTCCCTGAAAAATGCTGCTGTCGAGCATGCCGACCACCTGCAGGGCGTGCGTGGGAGTCTGGGAATCCGGGAACAGAATCACGTCTCCGATCTTCTTCTTCAGACTGAATTGCAGCGTATTCAGGTCACCAATGACGGGAATGACCGGCAAAGGCTGGTCAGCCTCGGGCACGGTCCGGGGCTGCATGTCTGAGGTCAGCAGCGTCCACGGCTGCTGGCCGGGTGTGTCGGCAAAGCGGAAACCGCCGCGAGCAATGAAATCCGGTGAAGCACCGAGGATTCCGGGCAGTGAGGTCTGAAACAGGTTCAGGCAACTGGCATCTTCCCCCGGCCGCACTGGAAAACTGTAGATCTGTGTCCGGGCTGGCAGCCGTGTGGCATCACTGGCATCAAGGCCCAGTCGCAGCCGCCCGTCGGACGTGTTCAGGTCGAAAAGAATCGGCTGCGATGATTCGGCTACGAGGCGAAAGCCGCCATTGCCCGTCTGCAGATCGGGCGTTTCGCCGACAGGGTTCCTGCGACCGGCCCCGACCGCCACAATCACAAACGCCGCGAAAGCAATCAGGGCAGCGGTCAGCAGGCTGCGCTGAGGATTGCGAGCAGCGTTGGCCAGTGACAGACTGGTCAGTGAAGCGATCGGTGATCCGGTGACCGCATCGCCGGCGCGCCGCTGCAGCAGTCTTTTCAGGCTCAGCAGCCCCGTGGCCAGCCATGCAAACCCGGCCAGAAAGAAACAGACAATGGTCCACGACATGCCGCCAAAGGCTTCAGAGGCCGGCATCAGGCCGGCCAGGATGACCGTGGGCAGGCTGATGGCGGTGACAATCGAGCCGAAGTACAGCAGTTGGCTGAGCAGACCGGAGAGGCGTCCGGCGGAGCCTGGCAGATGGTCGGATGCCAGCCCCTGCAGCAGTTCGCGAGGCTCGCGCTGAGTCGTGCGTCGCACCGCATTCCAGATCACAAAGACCGAAAGTCCGAACGAAACTGCTGCAGCGATCACCAGTGACTGCGGTCGCAGCTCCAGCCGCAGAAAGGTGGTCCCGATGGCACCAACCCACCACGTGGTCAATCCATGAATCATCAGGCGGGCGAATTGCACGGCCAGCACGGCTCCGATCACAGTGCCCGCCAGCGCCACCACGCCACCCTCGGCCGTCAGCAGCCTGCGGGCTCGTGCGGGAGTGAATCCGACCGCTTCCAGCAGCCCAATCTGATTGACCCGCAGCCGAACTCCCAGCTGAAACATCAGTGCTGCCAGCAGAATCGCTGACAGAATCAGAAAGAAGCTGAATCCGATGAACAGCCAGGTGAAGTTGTTCGCTCCGACCGCCGCCTGCAATCCTTCGGCTCGAATCGGTCGAATTGCCAGGCCCAGTGACACGGGCTGCAGCAGAGGTCGAATTTCGGATCGCAGCCGATCGCTGAGAATCTGCAGTCGATCAGCCGGCAGCGAGACACCCTCGGAGGCGACGCGAATGGATGTGTACCGCCCGAAACGACTTTTCCACAGCTGTCCGGCAGCCAGCGGCGAAACAAAGGCTTTGGGTGCGGCACGATACGCCTCCCACCACGCATCGTCGCGGGGCGTGATGCGTTCCATTTCCATCGGGAACGGCTGCTTCCAGTCCGAAAAGCTTTCGGCGTTGGTGACTCCTTCGACGAACGGCGTCAGGCTGCGATCGAGGGAAACAGGATCGTCAGGTTTCAGAACGCCGCGGACAGTGAATGACCGGCGTGTTTCGGGCAGTTCGCCGTGACTGCCGACTTCATGCCAGCGTGCGTCCACAGTGTCACCGACGGAAACCTGCAGATCCTCGGCCAGCCACGCGGACAACACGATATCGGAATCCTGCAGCGGTGGCACCGGACTGCCGTCATTCAGCAGAAACGGGCCCAGTGGTGCCGGTTGTGCGAAGTCCACGCCGGCCACGATGGAGTACATTGAGTACCGCTGTTTGGGATCTGTTCGACCGGCTGCGGACAGCTCATTCACAAGGTACACCTGCACGGGTGAGGCTGTGACACCGGTGCTGCGAGCTGCGCTGAGGATCGCGTCGGAGAGCGGGTCGGACAGGATCATGGTGTCACTTTCGACCGACAGACAGCCCCGGTCTGTGAGCGCGCGAATCTGCAGTCCGACGTCGGCCAGGTCAATTGTTGCAGCAACAGCCTGCTGCAGCTGCTTTGTCTGAGCCACGTCCTGATCAATCAGAGTTTGCACAGTGTCAGCGGTGGCCGTGAATTCGCTGGCCGCACCGCCGAACAGCAGCGTATTGATGCGACCGGGGCGGGCGACAGGATTGCGTCGCGTCGCCTGCAGCTCCTGCAGATTCAGTCGCTGCTGGAATGTGGCGAGGGACAGAAAGGCGTTGTGCGGCAGCTGTTGCGAGGGTCGCAGGGAAAAACGGGAGGCTCCTGCGGTTTCCGGCAGGATACCGGTCACGGGCAGAACAATTTCCACGGTCAGGTTTTCACGTTCTCCCATCAGGCTGTCGCGGGGGATGGACGAAGGCAGTTCAACCCAGGCCGAGACGGAGTCTCCGACGGTCGCCTGCAGCTCCTGCGCCGTGCGCCAGCCGAGAACGATGCCGTCAGCCGGTGGTGCGGGGACGGAGCCGGTATTCAGGAGCTTCCAGTCGGTGGCCTGGATGCCCACCAGGGTCACTCCCGTCGTGCGGTGCAGAGTCCCCGTCGGATCTTTGCGTTCGACGCTGCCATTCAGGAGCAGAGCCGGGGCTGTGATTTGGGCAGCATTCTCGCGGGTGCTCAGTTCCTGAGCGAGTTTTTCCCGGAAGAAGACGGGGGCGCTGAGGGCGTGTGAAATGCCTCCGAGTCGACTGAGCGTCATCTGACGCAGGCTGCCACGTACCGAATCGCCAACAATCAGGCTGCCACCGATCACGGCGGTTGAGACGGCGACTGCCAGCAAAACCAGCAGGTGCGTGCGTCGATACCAGAGCAGACTGTTCAGCAGCAGACGAAGCATGGGGGCGTTCCGGTCATTCAGATGGCCATTGAGCTGGAGTGCTCAGCGAAATTCGATGCGCTGCGGACAGAAGCGACGCAGGCGGTCCGGGTCAATCTGCACTCCCAGTCCTGGTGCGTCGGGGATCTGCAGGAAGCCTTCGCTGTCAATCACGAATGGTTCTGTGGTGAGTTCATCGATGTAGGCACAGGGTGTCAGGTATTCGACGTAGCGAGCGACAGGCAGGAAGGCAGAAATCTGCAGGTCAGCCGCCAGTCCGATGGCAGTATTCCAGCCGTGCGGAACGACCTGAACATTGTGATCCTGGGCCAGCCAGGCGATCCGGCGGAATTCGCTGAGACCGCCGTTCTTGGTGACATCCGGCTGGATGATATCGACGGCATGTCGCTGCAGCCATGGCTGGAATGCCTGACGTCGTGTCAGCACTTCACCGCTGGAAATGGGCACGGGTGACACACGAGTCAGCTCGACAAAACCGTCGATGTCATCGGGAGGCAGTGCTTCTTCGAACCAGACGATGTTGTAATCGGCCAGCATTTCGGCGGTGTTGCGTGCCCAGTTGGTGCCGTGTGGCCAAAACTGTTCGCTGCCGCCGGCATCGACCATGAGCTCGACCTTGTCTCCGACGACACTGCGAGCGGTGCTGACAAGCAGTTCATCGAAGCTGCAGTCGCGTCGACCGAAGGGACGCCAGCCCATTTTGATTGCCTGGAACCCGCGAGCGACGACGGTTTCGAGGTTGCGTGCCAGCAGGTGCGGTTCATCGAACAGAATGGAACCGTAGGGTTTGATGCGGGAGCGGTAGTTGCCGCCGAGCAGTCGGGAGACGGACTGGCCGCAGGCCTTGCCCATGATGTCCCACAGAGCGATGTCGATGCCGCTGATGGCGTGAGTGACTGAACCGCCGCGACCCTGCCAGAATGTCGACTGGTGCAGCATCTCAGAAACTCGCTCCGGCTCATTGGCCGGCTGGCCTTTCAGGAGTGGCCAGAGCAGTTCGACGGCGCCGGTGATCAGTTTCCCCGAGGTGAAGCAGCTGCCGAATCCCTGCAGTCCCTGATCTGTGTGGACAATGACGAGTGTGTGCAGGTTTTCCTGCGGTTCGTGACCCTGTGGCCAGCCGCCGTCTACAGTCGCACCCGTCAACGGGCACACATCAACTCCAGTGACCTTCACTGTCTTTCTCCTCGTTTCCCCGGCCTTGAAAAATGCGGTCCTGTGAAACGCAGCATACGAAAACGGGGGCGGGAATCGTAGTGTGCGAGAAAACAGGGATTGACTGCGGGAAGGCTGGCTGACGGGTCTTGCAAAAGGTCGGCAGACAGTTGAGAGTAGGGTACGGTTTTGGGATGTGTGTTCAGGTACAGCAGCGAGTTATCTGCGATGAAGTTTTCACAGCCGGAGATCTTCGATATTCCGCGGCTGCTGCGTGAGTCCAGTCTGCAGCACGTGGAGTATCATCCGGTGCTTCCCAGCACGAATACTCTGGCACTCCAGCTGCTGCAGCCTTTGGCAGCGTGCAGTCCGGCTTTGGTGCTGACAGCCGAACAGACGGCGGGTCGCGGTCGCAAGGGGAATCTGTGGTGGTCATCCGCTGGTGCGCTGACGTTTTCGCTGGTGCTGCGTTCTCAGCAGCTGCCGCTGACGCCTGAAAGGCGACCACTGGCTGCGATCGCAGCGGGGATGGCCGTCCGTGATGCGCTGTGCGGGCTGGCGCCTGAGCAGGAATTTCTGCTGAAGTGGCCCAATGATGTGCTGAGCGGTCCACGGAAGATCTGCGGAATTCTGGCTGAGCAGCATGGAGCCGGCGACGAACAGGCGCTCGTGATTGGCATCGGGGTGAACGTCAACAATTCTCTGCTGGAAGCTCCGGAAGAGATTTCACGTCGGGCCGTTTCTTTGGCGGATCTGCTGGGACGACCGCTGGATCTGACTGAAGTGCTGCTGCAGATCCTGCTGCGACTGGACGCCAGAATTCAGCAGTTCAGCAGTCAGCCGCGGATGGCCATGGCAGACACCAACAGATGCAGTGTGCTGAACGGTCGTCTGGTGTCGGTGCAGCAGGGCGAGCATGCAGTGCAGGGGATGTGTGTGGGGATTGACGAAGATGGTCTGCTGGTGCTGCAGACTGAGCAGGGTATTGTGCGGTGTCCGACCGGCATTGTGAGTCAGTGGTAGCGGACTCGGGAACCATTTCTGTGGCGGGCCGGCATGGTGCCTGATGGGCCATCGCGGTCAGGGCCGCTTCAAATCATTTCCTGTGAGTTGACTCGACTTCAGCAAGTGCTCGTTCGGAGGCATTTCCTATTGATAAATACGTTGTTGCAGATACACAGCCGAGGTGCAGCCTGCGATTTCTGACGAACTTTGCCCTCGGGCAACGTGAGGTTCCAATTCGGCTATATCCAACTGACTCGAACTGTGAAGGCCACCGAGCGCGTGGCGTCTCTACAAATGCCCGGAGCAGCAGCACAGGCGTCTTCGATACGGCAGACACAAGATGACCGACGGCACTGATGAAGGGATGAGCAGCAAACGCATGTCAATCCAACGCTGCGCCGGCGGATTCAGCAACCGCGAGAACTTCAAAACAGCAATCGTATTCCAGTGCTGCAGCGGGCTGAGTCCGGACCCACAATAAACCCGGGTGGACCTTCCGGAGCCACATTGCCCGGTGTGGATCGCTATGTCATGATGTCCCACAGGGGCTGGGCGCCTTCGACGCCGACGAGTGAGTTGTCCAGACCACTGAAGTAATAGGTCAGTTTTTCCGGGCTGAGACCCAGCAGGGTGAGAATGGTGGCGTGCATGTGCTTCACATGACATTCGCGGTCCACGGCACGACTGCCCAGCTCGTCCGTGCCGCCATAGCTGACACCGCCCTTGATGCCTCCGCCCGCCATCCAGACTGTGAAACCGTAGCTGTTGTGGTCACGTCCGCTGCCTTTGGCGTACTCGGCCGTTGGCTGGCGTCCGAATTCACCACCCCAAACGATCAGTGTGTCCTGCAGCAGTCCTCGTTCCTGCAGGTCCTGAATCAGTGCTGCCATGGGCCGATCGGTTTCGGCTGCATGCAGGTTGTGATTGGCTTCCATGTCCGTGTGAGCGTCCCAGTTGTCGTCGTTGTGGGCGCCGCCGGAGTAAATTTGTACGAAGCGGACGCCGCGTTCCACCAGTCTGCGGGCCAGCAGGCACTGCCGTCCAAATTTTTCGCTGCGAGGATTGTCCAGTCCGTAAAGCTGCTGAGTGGTCTGAGTTTCCTGGGACAGGTCGACAGCTTCCGGTGCCGAGGACTGCATCCGCCAGGCCAGCTCGTAGCTGGCAATTCGAGCCGCCAGGCTGGAGTTGTCTGCGCGAGTCTGCAGGTGCTGTTCGTTGAGTTGTCGGAGTGTGTCGAGCATCCGGCGCTGTGGTTGTCCGGCGAATTCCTGGGGCGGCTGCAGATCCAGAATGGGTGATCCGCCTGAGCGCATGACAGACGCCTGGTATGTGGCCGGCATATAACCACTGCTCCAGTTCTTCGCCCCGCTGATGGGACCACCGCGAGGATCCAGCATGACGACGAATCCGGGCAGGTTTTCATTGACACTGCCCAGTCCGTAGTTCACCCAGGATCCGAGGCAGGGATGTCCGCTGAGAATGCGGCCGGAGTTCATCATCAGCATGGCAGAGCCGTGAATTGGCGAATCGGCCGTCATGGAGTGGATGAAGGCGATGTCGTCAACTTTTTGAGCCAGATGGGGGAACAGATCGCTGACCCATTTGCCGCATTCACCGTACTGCCGGAATTTCCAGCGAGGCTCCACAATCCGCCCCTGATTGCGATGCCCTCCGCGACCGAAGGTCTTCACTTCGATGGTTTTGCCATCCATGCCGTACATGCCGGGTTTGTAATCGAAGGTATCGATCTGGCTGGGGCCACCGTACATGTAGAGAAAGATGACATGCTTTGCGCGTGGCGTGACATGAGGTGCCTGTGCGGCAAGCGGATTGCGAAAAGTCACCGCTGCTTCATCGGCGACGGCGGTGTGCTGAAAACCATCTGACGTCAGCAGTGACGTCAGGGCCAGCCCGGGGAAACCGCAACCGGACTGCCAGAGAGTTTCGCGACGAGTACGGCCACAAAAATTGCGAACGGCCATGCAGCACCCTGAACGGAAATCAGCCGGGTTTCCAATGCCAATGCGAGACCCGACAGAATACCGCGACTCAGACCGGGAAAACAGTCGGAATTGAGGGAATTCCGGGTCGGATTACTGTGCCGAGGAGCGGCTGCCGTTAGGGGAGCCGACGATGGGAGTGCCGTCCGGCAGTGGTCGTGCTGCAACCCGCAGCCGCAGCCCGTGAGCCAGCTCGCGGATCGCCGGAAACTGCTCAAACGAATTTTCATAGACCCAGACTGTGACCACGGAATCCGGCGGACAGGTTTCCAGCTGCTGGCGAAAACGTGAGCCTGGACGCAGGGCGTCGGCCACCGGTTCCTGAACCAGCGATTCTTCTGCCTGCAGCTGCCACTTTGAAACGCTCACACGAACTCGCAAATCACCAGTCTGCAGTGATTCCAGGGCCGAGCCACCTTCCTTCTCGACGGTGTATTTCATGGTGTAACCACCCACGGGTCCCACCACACCTTCAAACTGGCTGAAACGCATGATGGTGGAACGTCGCGCCAGGACCTGGTCCTTCAGGCGGTCCAGCAGATCGTTCAGCGGAATCATGCTGACCATGCCTCCGTCAACTCGAAAATGCACATCATCCGACTCCACCGGTTTGGTCACCGGTGACAGGCGATGATTCAGTCGATCGGCCGGCTGAGTTTTCTGCTGGGCAGCAGTCAGCTGCTCGGTCAATTGCAGCGTTTCGACAGCGACGGTGCGAGTTTTTTGCTGAGTTTGTTTTTCGGCGTCCAGTGTGCGTCGCAGGGCGGCTTCCAGTTCGCTGTGTTTCTGTTCAGACACTTTCAGTGAGTTCTTCAGGGTTGCCACTCGCGCAGCCGCGGCGTTGCGTTCGGCGGACAGTTTTTGTTCCCGACGTCCCTGAGTTTCGCGCTGAGTCTGCTGCGTTGTCAGTTTCTGTCGGACTGCTGCGTTTTCCTGCTGTGCTGCCTGAAACTCTGTGGCAGCGCTCTGCAGTTGCTGCTGCAGCTGCCGTTCAGCTGTTTCGGTGGTTGCCAGATCGCGCTGCAGGGCCTGCCGTCGAGCTCCGACGGTTTTGATGGCAGTATTCTGGCTGGCACTCAGCGATTCTGCGGCCGCCGCCGCGGCGGCTGCCCGTTCTGCTGCTGCCGGATCCGGCGGCAGTGGCTGTCGCTGCAGTCGAACTCCCACAACCACGATCAGGATGATCAGAATCCCGACGATGTTGCAGACAACGTCGAGGAACGAGTCGGATCCGAATTCCAGTTCTGCCCGCTGCATTCGTCGACTCATGGCTGAGCCTCCGCAGTTTCCGGTACTGAGGCATAACCTGTGTCGTCAGCCGGCAGCATATGGGGTGTGATTTCGTAAAGCGTCACAGACTGAATTCCGGTGCGTTTGAGTGACTGAGCGAGTGGCTGACGCCATTTTTCGCCACCGGGACTGACAATAAATCGCACGATGGGCAGCAGCTGGTCATCGGGTCTGCGACGGGCGTCGGCCAGTTCCTGGTTGACGCCTCGCAGCAATTCGGCTTCGGCCACCGACAACTGCTGGTATTTCAAATCCAGTGCCGGCTGCTGAGCAACGGTGAGGTGCTGATCGTCGAGGAACACGACGATGCCGACAGGGGCAGCGAGGGCCGAGTTTCCGCGGGCCCCGACAGGCCCAATCCGTCGCAGTGTATCCCGGTCGATGCGGGCGGGTTGCTGAGGCTGTCCGGCGGTCTGCTGTTCGCCTCCACCGAAGCGAGACTTCTGGCTGCCTGCGGCGGGAGCTCCGGGAATCTGACTGCCTGTTGTACCTGTCGCGGGATCCGGCTTTGTAGGCTGGTACCACGGCATATCGTCTGTGGTGGCGGAGCGTGGTGCGGAGGCGGTGGAGACTGTCGGCTGGGACGGATTCGCTGCAGTGCCCTCGCTTCTCGGGGCGCGGGCAGCGGCGCCCAGCGGTGTCGCCGAAAACGCATCACTGCGTCGTCCGACCAGTTTTGAGCCCTGGAGGGAGCCGTCGCTGTCGAACAGGGCATCGGCAAAGCGTTTCTCGCTGGGGTTGCGCAGTGAGGCAGCGACATCCGCGGGTGCAGTCCCGGGTGTGATTGCCGTCGCGGGGCCCGGCTGTCGTCCTTCGCGCATAGCGGTGAGTGATTTGCGGGTTTCTTCCGCTGCCTGATTGAGGGCTCGCTGGCGGGCGTAATTTTCGGCAAACTGCTCAGCCATCTGCTCGGCTTCCGCGGCACTTAACCGGCCGCCTGTGGGATTTGTGGCGCGAGCCGTGGCGCGATTGGTATAGAACGACGGTGGTGGCGCGACACCTCCGGCGTAGTAACGATTTTCCAGACGCCGGCGGGATTTCGACTCCTCCTCCATCACTCGCCCGTCAGGTCGGACTGAGAGTCGACGTTCGGCGGGCTGTTCTGAGTCGGGCTGTTGTCCGGCGGCCAGCCCGCGTCGGGACAGCTCGTCCTGTGTGATATCGAACAGTCGGGCGTAGAGTGCTTCGCGACGGCGGAAGGCCTCCTGCAGCGCCAGCTGAACGGCCGGAGGTTCGAGCAGATCGGCTCCGTCGACCACGACTTTGCGTTCAGCGGTCAGCAGCTCATAGCCGTAGTGGATCTTTGCTTCAGTCAGGATTCGCTGGGCACCATAAAACGGCAGACTGCCACCAGGTCTTACCAGCAGCAGCACGTAAGGCTCGGCTGTCAGCGAGCGTCCGCTGCGGTGCTGATGAATGGCGAGGATGGCGGACAGCAGCGGATTATCGCGCACAGGGAATTTTTCCATGTCGGCCATGGTGACGCGGATGGCATTTGGCAGGAATTCGAAGCCACCGGCTGAGACATCAATGACGATGGGAGTCCTGGTCGTACCGGTGGAATTGCTGAATTCCACCAGCGTGCGAACTCCGGACACCGCGGCGGCCTGGGCTTCGGCCGACTGGATTTGTTCGCGGAGTGCGACGATGGCGGATTGCTTTTCGAAGAGCAGCAGTTCGGCTTCCTTAACGGCATCTTCAGCGCGAGTCAGTTCGTCACGTTTCGCCAGCAGAGCCTGTTCGGCGGTGGTCAGGCGAGCCAGCAATTCGGCTTCTTCGGACTTCAGGTGCTGCAGGTCAGCTTCGGTGGAGGCCGAGGCGCCCGGGGCAGCGGCAGCCTGCAGCTGTGCCTGCAGACCGGCCAGTTCAGCACGGGTTTGGGCGAGCTGCTGATGTTTCTGCTCCAGCTCAGATTTGAGCGCGGTGACCTTCTGCTGCAGTCCCTGCAGACGCGTCTGCAGTTCAGCGGCGTTTTGCTCCATCGCCTGCAGTTCGGCTGATCGGTCGACGGGTTGAACGGCAGCCGCGGTGGTCCGGGTGGCGGACAATTCGGCCTGCTGATCGTGGCGAATTTTTCGCGTCATGACCAGCAGCAGCAGAATCAGCGATCCCATCGCGCAGACAAGGACTGCGAGAAAGGGGAAGAGTGAAACGCTGTGCCGATATTGCCGCCGAGCCATGATGTTCTCTGATCAAGCAGATCGTCGCGGGGAAATCAGGCGGCCGACCGCAGGTGCGTTCGAGCGGAGAGGGCCGCGACGGCAGCGTTCAGACTGCTGACCGTCTGTTCCAGGGAATCGACGATCTGCAGGGCCTGCAGATTCTGGTTCAGCTGATCCTGCAGTCGAGCCAGACGTTCTTCTGACTCGGTCAGCTGGAGCAGCGTGCGACCAAGGCGATGCAGTTCTTCGGTCTGACCGGCAGCTGACATGGAAGTGGTCTGCATGGCGGACTGCCATGCATCGACTCGCTGCACAAACGCGGACATGGCCTGCTGGAATTGCTGTGCCACGGTCTGAGAACTTTGCTGGAGAGCATTCGCGTAGTTGTCTCGAGCCAGCCCAAGGGACTCGCGGTGCTGACTGAGCGTGGACTCGGTATCGGCGGCGAGGTTGCGGGCCAGCTGGGTGGTCTGCTGACTTAGAGCGGCCTGCCAGTCGGACTGCAGCGAGGCGAAGCGGGCATTCCAGAATTCGGCCTGCTGGGCCAGCATGCGAGCGGTGAGTTCGGCGGCCTCCGCTCCGCTGTTGTGCTGAGATTCACTGCCGCGACCGAAGGCCGGCAGCAGCGCATTGATGCCAAATTCCTCGAGCTCATTCAAAACGGACTGTTCAGCTCGTTCGATGACGAATGTGCCAAAGACGAGGACCATGGACATTCCCAGTGCCTGAGCGGTGGTGTCGAAGGCCACAGCAAGACCGGAGGTGACTTCCGGCAGAGAGGAATCCAGTTGTTCCGGTGTCACATTGGCGATGGCCATGGTGATTCCGATGACGGTGCCGAGGAACCCCATGATGGGCACGGCCCAGGTGACGGTGCGAACCAGCTGAAAGCTTTGCACAAGCCGATCTGCAGCGAGGTCGGCGAGGTATTTGAGGTGGTCATCCAGTGCAGCATCAGCTCGGCGAGTGACGTGGTGCAGAATGTCGTGGAAACGCTGGCCGACGGCAGTGGTTGTGGTGTCGCTGGCGGCGGAATTCAGAAAGGCAGTCATTTCCGCCACGGCCTGATGCTGTGATGTTTGTCCGGCCGACCAGTTGCTTCGCGCCGCAAAGTCCCGCGCCGCCGCCAGGGCTCGCCACTCCCGCGGCAAGGCTCGCATCTTGGCCCACAGGATGGCCATGCCGAGAAAGAAGATGGCGGAGGTGACATATTCGAGCGGATGTCCGCAGAAATATCGCTGGAAGAATTCTTCGCCGTTCAAGGGTGCGGCGATCCACGGACCGACGACATAAAACAGAACCGTGACGCCCAGCGAGCCCAGCGCGGCTGGCCACAGAGTCGAGGAGGCAGATCGAGCGGCGGGCTGAGCGGATGCGTCACCGGCCTGATGGTTGCTGTGAGTCTGCACAGGGGGATCCTGCTGTTGAACCATGAAAAAGAATTTCTGCGAACGATACTCTTTCCGGAGTCTGTGGCTGGCTGTGTTTCCGGATTGAGAAGTCCGTGGAGGGTGATTGAGGGAGGTCAGGGGGCCCGGAATCGGCGAATGCTGCGCGGCGAAGCTGCGCGAGTGGCAGAAACTGCAGCAGCACTCGGTGTCAAGGTTTGCCCTGTCGTCAGCATCGTCATTGGCGGCAGGGTTGATTGAGGGAAAGTTCTGGGGGCTGGTACGGGGGAGTCAGTTGCCAGTTGCCAGTTGTTGTCTGTTGTCTGTTGTGGGTTGTGGGTTGTGTATGGGGCAATGGCCCCCCTCGCCCCTGGAAGGTGAGAGGGGTCGGGGGTGAGGGGTGAAGTCCCCCTGGTGCGCGTCTGCCGTAGTCTGAGCTTTAGCCTGAGCTCTGCCCGGCAGGGTTGTTTTTCTGGGGTGTTTTTTTAACCACAGAGGACACAGAGGTCACAGAGGAGAATTTTGCGGGTCTTTTCTCCTTTCAACTTTCTCTGCTCTGCTCTCTATGGCATGGATGCCATGTCCCCCTCACCCCCGACCCCTCTCCCCCGTTCCGGGGGCGAGGGGAGGAATTTGTGTTTTTTGTTGCTGTGAAAGCAGCAATGACACCCCTCGCCCCTGGAAGGGGAGAGGGGCCGGGGGTGAGGGGTGAAGTCCCCCTGGTGCGCGTCTGCCGTAGTCTGGGCTCTGCCTGGCAGGGTTGTTTTTCAGGGGTGTTTTTTTAACCACAGAGGACACAGAGGTCACAGAGGAGAATTTTGCGGTTCTTTTCTGCTCTCAACGTTCTCTGCTCTCCTTTCAATGGCATGGATGCCGTTGCCCCCTCACCCCCGACCCCTCTCCCCCGTTTCACGGGGGCGAGGGGAGGAAGTTGTGTTTTTTGTGCTTGTGAAGAGATCAGTGGCACCCCTCGCCCCTGGAAGGGGAGAGGGGTCGGGGGTGAGGGGTGAAGTCCCCCTGATGCGCGTCTGCCGTAGTCTGGGCTCTGCCTGGCAGGGTTGTTTTTCAGGTGTGTTTTTTTAACCACAGAGGGCACAGAGGTCACAGAGGAACTGTTGTGGTCAGTTTCTCCAGGCGCAAATAAAAAACCCGCACCGGGCTGCTGGCCTGATGCGGGTTTGATTTGTAATCAGCAACTGGTTGCTGAAGAATCAGTTCAGGATCTTCTCGGTGTCCTTCACGATCTTCGCAATCAACTCGGCGTTCAGCTCGTTGGCTTTGATCGCGTAGTTGACCTTCACGTTGGAGTCGACCCACATGCAGATCGTGATGGCAGCTTCGGTCGCCAGCTTGTAGTTGGCCGGGCCGGAGGTGTTTTCGAAGACGGTCAGCGGCGAGAACGCGATTTTGTTGTCGTCAGCGATCTTCTTCAGAGCCTTTTCCTGAGCATCCGGGTCATTGCTGAGGACGGTCACGAAAGCGGCCATCTTCTTCTCTTTGTTCTTTCCAACAACAGCGTCCAGTTCCTTCACCAGCTTCGTGGTGTTTTCGTCCATGTTGCGGACGAACAGACTGACAACAGGACGAGCACCGTACTGGCAGCGATAGCACAGTTTGGTTCCGGCAGCCGGGCCGGTCACGTCGGTGACGTAGAAGGCCGGCGGATACTCGTCAACCTGCAGGCCCGACTTCAGGTCGCCTGCATTCACAGCCTGCAGACCGAACATGGCAACGCCTGCCAGACACAGTGCAAAGAACTTCCTCATACCCTGACTCTCCCGAAGAAACGACCTGAAAACAGACGGTCCACAACACGGGACTGTCTGAGGCACAGCAAAAAGCCGGTTTCAACTGCCCCTAAGTCTTACGCTGTTCAGCCGGCAGTTCAAGCGATTGAACAGGTTCCGGACAGCGCCACGGCCGAATTATTCGGCTGCCGCTGTCAGACGTCGAATGGTTTCCAGGACATTCAACGCATCTTTTTCCGGATCCACAGCGGTGTTTTTGCGAGCAACCTTCCCATCTTTCCCAATGATAAAAGTCCAGCGGCTGGCGGTGACGCCGCGAGCCAGTACGTAGTCAGCCCCGTCAACCGTTCGAGTGATCCGGTCGCCAGCCCGGACTGGTACTCCGAACTGCCGCGCCACCTTGCCTTCGGAGTCCGAAAGCAGCGAAAAATTCAGGGAATGATGCCGATGGAACAGCTGCTGCCCCGGCGGCAGATCACCGCTGACCCCCACAACTTCAATTCCCTCGGCCTGCAGAGCCTGCAACTGGTCTCGATACAGGCAGGCCTGCTGAGTGCATCCGCTGGTGAAGGCGGCAGGGAAGAAAAAGACAACAACGTACTTTTTTCCGATGAAATCGTCAGATTTCCAGATCTGGCCGCTGGTTGAAATGGCCTGGAACGCAGGTGCAGCGTCACCTTCCCGCAGTGTCAGATCGGGGACTGAAGCAAATGCCCCGCTGGGCAGCGGGCGTGACGGATCGTCAGCGGCGAGGATGCCCCGGACCGGCACCAGCAGCGGCAAAAGCAGACTGAAAATGACCAGAACACGCATTAAAAAGCTCCGCGGCCGAATAGCAGACATTCGATTTCGGTCGCTGCTCCTTCAACGAAAACACTGAAAATCCTTCAGGTCCGTCAACCGAAGACCGTCGGCATTCGCCAATGACCGCAGGGATGAAACGCAATCGGCAACATCGCCTTGCAACACGACGGAGCGGTTGCAGGAGACTGCACAACGGCGGGAAAATCCATGGCAGGAGAACTGGCGAGTTTGCCGGCAGGGACTGAGCGCAGGTGAGGCGCTGGCAGGACGAGTCAGAATATTCAGGTTTTGTGTTAGGGTCAAACCGACAATTTGCAGAAGTGGCGGGATTTTCGGGAATCTGAAAACCAGGGCTGAGGCTTTCAGTCACCAAGAGAGAACAGGCGTCGGATGGCCTGGAGCAGTCCTTCGGGGGTGCCTGCACGAGCCTCATCCTTGAGTGCTTCAAGCGGGGGATGCAGCAGTTTATTCACAATTCGACCGATCGTCGCTTCAATCGCATCCCGCTGGGATTTTTCCAGATTCGGAAGCTTGCGGAACAGCCGGTCCAGCTCGGCTCTGCTGATGTCGTTCCAGTGTTCCCGCAGCCTGTTGATCACCGGTCCGGTCGCCCGGTGGTAGATTTCCTGCATGAAAGTGCGAGTCTGGTTGTTGATGATTTCCTGAGCCTTGTGGATTTCCCCCCGTCGGGCCCGGCGATTGCGTTCGCAGGTTTCCTCAAGGGCATCCAGGTCATACAGAAAAACATTGTCATCCAGCCGGGCGATCTCGGGGTCAAAATCCCGCGGTGCAGCGAGGTCCAGGATGAATACGGGTTGCTTTGCGGATCTTCGCCGAGCATCGGCAAAACGTTCTTTGGTGATCAGTGTCTGTGCGGCACCCGTGGTACTGACAATCACGTCCGCCTTCGCCAGCCACGAATCCAGTTCGGAAAAATCCACGGCCTCGCCACGGAAGGTCTGTGCCAGCAGCTCAGCCCGCTCGCGACTGCGGTTGGCCACCACAATTCTCCGCACACCCTCGGACTGCAGATATGTCAGCGTTTCACTGGCCATCTCACCCGCACCGATCAGCAGCACCGTCTTGTTGTCAAAGCGGCTGAAAATGCTTTTGCCAAAGTCGCCGACCGCGACACTGGCGATCGAGACTCGGCCGTCCGCGAGCGCTGTTTCCGTGCGGACCTGAGCAGAAACCTTGAGTGCATACTGAAACAGGACGTTCGTCAGCGGACCGCAGGCGGAATTCTCCTGAGCAACCCGATACGCCTCCTTCACCTGATTCACGATCTGCGGTTCACCCAGCACCATGCTGTCGATACTGCAGGCCACCTGGAACAGGTGAGACACTGCGTCAGCGCCCGAATGTGCCAGGACAGCTCCGGTGAATTCATCCGGCGGCACGTTGTGAAACTGGCTGATGAACCGTGTGATATCGTCGAAGCTGACGCCATCCTGCTGCCGCTCGTCCGCCGCATAAATCTCCACCCGGTTGCACGTCGACAGCACGACAATTTCAGATTCCGGATGCCGGGCACGCCACTGCGTGTACGCTTCCGACAACTGCTGCTGGCTGGAAAATGCCAGTCGCTCCCGCAGCTGCACTCCGGCCATGTGATGATTGCAACTGACGACCAGCACATTCATGGCGCTGATCCTTCAGTGACAGGGACCTGAGACGCTCCTGCGGCAGGCTGCTGCCGCAGGCTTTCAGCAGGACGCCCGTGAATGGAATTCAGCGACCCGGCGCCGGCCAGCAGCATCGGACCCAGGACAGTCAGCAGCAGAAACCCGCCACTGAGAAATGACAGCATGGCCACCGATCTGCCCGGCCGCTGGGCGGCCTTCATGGTGCGAATCAGCACCGCCACCATCGCCAGCCAGACCACAATCGTGGTCACAATGGTTGGGTCTTCCCACGGAATGCCCGCCTGCCACGAGTCGCGAGACATTGAGATCAGCAGGAAACCTGTAATCAGGCCGATCGTCAGGCAGGGTACGGAAAACAGCACCATCCAGCGATTCCACGCCGCCAGGTTTTCCAGACTGGGCAGCGACAGACGCATCAGAAACCGTGACCGATTACGCAGCCGCTGATGATGCAGCACATACATCAGCCCCGATAACGCCGCTCCGGCCACAGCCCCGATCCCCAGCACCAGTGAGGCCGCATGAAACATGCCCCAGCGTCTGAGCGTAACTTCGCGGAGCGTCCCGGCCGCCTGAGGACTGGCGAACAGTGCGGCCGTTACCAGCAGCAGCACCGCCGGCAGCAAAAACAGCCCATGCGCCAGCTGCCGATGAGAAATCACCAGAATCAGATACAGCAGTCCACCCAGCCACGCCAGCACCAGCAGCCAGTCCTGCTGACTGGTCAGCAGGGGCGGCAGGTCCTCAACCCGGCTGCGAGTCAGGAGGAAGGACGTGTGGGCAAGAAATCCGGCGGCTGCAAAGCCTATGGCCAGGGTTCGCAGAACGGAAACCGGTTTGCGCAACAGCAACAGCACCTCGAAACCCAGCGATGCGAGGTAACTGAGCAGAAAACAGTAAATGTGAACTTTCGCGAGGAAGCCCACAGGGTGGCTCCGGGGTGTTCAGGAAAACAGGGTGAAACGGTTAACGGACGGCAGGAGCCGTTTGCCGGGGGGCGAGGGGTGAAGTTCGAGGCATGGCGGACACGAGGGACGGTGCTCGGGCTGGAAAGCCCGAGCTACGGGAGAACACGAGGGACAGTGCTCGGGCTGGAAAGCCCGAGCTACGGGAGGCACGAGGAAACGAGGGACAAGGCCGTGACCGTTTGCCTACTCTAGGCCTGATTGGCCATTTCTTCCAGAACTTCCCGAACTGCACTGAGACCTTCGTCCAAATCGTCTGCTGAGACGTTTAATGCCGGCAAAAGCCGTACAACCGTCTCGTTCGTGGCGTTCACCAACACCCCGCGTTCCATGCATTTTGCCACCGCGGGGCCGGAGGGGATGGTTAAATCGATGCCGATCATCATGCCACAAACCCGCACTTCGCGAATAATCGGCAGTTCTGCCTGCCAGCCCTGCAGCTGAGTTCTGACTGCAGCCGAAACCCGCTGGATGTGCTGCAGCAATCCTTCCTGCTCAATCGTCTCGCCCACCGCCAGCCCGGCCGCCATGGCCAGCGAGTTTCCTCCGAAGGTACTGGCGTGCATCCCCGGTCGCAGATCGACGGCGAATTCGTCCCGGCAGATCATCGCCCCGCAGGCCACTCCGCCCGCCAGCCCCTTGGCCAGAGTGATCACGTCCGGCTGCACACCCAGAGTCTGGTAGCCGAACCACGTTCCCAGTCGCCCCATGCCGGTCTGGACTTCGTCGAAAATGAGCAGCAGTCCGTGTTCGTCGCAGAGTGTTCTGAGTGTCTGCAGGAATCCGGGCGCCGGGATTCGCACTCCGCCCTCGCCCTGCACCGGCTCAATCATAATCGCCGCAGTCTCGTGATCGATCAGGCTGCGGACCGTTTCGATATCGTTCATTTTGGCGTACCGGAATCCGGCCATCAGCGGCCCCAGGCCCTCGTGGTATTTGGGCTGAGCCGTCGCGGTGAGCGCCCCGAACGTGCGGCCGTGAAATCCGTTTTCAAACGTGATGACACGATATCGATTCTGAGCTGAACCGTGCAGCCGCGCCAGTTTGATGGCCGCTTCATTCGCTTCAGCACCACTGTTGCAGAAGAACGCCTTGCCAAAACCACGACTGCAAAGAAACTCGGCAAAACGTCCCTGCTGTTCAATATACCAGGTATTTGGCACATGAATCAGTCGCGCTGCCTGCTCCTGAATCGCCTTCACCAGCCGCGGCGGTGAATATCCCAGAATGTTGCAGCCCCAGCCGGGAAACAGGTCCAGGTAACAGCGCCCATCCGCATCCCACACTCGCGAACCTTCACCTCGCACAAGAGCGATCGGCTGCCGACGATAATTCGGGATCACGTAGTCGTCAAACAGATCAATGATCGCCTGGCTGGCCGACAGAGCAGTGGCAGACATGAGGAGAACTTTCTGAGTCGTGGAGTTCCGTTACCGAGAGATGATGCCAGGACAGCCTTCAGCCATGAGGGGTTCGCCGGCTTGTCAGGGAACGATTTCCGTACCCACTCCGGTGTCCGAATAAATTTCCAGCAGTACCGAATGCGGCATGGCAGCATCCACAATATGCACCTTGCGAACTCCGGCGTCCAGAGATTCCAGAGCCGCTTCCACTTTCGGCACCATGCCACCAGCTATTGTACCATCCGCAATCAAGGCTTTCACCTGCGATCCCGTCACATGCGAAAGTCGGCTGGCGGGATTCTTCAGATCCGTCAGAATTCCCGGAATATCACTCAAAAAGACCAGTTTTTCGGCAGACAGAGCACAGGCGACCGCGGCCGCAGCAGTGTCCGCATTCACATTCAGCCGATGACCGACCTGGCTGAGTGCCAGACTGGGGATCACAGGGATGGTGCCGGTCGAGCAGACACGGGAAATCACATCCGTATCCACCTGCACGACCTGACCCACGTGGCCCAGATCGACCGGCTGACCCTGCTGATCCTGCAGCGTCAGTTTTTCGGCCGTGAGCACATTTTCGGTGCCGAAGTGCAGACCGGCAGCACGACACCCGTGATGATTGATGCGATCCACAATGGACTGACTGATGTCCTGCACCAGGACTCGAGAAGCGATCTGCAGGGTCGGCAGGTCGGTGTAACGCCGTCCGGCGACGAAGCGCGGCTGGATACCGGCCTGAGCCATAGCGGCGGAAATGGCCTTGCCGCCACCATGCACAATCACCGGCCGCATGCCGACTGCCGCCATGAACACGACATCCACCAGCAGGCTGTCCACGGCCGCCGCATCATCCAGAGTGCTGCCGCCAAGCTTGATGACCACGTATCGACTGCGAAACCGCTGAATCCAGCTGAGCGCCTCGATCAGCACTCGCGCCTTCCGTATTGCTTCGTCCATCGTTCTGCCTGATTGCTGTCTGGGATTCCGGGCAGACTGTGCCACGGAGGGGGAAGGGGGAATTCTACGATTGCCGGGAGGTGAATCAAATGCGGGTGGCCGATTGTCGGGGAATTGCCACGGATGCGGGCGAGGATTCTCGCCGCGGCTGCAGGGCAGTTTTGGGGCCACGGATGAACACGGATTTTCACGGATGGAGCTGGTGTGTTGTCTGTTGTGTGTAGGGCATGGCCCCCCTCGCCCCTGGAAGGGGAGAGGGGTCGGGGGTGAGGGGTAAAGACCCCCTGTTGCGCTTTTATCGTAGCTCGGGCTTTCCAGCCCGAGATCTGCCCGGAAGGGTCACTTTTCAGGTGTGTTTTTTTAACCACAGAGGACACAGAGGTCACAGAGGAGCTGCTGCGGTCATTGTCTCCTTTCAACTTTCTCTGCTCCCCTTTCTATGGCATGGATGCCATGTCCCCCTCACCCCCGACCCCTCTCCCCCGTTTCACGGGGGCGAGGGGAGGATTTTG
>VFQT010002148.1_pt1 | contig 21072 bp, 14 predicted proteins | sample 3512381 | NCBI WGS metagenome assembly VFQT01 (sample SAMN10412376, study PRJNA504923) | tailings metagenome | isolation source: Relicate 2 Philex TSF3 active mining site | place: Philippines: Tuba, Benguet | collected 2017-08-29
CCACCACCGGTACGAGCGTTCGGAGTGACTGGTTCGGTTGGTTCAGCAGTGAGCGGGCTGCTGCCGGCAACGGCTGCCAGTGAGGCCAGCCACAGACGACGTGAATTCTGGAAATGGACAGTCATGAGATTTTCCTCCGGGAACGACACGAATGGTGTGCAAGGACGATGTGTTTTGCGGGACGGTTCCTGGGCTGAAGTCCGAGCTGTGAAATTGACGCGGCGGTGTTTCGGAGCGATTGGAATTAGCCGGCACCGGCAATTCCTGACCGGAAATTCTGGATCTCTCGGCGAGCAGTGCTGAAAAACGAGGATTTGGGCAGCCAGCGGCGTGTTTGCATCCAGCTGCGGCCCGGGAGGTTCTTGACATGATCCGCCCTGCGAATCACACTGGCCGAGCCCGAAGGAGTATTCATGCACAGAGTAGTACAATCAATTCTGACAATCGGCCTTGCGATCAGCAGCGGGCTGCTGTGTGCTGACGAGCCTGCGGCAGCGACCTGGCCGCATTTTCGGGTGACCTGGGTCCAGGATCATTCCCCGGGCCGTCGTGATGTCAATGCCGAAGGCAACTCGCTGAAACTGATGGCATTTGACAGTGCTGACGGCCAGGGCGAACGTTCCGTGCTGGGAACGCCAGGCAGTTATGCTCGACCACTGCTGACTCCGGATGGTCGCCGGATCGTGTATTCCAGCCACGTGGACCACAGTGTCTGGTGGGTGGATTTTGCCGGTGGGAGTGCTCAGAAGCTGGCCCCCGGTTTTGCGCTGGATGTGTGGCAGGATCCGGTCAACAGGGCGACGTGGGTGTATCTGGCGGACTGGGTGGGCAAGCCGGAAAGTTTCCGGCTGCGGAATGTGCGTCGCATTCGACTGGATGATGTTCAGTCTGAGGAGGTGGTGTGGAATGAGACGCAGATCAGTCCGGACAATTTTCAATTGTCGCTGAGCGGGCGTCAGGCGGCCGGCGAATTTCCGTGGCCGTCAGGTGGTGTCGCGGATCTGACCACGGGCAAGTGGATTCGACGGGGGACCGGCTGCTGGGCGTCGATGGCACCGGATGACAGTGGCGTCAGCTGGGTGTTTGATGGTCCGCATCGCAATCTGCAGATGTTTGCCCCGGGTATCGAACGTGGCTGGAGCGTCCCGGTGAATACGGCGCCAGAGTTTGCGGGGCACGAGGTATTTCATCCGCGCTGGTCCAACCATACTCAGTATTTCGCACTGACGGGGCCCTATCGGGTAAACGGTCCGATCAACACGATCTCGGGTGGCGGGCCTGATGTGGAGATCCAGCTGGGGCGTTTCAGCTCGGACATGACCAAAGTGTCCGCCTGGTACCGTGTGACTCGCAATGACCTCGGCGATTTTTTCCCGGACGCGTGGTTTGAGGGTGGTGAGACATCGGTCATTGACCCTGCCGGGTTGAAGTCACTGGCTGCGGCTGTTGCGGCTCGGCCGGTGCAGCAGGTGCGAGTTAAGCTGAAGTGTGCGGAGGCCAGTCGGATCCCGGCAGCTCGCAGTATTCTGCCCTATCGCAGTGCTCTGGTGGTGCATAAGTATGACGTGTTGTCGGTGGAGGAGGGTGAGCTGGTGGAGCAGCAGATTCTGGTGGCTCACTGGGGAATCCGGGACGGTACTGCGCAACCGTCGGCTCGCGTGCGTCCCGGTCAGACATTAACGCTGACTGTGGAGAGTTTTGAGGAACATCGCGAATTGCGTGGAGAGCGGCAGATCATGGACGGGGCATGGACCGGAATTCCGCTGTTTTACATCGTCAGCGGAAAGAAGTAGTCGGGCCGCAGTGGCGGTGTGATGGAAGGTAACCGGCTTGGTTTTCAGTTCGCACATATTTCTGTTTTATTTTCTGCCGCTGACACTGCTGCTGTATTACGCGGTGCCGGTTCGAGGCCGGAACGTCGTACTGACGCTGGTCAGCTACGTGTTTTATGGCTGGGCCAATCCGCTCTTTGTGCTGCTGATGCTGCTGTCGACGCTGCTGGATTTTGGCTGCGGACTGCTGCTGGTCTCGGGACTGCCGCGGGATCCTGACGGCGACCTGCCGCTGCTGAATTCCCCTGGTCGCTCGCTGCGGCAGAAACTGGCACTGTGCTGTTCGCTGGCGGGCAATCTGGGACTGCTGGGTTTCTTTAAGTACTGGAACTTCGGGGTGGAGATTCTGCAGGAGGCATCAAATCAGCTCGGCTGGTCGTGGTTTGAAACGGGCGAGGTACTGCAGGTGGTGCTGCCGCTGGGCATCAGTTTTTATACGTTTCAGTCGATGAGTTACTGCATTGATGTGTATCGTGGCGAGGCGCGGGCGATACGCAGTGTGTGGGACTTTGCCTGTTTCGTAGCAATGTTTCCGCAGCTTGTGGCTGGCCCGATTCTGCGATTTCATGACGTGTCAGTGCAGCTGCAGCAGCGGGTGCATTCAGTGGAACGGATGACGCGGGGGATTTGCTGTTTCAGCCTGGGGCTGGCGAAGAAGGTGCTGATTGCGGACGGGCTGAGTCTGCCGGTGGATTTTGTCTTTGCCGCCGATGCTCCTTCGATGTCCGCGGCGTGGCTGGGCGCGGTGGCCTGGGCGTTTCAGATCTATTTTGACTTCAGCGGTTACTCCGATATGGCGATGGGGCTGGGCTGGATGCTGGGCTTTGATTTCTGCGCGAATTTTGACAGCCCGTATCGAGCAGCGGGGCTGGCAGACTTCTGGCGTCGCTGGCACATGTCGCTCTCCGGCTGGCTCCGCGATTACCTGTATATTCCTCTGGGCGGCAATCGTCGCGGCGGCTGGCGGACGTCGTGGAATCTGCTGCTGGTGATGCTGCTGGGCGGGCTGTGGCATGGTGCAGCGTGGACGTATATCGTGTGGGGCGGGCTGCATGGGGTGCTGCTGTTGCTGGAACGTCTGCTGCGGGGCAGTCGAAAGTCACAGCAGCCGGATTCCGCAGCATCAGGTGGACTGCGGCGGCTGCTGCTGACTGCGGGGACGTTTGGTCTCGTGTGTCTGACCTGGGTGCCGTTTCGTGCTGATTCGCTGCGGCAGGCGGGGCTGCTGCTGTCGGCCATGCTGGGCTTTGGCCGGCAGGATGGTTCCACGGTGATTGTGGATGCGGTGGTGCGTCAGCCGTGGCATGTTGGGATGCTGTGTGTGGGGGCTGTCATTGTCTGGCTGGCTCCGCAGCAGTCGCGGCAGTTTGTCAGCAGGCTGAGCGGCGGACGAGTGGTGGTGTGTGTGGCACTGCTGTGGCTGTCACTGCTGCAGCTGACGCTGCAGGAGCAGCAGCCGTTTATCTACTTCATGTTCTGAGGTGCAGGCCGGTGAATACAGCGACTGAACAGCAGAGCAGACTGAACGGCCGGGGGGCCCGGAGGCTGTGCAACTGGCTGGCACTGAGCGGATTCTTTCTGGCCATCGCGGGTGTGCCAGTCCTGCAGCTGATCTGCGATTTGCGTGACGGCGGACCGGCGGGAGATGGTGTGCCGCAGGTGTTGGGGATTCGCGACGCTCTGGCTATTGTGCCGGAGCTGTATCGCGATTCAGAAGGAACGATTGTTGAGCGGGCACTGCTGGTAAATCAGGAGCTGCAGTCGGGACTGCAGGACTATGAAGCGGGCCTCGGCGAATTCACCTGGCTGCGTCATCCGGCACGTCCACTGCAGCACATGCTGTCGCTGGCCTTTCGGCGGGGATCAGAGCAGGTCCTGGAAGGTCCGGGAGGCTGGCTGTTTTTGATGTCCGAGCTGCAGTCGCTGACGGCCGGCCCGATTCGCGAGTTTGCAGGGCGACGTGATCCCGGCACCGGCCGGGCTGTGGCGGATGTTGTCCGCGATCCGCTGCCGGCGATTGTGCAGTTTCAGCGGTTGCTCCGGCAGCAGGGAGTAACGCTGCTGCTGGTACCGATTCCGGCAAAGGCCGCGGTGCATGTGACCAGCCTGACGGCAGAGGCCGCGGGGGCAGGCGAGCGAGCAGATGTGCGAATCGTCGAACTGCTGCGGGAACTGGCCGAGCGGGGAGTGTGGGTGGTGGATCTTTTGCCGGAGCTGCGGCGGGCCGGGGATCCGGGGAGCTGGTACTGTCGCTCGGATACTCATCTGAACGGCGACGGGATTGGCAGGCTGGCGGAGGTCCTGGCGGCGGAGCTTGTGGGCAGGGGACTGTGTGAGCCGCGTGCCGGTGTCCCGCTGAGTGTGGAATCGCGTGAGGTGGAACTGACCGGCGATCTGGCTCGCATGCTGGACTCGAAGACGGATCGGCGCGAGCTGGTGCGGCTGGATTTTGTTACGGATCCGCAAACCGGCGCGGCACCTCCGGGGGCGGCAGCGGCAGCCATTTTTCCTGAGCCGCCGATACTGTTGCTGGGTGACAGCCATGTGCTGGTGTATGACGCGGACGATCTGCATGCTGTGGGTGCAGGTTTACCGCAGCAACTGGCGCGGCATCTGGATACTGCCATTGAGACACTGGGGGTGCGGGGTTCCGGGGGCACGGGGGCGCGTCTGCAGCTGCTGCAGATGCCGGATCGGCTGAGCAGTCTGCGCGTGGTGGTGTGGTGTTTTGCTGCGCGCGAGTTGACGGAGTCTGCGGAGGGCTGGCCGGTTGTGAACGAGACTATTGGCCAAGATGGCCGCTGATGGTTTGTCGGATGGCTTCACGGCACACAGCACAGAAGCCCTCATCCTTGCGCAGGGATCCCATCCAGCAGTCCTGTTCCGATCGGAAAATGCCCTTCCTGACGTATCCCCCGCCTTCGAAGGCACCGACCAGCTGCTTTTGTGAGGCCTCCGGCTGCGGCAGTTCGGGAGTCGGCAGTTCCACATCAGGGGACAGCAGGTGTCGCCACTTGAGCGTTTCCCGATTCAGGTTGCGGGTGATGTTGGCTTCCATCGGTTCCTGGTCTTCCGGATACATCTGATTGTAAGCGACGTTTCCGGTGTATTCATCAGCCAGTCCGGCGAAGGAATGGGCGAACTCGTGCAGGAAGACGAACGGGCTGTTGTTGTGTCCGGTGGTTGAGATGCAGTAGTCGAGACAGACGGCACCTCCGCCGTAGGTTTTGCTGTTGGCCAGCACTACCACGGTGTCACTGGGAACCTGAGCTGCCATGCGGTGAATATTGTGATTCTGTTCGGACAGCAGGTAACGATCGAGGTCAAAAATATTAAATGTGGCTCCGAGGTTTGTGTTTTTATAGATGCGTTGATGTGGTTCGTCAGTGCCCTGTTCGGGCGACGGTCGGAAGACGCCACGAATACTGATGCGGTCTTTGAAGTCATTGTAAGGTGGCTGATTCATCAGGAAGTCTGCCATCCGCTGCACATCGGCTTTGAAATCGGCGGCCTGTTCGGCTGTATAACCTTCTGAGAGGAAGGTGATGTCAAGGCTGTTTTGTGGCGGGCCGGCGATTTTCAGTTCGTGAATTTCATCCTGCAGCACGGATTCACGGCGGATATGCAGATCATCCGGCCTGATGTCTGTTTCAAAAACCTGTTCGTACTGATAGCTGCGGCTGCGTTCTTCGAGCACCAGTCTGACGGGGGCTTTGGGCAGCGGGAATCGCACGACGAATTCGAAAGCCCGGCGGATGTTTTGAGTGGCCGGGGTGGTGGTGGTGTATTCGCTGAAGAGTGTGTCGAGTGATCGCTGGCAGATGAGTTGACCGGTCGCAGCGTCATAGATGCGGGCGCGGGTGCTGCAGAGCTGTCGAGTGGGGACGAGCAGAGCCGGGTTTTCAGGCCAGCACGGTTCTTCAAAGATTTCCTGCAGGGCGATTGTGTGTTCGGTGGCATGACCAGAAACGACAAATTCCAGTCGCAGGGCCCGATCTTCAAACCAGTCGGCGAAGCTGGGTGAGGCAGAATCTGGCTGCTGAGCCGGCAGGGACCGGGCAAGTGTGATGAACGTCAGCAGCAGAAGCGGCAGTGCCGTGCGCATGGGGTGTGATCCGGAAAAAGTGCCATTGCGGGTTGCAGCGAGGTTTTTTACGCGAGCGTTGGCAGGAAACGCCGAGCCGGGGATTCTGCAGTGCGCTGAGTCGGCTGGCAAGGGACCGGGCTGGTGGGGCTGTGGATTTTAGCGGTTGGTTTGGCTCACGCAAAGCCGCGAAGGCGCGAAGGGAAACGCACAAGTTCGGTTTTCGGTTTTCGGTGTTCGGTCAGGCGAGCCGCGGACGGGAGTCCGCGGGTGCGGGTCCTGGTTGATGGACTCACGTGAAGATGCGAAGACGCGAGTGCAGGTGGCGTGCCACGGACGTTTTTTCGCCACGGATGAACACGGATTATCACGGATAATCGCAAGGGGCGTTTTAAACCACGAATGGACACGAATTGCTGTAGCTCGGGCTTTCCAGCCCGAGATCTGTACTTGCAGGATCTCTTGTCAGTTTCTTCAACACAGAGGCACAGAGTTTATACGGATCGGTCGCGTCTGTGGCTCTGCGGTTTGAAGAAGGGTTGTGCTCAGGGCAGTTGCGTTGAGGGTTCGGGCAGCGGGTGCGGCTCGGCAGGAGCTTCGCCCTCCCGGAATGGTGGATCACAGGAAGCCAGAGTGACTGGGGGTGCCTCGCAGGCGTGGATCGCCATCGAGAATACCTGACGTGTCGCACCGCAGTGGTTGAACCCTGGGCGGGCGAGGCTCCTGCCGAGCCGTCGCTTGCTGCGTCCGGCAACGCGGGTCGATGTGGGCTTTTGGTGTTTGACGGATGGCCGGTGCAGCAAACTCACATACCCGCGCTGGTCCTCTCTGCCTCTGTCCTGAAAAAGTGTTCGAACCTCTTCTAATCCAGCGTTTTTCCGATGGCGTCAATTGATTTTCCCTCGTGCGATGGCCGGAGCGGGCTGTGCACCGTAGAATACTCACACGGAGGGTCTGTAAATGGCAATCAGCACGTTTGACATGTTTCGCGTGGGAATTGGTCCTTCCAGCTCACATACTGTCGGACCGATGCGGGCGGCCGGGATGTTTGTCAGGTCGCTGCGGGAGCTGTCGCTGCTGACGAATGTGGTGCGGATCGCAGTGCGGCTGTATGGATCACTGGGGGCCACCGGACGAGGACACGGTTCTGATCGTGCCGTGATTGCCGGACTCAGTGGTGAACTCCCCGAAGAGACGACTCCGGAGGCGATTGACTGCCTGCAGCAGGGACTGGAGGCAGGTGAAGATCTGCGAATCCTGGGCAGTCATCGGATTGTGTTTCGTCCAGTAACTGATCTGTTGTTTTTGAACGAATCGCTGCCGTATCACCCGAACGGTATGCAGATTGCTGCGTATGACGTGACAGGGCAGTGTTTGTACGAGCGGACTTATTATTCGGTTGGTGGCGGTTTCGTTGTGGATGAGACTGCGGCGGGTGGCAATCGGATTGTGCAGGACCGTACGGAGCTGTCGCATCCGTTTTCGTCGGCGAACGAATTGTTGCGGCATTGCGACGCAGCGGGGTTATCGATCAGCAGTCTGATGCTGCGGAACGAGCTGGCGTGGCGCGGTGAGTCTGAGGTGCGAGCGGGTTTGCTGCATTTGTGGTCGGTGATGCGGCAGTGTGTGGAGCGAGGCTGTCGCAACGAGGGTATTCTGCCTGGGGGGCTGAAGGTTCGTCGGCGTGCCCCGCAGCTGTATCGGAAACTGCATGCCGAGAAGGCTGCGGCCGATGCTTTTGCCAGCATGGAGTGGGTGAATTTATGGGCGATTGCGGTGAACGAGGAAAACGCAGCTGGCGGCAAGGTCGTGACGGCTCCGACGAACGGTGCAGCCGGAATTATTCCGGCGGTGCTGCACTATTATCATCATTTCTGTGCGGGTGCTGATGACGAGGGCACGGTGCGATTTCTGCTGACTGCCGGTGCTGTTGGCATGCTGTTCAAGATGAACGCGTCCATTTCGGGGGCGGAGGTTGGCTGCCAGGGTGAAGTGGGTGCAGCCTGCAGTATGGCGGCGGGTGGTCTGGCCGAAGTTCTTGGAGGGACGCCGCAGCAGGTGGAAAACGCGGCTGAGATCGGCATGGAGCACAACCTTGGCCTGACGTGTGATCCGATTGGTGGCCTCGTGCAGGTGCCGTGCATTGAGCGGAATGCGATGGGGGCTGTGAAGGCGATTAACGCAGCCCGACTGGCTCTCCGCGGAGACGGCAAACATTTCGTATCGCTGGATAAGGTGATTCGCACGATGCGGGACACGGGGCGGGATATGAACGCCCGGTACAAGGAAACATCCCGCGGCGGACTGGCTGTGAACATTATTGAGTGCTGAGGGGCGTTTCTTCAGCCTGCTGATCCGCAGGAACACAGGTTTGGGATGGTATCAGCCATTGCCTCAGGACGCTGCCGGCAATTGCCAGGAAAAAAGCTCCCAGCAAGCCGCCGCCCGTCGCACCGAAACTTCTTCCGAAGTCTCGTTCCGGCAGCTCAGGATTTAAAATGGCGATAACGATTCGACCGAATCCGCTGAACGCTCCAAAGAAACCACCAAAAATCAGCCCTGTGAAGGCACCGGCGAGTGCAGAGAAGTTGGTGGCATGAGCAGCCTGACTTGAGGAACCTGACCGGGTCATTCGCAACCCGCCGATGGCCAGCGTGCACAGCAGAATGGCAGCACCGAGGAATGCGAAGAACATGCCCTCCTTCCCGCGCTGCAGGAGCGGGGGCAGGGCTGGGAAGGCAAAGGTCGCTGCTGCGTTTCTGCCGGGATTTACGAATTGTCGACTGATGTTGCGAAGGTTCGAGGAATTGGTTTGTGCAAGGCAGAGATTTGTTTCCTTTACGGCCCTCGTCGGGAGAGTTGATGTGCGACGGCTTGTGCGTTCGCAGTGTATCGTGAGTAGCACTGCAGGTGAAACTCAGAAGTTTTGGTGATCGGTGATGAAATCAGAGCGAAGTTAACCAGCCGGTTATCGATTCGAGCCCTGTACCGGGAGCTTTTTGTTTTTCTGCGGAAAAACAAGACCCAACACCAAACGCCAAAACGCCTAGAGTGACTGCTCCCCGCTTTTTTCGTTTCCCGGCCGCTTTTCCCAGTAGTTTCGCGACTTTTCGGCCCCTACACCCACCCGCCGGCAGGTCTCAGTCCGCAGAAAAAACAACTGCGCCCCCGAAAGAGACCCTCAGGTCTCTCCCGGCACCCCAAAAATAAAAGTCTCGAACTCTCACACTCTCCGGTAAACAGCCGCGCAAAGTGAACAGCCCGTCTTCTCCGGGGGCCCGAGGAAGACAGCTGCGGAAAATGTGGGTGGGTTAACAGGATGCCACGACTTGATTTCTTTGCTGCGGCTGGAATGGACGCCCCGGTCGGCAGCTCAGACTGGAGGTCGAACTTACACTTCGAGCGTTAGATCATTGTTGCGCGCCGATCCCAAATGCCGAACACGCCTTGATCACCGAAGAGAAGACTCGTGACTAACTTCTCAATGCAAGCCACCCCGTCGGTGGCCCGAAGGCGGTATGATGGGCCACGAATTGTCACTGCTTATCCGAGATGACGACGATGCTTTCAGAGCATTCACTTACAGAAACTGCTCTCTCACCGATATTCACTCGGGTGGGTGCTTTCCTGCTGCCACCCAGAGAAAACGAACCTCCGTCAATTGCGGACGATTCATCCGGAGCAGTTGAATGGTAGCTTTCCCTGCAGGCGTCAGGCCGACGATTAGGGTGCCGTCGATGGACCAGTCAAAGTGTTGATGCCACGGATCCCGTTGTGGGTGAAACAGCGGGCAAACGAGGCCATCATCTGTTTTGCCATGCAGACGGTTCGATTTAAAGCGATTGCAACTGGGGCATGCAAGGCAGAGATTTTCGAACTCGGTCAAACCACCTGAGGATCGCGGGACGATGTGTTCCACTTCGAACGTGACCACGGTGAGTGATTCATGAGTTCTGCAGTAGGCACAGCACAAAGTAAAGTGCGCACGTATTCTTCTGCCTAACGCCGCGGGGACATGATCGCTCACTGTCAGCCCCCTTGCGTTTCACCACCCAGCCGTAGCGCTGCGTTCGCCTTCACCAAATTCAACTCGTCGATCCTCCTAAGCAGCGAATCAAGTTCTGCCAGGCACTCCGCAGAAAGCTTTCCCTCTGCATTTTGAGCGAGTAACTGATCAAGCCGGGATTGATCTTTTATCGTCAGGGACATCTCGGCAAGAGCCTGCAATCCTTCACTGCTGATCAATAAATTCACATCACGCGCCATCCGAGACCTCCGTCTACCTTTACCTGACTGTGCGCATGGCATTTACGGGGGCGGAATGCGCCCCTGCACCCCGCAGCGGACCTCTTGCTGATCACCGCCCGGCGCACAAATTGGCAGTCCGCCGAAACACCCGCCTGACATCTTCTCACGCTACTCTGCACCAGTCAAGCTGAAGTCCTGCGTTTGAAGCCCGCGGCATTGCTGGGATTCTGGCCACGATTCATTCGAATACTCACAAACGAGGACAGACAAGTTCGTGTGAATCCGTGTTATTCATTCATTGCGTGGTGGTCGGCAAACTCGACCGACTCAGCCGCTCGTTACTGGTGTTTCCCGAATTCTGGAGCTGTTCGAAAAGCACCATGTGTCGTTCGTGTCGATCACGCAGTTGTTCAGCACCGCAAACTCCATGGGCCGGCTGATGCTGAACCTGCTTCTGTCATTCGCTCAATTCGAACGCGCAACCCATCACGCTGCCGGAGGATTCTCGCCTTCCCTTACCCGGAACCATTCTGGTGACCGGCACCCACATCAACGGATTCCTGTTCTTCAAGCTGCAGAAAGGTGGCCATTCATGAGCCGCCAGAAAGCATGCAACACCCTTCGGGAATAGACCCTTGTCCGCTGCGAAATAGAGTCATTCTGGGAGCTTACTGGTATGAAAACCAGCAAGATCTTCTCGCCTGGGAACGCCGCTCTCAAGACCCGCAGTTCCACCGGTTTGAATGCGCGCAGCAGGGAGGGTGATCGTCTACTTCCCCCACTTCGTTTCCTTCGGAAAATTCAACTCTACTGAATTTCCTTCGTCGTCTGCTTCCCTGAATTTCCTTCGCTTGAGTCGATACTGCGGCTGATGCCTGCAGTTCTCGGGTCGGCGACACTCGGGGAATTTTGTCGCATGTCCCCGATGTATGAGCCAGGCTTCCGGCGGGCGAATTTGCCGAGCGTAAGGCCGTTCAAAAAAAATGCCCGAAGGGCTCTGGACAGCCGTTCGGGCGGATCCAGTGGGGGCAAGACCTCCCGTGGAACTCGTCAACCATAGCACCACTAATTCCCCTGCGCCGCGGAAATCTCGATTTCCACCGCGATTTTGTCTGCGGAAGGGCTGTGACCGTCAGTACGTTCCGAGGGCCAGCAATCAACGGTACTGCCAGGATTCCAATTGTTTGCAGGAAGTGCATCGCTGGCTGGCTTTGAAACGCCAGCAGCGTCGACGCGAACGACCAGCGGTGCGGGTTGCTGAGGCGGCGTTGGCGAAAGCGAGACGCGAACGCCGGAAACAGGAGAAAGTCGCTCCTGATAGACAAATCGTATCGATTGTTCCGACGGAATCGTCTGCCGCCGAGCGCGCGTCGTTGCGCAGCAGAAAAAATCCCGGTCGAATTTGTGACCGTGTGGGCTGTTACGAACCGCCGCGAACACACCGCCACTGCGGTGCCGCATACTGCAGTCACGAATGTCGCGATTCAATGCGTCGCGTTCGAGATCGAGAACGCAAGTATTTCTGGCGACGCACACCGATTGGGCGCCTCAAGTGTGAAACGCTGGCAATGCGGCGACGGACCGCACTGCAGGCAGCGGCTGCGAGCCTGTCAGGCCATCGCTCTGAACCTGTCGTCGCACGGGCTGTTTGCGTCCGCCCCCCACCTGAAGACGGGTTTTCCTGGGTTGACCGCCGATTTCTGCCGGATTACGCCCCGCGACTCTCGCGGGACGCAGTCCTGCTGTATTTCTTTTTCGCGTCTGTCAGTGATCAGCATGGGCCTGATTGCGTGGCAACGTCCGCTTATTCAGGTGTTGTCACTGCCGCAGCCGAAGCTCCAGTGCAGAGGTGGCTTGCAGTCCCCTGGTGATCTGTTCCGTTCGGCCAACGCCCGGACGCAATCGTGACTCGCGGGAGGTGAATCATGAATGTCTCACTGTGTGCTGAAATCCGTCGTCTGTCCGAGATTGAAAAACTGTCGCAACGAGCGATCTCGCAGCGAATGAAGTGCTGTCAAAGAACGGTTGCACGAGCGTTGCGGATGCAGCATCCGCCCGACGGTCGGCGGGATTCACCGCGACGCAGTGGTCTCGATCCGTGGAAGCCAAAGATTGACGAGTTGCTCAAACGCTCCCCGGAAGGCTTTGCTTCACGTATTCACGAGGAGTTAAAAAGCATCCCCGATGGCTATCGTGGCGGCATCACAGTGGTTCGGGACTACGTCCGGAAAGTCCGGCGACGCCCGTCGCGGGTCTATCAGACAGTCGATTACACACCCGCCCAGGCCATGCAGGTTGACTGGGGCTCCTTTGGCAACATCCGCATCGGCGGCACTCAGCGAAAAGTCTCCGTGCTCGTGGCCGTCCTGTGCTACAGCCGGATGTGCTACATCGAGTTCTGTCTGTCTCAGCGGAAGGCCGAATTCTACAGAGCGGTTACCAACGCCCTGAAATTTTTCGGCGGCAGCCCGCGACGCATCATCTTCGACAATCTGAAAGCAGCTGTCATCAACGGATCCGGCCGTCATGCATGTCTGCATCCTGAGTTTCTGGCACTCTGCGGCCACTTTTGTCTTGAACCGATCGCCTGCGAACGGCGAGATCCCGAGTCGAAAGGTATCGTCGAGGCCGGTGTACGCTACGTCAAACGCAATGCACTGGCTGGACGAGAAGAGAAGCTGATCACATGGAGTGACTATCAGCAGCTTGCTGTTACGTGGCGAGTGAATTCGATACGGATGAACTGAATTCAGCTGTCGTGAATTCGCACGCCATGATTCAGTTCGATGGCAATCGCTACTCTGTTCCGCCTCAACTGACAGGCACGACGGTGCTGGTGCGGGCAAATGAAACGCACGTTCGAGTCTTTGCGGATGGGAATTCAGTGACCAGCCACACTCGATGCTATGACCGCAACCAGCGTCTCAGCCTGCCTGAACATCGCCTTGCAGCATTGAAGCTGCGAAGTCGAGTGCGAGGACATCAAATTGAGGAAGCATTCGATGCACTCGGTAACGAGGCCCGAAACTTTCACCTCGAGCTGCGGCGTCAGCCTGTCAAAATCACCACACATCTGCGACGGATCATCAACCTTGCGCACCTCTACGGGCGTGAAGATGTGATTCATGCCATCACTCAGGCGAATCACTGGCGGACATTTGATGCCGCGTACATCGAATCTGGAAGAACCGGATCCGGCTGTTTATGACCACCTGACCACGCTTGAAGAGGACCTTGAGCATGAGTGACCGTCAACCAAAACTGCATGAGCTTCTGCAGGAGCAGCTTGCGGAACTGAACCTCACACAGATCGCAGCAGATTATCGCGAAACACTCGATGAAGGAGCGCGGAAAAACAGCTCCATGCTGGAAGTGCTGTCGACACTGATTTCCAGCGAAATCACCGCACGCCGGCAACGAGCTCTGCAGCGCAGAATTCTCCTCGCAAAACTGCCGAAGATGAAGACGCTGGCCGAGTATCAGTTCGGGTTTCCGAAGAAAATCCCGAAGCAGAAAATCACCAGACTGTTTGACTGTGAGTTTGTTGAACAGCACCAGTCCGCGGTCCTGATCGGGCCTACAGGTGTCGGCAAAACGCACCTGCTCACGGCACTTGGCTACATTGCCTGCGAGCGTGGACTTTCTGTTCGCTTCACACGAGTCATCGACATGATCAACCGACTGATGCACCATGGGGAGGCCATCGTCATTCAGGGCACCAGCTTCCGCATGAAAGACAACACCCCCGACGAGTAGTCACCCCCACGCTCAGCGCACCGCCCAATCAGCCCTGATGCCGTCGGAAATGGCCCTCAAGGTCTCGCCCGAGAACCTGCTCGCCCTTCGGACCAGGACGTAGTCCTGAAGTTGTCTGCAGACCGATCCGTGCCTCACCCCTGACCCTCGCTCTGACCAGCGTTCTGCGAAAGCAGCCCCAACGGCGGGCCGCTTCATCCCCGCATGGTGAATTCGAGTTGCGTCAGCACCGCAGGCACGCATCCTCCGTGGACGGCGACTCCTGCGAACCCGATTTCGCCGCATCCTGACGCCCTCAGCCCGCTCTGAAGCCTGAACGCTGACACAAGTCAACGCTGCTCAAGCTCCGCACACGTCAACCAACTGCGTTGAGTCCAGGTATTTGCGTACCCAACGGAAGCATCTCGGAGTGCTGACGTCAAAACCGGTGAAATTGCGGGTAAAGAACCCGGCGTTCCCAGTTTAGGAAATATTCCAGTTGATTTTTGCTTTGAGCCTGTGATGGTTAATGAGCAGGTCGACGCCTGCTCGAAGCGTTTTTCGATGGGGGTTATTTGAACGGACTCGAGGGCAGACTTTGTATGTTACGGAATTTCGCTGCAGTTGCTGTGTTTTGGATTGCTGGTGTTGCTGTCGCGGATGATCGCCCGTCATCGGCGATTAAGTCAGAGGTTGCTGTTTTGATGCAGTTACAGGGCGAGGCTGCCTGGAAAGCGTGGCAAAAAACTGCATCTTACGAGGTGTTCATCGAAAGTGGCCTTGTTCCCGCGCTTTGGCGTCATGCAGAACAGGTTATTCGTCAGGCGATGACGGCTGAGGATCTGAAAGCACTGGAGGACGAGATTCCGTGGCCTCTTGTGAGCGCAGCGGCAAGGTATCTCTGGACGCACGGAGTAACAATGGCTGTCGGGCTGCAGTCAACGCCGGACGGTGACGCCCCCTGGGTGGTGCTGGTGGTTCCTGATGGTGCTGAATCGTATGCGGTGGTGAAGGAATGGGCCTGTTCCGGGAATCAGTCGGTTCCTGAATCCGTGATTGAGGGAAGGACAGTCCTGAGTGTGGAGAACCTGCAGGAGGGCGTTTCATTCGGACAATGGGTGGAGGGACGTGATCTGGTTCTGTTTTACGGATTTTCGCTGTCGGCTGAGAAAGTAGTTCTTCCGAGTGTGGAGAAACTGCTGGCCTCTGCGGTGACGGAACGACTGGCGGTGTTAGCAAGGTGGCCTGATGACGAGCTGCCGCAGTCGGAGGGCGTTGATTTTGTTCGCCTGTGGATCGATTTTGAGCAAAGCATCACGCTGTTGCAACAGGTCGGCGTGCTGGATCCTGCAGTGTTCACCGGTGTTGCCGTTGATGCCGTGGTGGCCGCACTCGGGGTGGATCAATGGCGTGCGTTGTCATTTCGCATTGGTGCGACGGGCAGGCAGGTTGTACAGGAGTGGTTTTTGCGGTCAGATAAAGCGCCCCTTCAGTTTGTAGGCTGGGGTGAACTGAGCGTTTCTCTGGACCAGTTGCCTCCATTGCCCGCCGATGTGGCTTCCTTCAGCCTGCAGGCGGTTGACCTGTCGAGGCTGGATAAGCAGCAGTGTCTGCAGGTCATAAGTCAGGTGGAAAGTTTGGCTGCCAGTTTGGCTGGGTTGTTTGGTCTCAATGGAGTACTCGAACAGCAATCGCGGATGAATCTGGGTTATCGTGAAGCTTTTGAACAGTTTTTTTCAAGGAGTCAGTCAATTCTTCAGCACCTCGAGCCGGCCGTATGCCTGTATCACGATCGTGCACAGCAGATTGTGCCCGGTATTGTTCCCGTGATAGCCATCCGTGTCAGGGATGTGCCCGGGCTGGTGTCTGCTCTTGACGGTCTGGGATGGACTCGCGACGACCGCTGGGGATGTCCGACGTATCATCAATCCAATGAAGTGTGGCGCCTGCATGATGCGAGCGGGCTGCGATCATTGCTGATCGCTTCCGGCAACACAGACGGCACAGTTTCGGGTGGCCGAGACCAGCGGGGATTAGCGGTCTGGCTGGGGACATCAACGATTGCTGTCTGTGATGGCTGGCTGGTCTGGGGCGTGCAGCCACAGTTCGTGCGTGCGTTCATTCTTCGGTCGCAGGGGAGACTGCCTCGCTGGTCATTAGACACGATTCCGGCAGAGTGTCGTCAGCGAATCCCGGCGAGATTTACACAGATCACCTGGGCTGACCGCAAGGCCGAAGTTGAAGCTCTCGTGAAGTTCTCCCCGTGGGCGGGAGACGCCCTGCAAATGATCACGGATTTTATCGCCTCTGAGCTGCCAGGCGAATCGCAGGAGGAAAGCCAGAGTGTCGCCGCTGAATCAGCCACAGGGAACATCGTGAATCGGATACCTGCAGTCTCACCCCTTGATCTGCCCCCTGTCGAACTGGTCACAGCTCCACTGCAGCCAGTGGTGTCCGTGCTGTCAATCGATCAGCGGGGAACGCGACGCGCCACGTACGGGGCTGCATTCGTCTGCACAAATCCAACCCAATGGAAGATCTTGATTGCTGCGGTTTCGTTCTGGATCAATAGCCTGTGATCCGAAACTCTGATGCTTCAGTTCATAATCCTCGGCGCTGACACGGATTGTCTGCTTTGATTGCGGTGAAACTTTCTGGCGGAACGAGATTCCCTGCCCGCTTGTTTTCCCACCGCGTGGCCAGTATGAATCGACCCAGCGAATCAGCCTTCTGCGTCCCAGTCCGGTCTGCCAAAAGCCGTCGGAGAATTCCATTTGCGGCCGATTGACAATGCACTCACCTGCTTTCAGTCTCGCCTGAGCGAGGATCTGGCGGGAATCGATCGGTCGGCGATCGATCTTGCTGTTGCACGTGATACGCGCAACGTCCACCTGCTGCACGAATTCACCTCGCTCAGGCGACTTTCAGTTGTCGGTGGCGACGCCGACACACTGCAACATGCCTTCCAGATCTCCTCTTTGCAGGAAATGGCGTTGGTTGCAGGACGCTGCGAACTGCCTTGCAGCACACGACTGCCAAACCTCAGAACTCTCCTCGTGCTGGATTCCCCGGCTGTGACAGATATTGCATCGCTGTCGGAACTGCCGCAGATTCAGATTCTCGGCCTGGCGGGCTGCAGGAATCTGCAGAACTACTCACCGCTCGGCAGACTGCAAAGCTTGAGACAACTTGAGATTGGAATGCGGCGATATCACGAGAAGATATCCGCCTCCTCTCTGTCATTCCTTGCTGAACTTCAACAACTCGAACACCTTGCCATATTCTTCACTGCGGTTCTTGATCAGTCGATTGACGCAATAATTGAATTGGCAGGCCTCCGGACTCTTGAACTCAGCAATACATTTCCCCGAAGCAGCTTCGCGAGGCTGGCTGCGAAGCTTCCGTCAACGGCCTGTGGGTGGTTTCAAGGGTGGCAGTTTTTGGGGTTGTGCCGAAAGTGTAACCCAGCGCGGCTTCGCTTCGCTCAGCCGCAACCAAGTTTTTTTTTGAGACTCGCCCGAGGGCTGAAGACTGCTCGTGACGAGTGTCTCGGGGCAACGCTGTTCAGGCTTGGGAAACGGTGCGAGTGATCTGTGTTCCGGGGGCATTTCAGCGGGTAACAATGACAAGTGCGACTCAAGTTCGTAAGTTGATGCTGCTTCACAAGGCATTTCACTTCCGAACAAGGTCGCACAATGAACCAGTTTTTGACGCGTAAGCGTCCGACGATCCCATCCCCCCACCCCCGGGGCGCAGCCGAGTGCCTGGGCAATCCGTGGGTGCGTCTCCGGGCCGATGTGCTCAGGTGAGTAGTTCGAAAGCGATCGTCTGGGTAGCGGCCCTGGTGCCGCCTCTTTGGGTCGCGCAACGGCAGCTATCCGAGAATGGCGAGAGAGATGGATAGACCCGCCGCAGGGGCTCGGTGTTTTGAGGGTTGGAGGCCGCGGAGATTCCGCGATCTGCGCAGCGGCTGACGCCAGCGAATCCGGACTCCGCGGATGGTAGTCCGTCTGCGCGGCGCAGCGGTGCGTGGATCGGTCACGAATTGACGATCGCTGCCGGTTCGCAAACGCGTATCACCGAGCGTGCAGATGCTGTGCTCGATGGAGGGGACTGCTTGCCGAAGGACGGGCAGGTATCGTTACGGTGCGCGTGATGTTGCATCCGGTTTTGCAGCATCAGATTTTGAAGGCGCGGTCTGCGGTGAATCAGGGGGCGCTGGAGGCGTCGTTGCCCCGGCGGGGGGTGTCGCAAGGCGACGGCGACTTTCACGCTTAGCGCGTTTTCGATTGGCAGCCCGGCGGGATTCATCGATGCGATGCACAAGCACATGCTGCGGATTACTCTTTGCCCAGTTATCCGGCAGCAGAGTTGTCAGCGATTCAGACGGCAACTGACCAGCAAGCTTTGTTCCCAGAGCCCGAAACTCTGTGGCGGTCAGACTGGAAATGTCTCGAAAGTCCGGGACTTCCACATCGTGAAGGCAGCACAGCGATCGCATCTGCAGAATCAGATCGCGGACGTATGCGAAGGGTTCAAGATGATGCCGTTTAGCGCTGGCGATAATCGAGTACAAAACTGCCATCCGATAGCCAGCAGCCTCACTGCCTATGAACTGCCAATTCTTTCGGCCAATGGCAATCATTCGAACGATCCGCTCGCTCATGTTGTTATCGATCGTCAGCCGACCATCTGTGGTGTAGACATTGAGTGCCTTCCAGTTGGCACGTGCATAGCGGATCGCCTTCGCGAGCGGCAATTTCGGCGGAAGCCCATGGAGCATGCTGTCTTCGAACGGAATACCGTCCTCGTCGAGCCCCATCCATTCACGGAATTGCCGCAGCACGGGGACGGCCTCGGTCTGACGAAGTGCACGACGATCGTCGTGAGTCATCGATGATGCGACATCCTCAAGATCATAGAGAAGACGAATGAATCTGATCGCCTGTTTGCAGAGTTCGGCATGACTATCCATTGCCTGTTCGAAGTAGCGGCGAGCATGAGCCCAGCAGGCGACTTCAGTGATGCGGCCATCGCTGTTGTGGATCACCGCATCGTAGCCACTGAAGGCGTCTGCCTGCAGAAAACCGGACCATCCACGCAACATCGCCATCGGACCGTCGCGTCGTCGACTGATCGTGAAGTCAAACACCACATACGGGGCGTCGTCTCCTCCGATATATGGCCAGAATCGCCCTCGTCGCAGTGATGTGTCTTTGGCAGACGTTTCACCCTGCTCCTGCTTCTTCTTTGTTGCCAACACCCTGCCGTGTCGATCAAAGAACATGGCGGGCGTATCGTCTGTCCAGATGATACGCTGGCTGCGGATTTTCTGAGACATGAACGCAACGAACGCCAGAAGCAGCATTGCGCCGCCATGCAGCCAGTCACACTGGGTGGAACGAGAAATGTGAAGCCCCTGCCGCACGAGGATGTCTTCACTGCGATAGATGGGCAAATGATCGCCAGTCTTGCTGACAATCAGCGAACTGATGAGCCCGGGGCCAGCGATGCATTTATCAATGGGCTTCTCGGGCAGCGGAGGCATCGCGATACCACACTTCCCGCAGGTGCAGCCATACTTCTTGCGGTGATGATTTTGAACATGCAGCTGTGCCGGCACGAATTCGATCATGCGACTGATGTCTTCACCGATGAGTCGCATTTCCGCGCCGCAGACTGAGCAGGTCTTTTCTTCCTCAGCAATATCGTGCTCATGATGAACCTGCGGCAGCGCATCCAAACACATTTTTCGGTCGGCCCGCTTCTTCTGCCTCGCAGCCGCTCGCTTCTCGGCTGCATCCTTCTCAGTTTCAGGTGCACTCGCCGGTGATGCTTCCGAATTCGGCGTGGCAACACTCGGTGGCAGGACGCTGTCGAGGGCAAACAAGTGCTTCTGCCGCGGGTCATCAACAATTCGCTCACGCCGAGCGCCGAAAGCCCAGCGACGAAGGAGCTGCAGCTGGTGAAGCACATCCTGATAATCTTCCCTGAGCTTCAGCAGATCTGCCGACGTCTGCTGATGTGACTTCTGCAGTTCTGCGTACCGCTGCTCCTGTTCTTCCCACGCCTGCTGCTTCTGCTCATGAAGCGCGCACTGGGCCTGAATCCGTGCCAGCAGGCGGTGGCACTCATGAAGGTCATCGGGATAGGCGACACGGTCAGTCATTTTGAGTCGGTGGGTGCTGCCATTGCTGTCTGAAAAGCCAGTGATGAGGCGATCATCTGAGACACATGGAGCCGTATGAAAGGCCCGCTGACATTGCGTATCTGGCACTGACTATTTAGCGCCCTGCGGCAACCCACACCAGGTCAGTTTGCAGAATTTTTTTGAGATCTTTGAAAATACATGCGCACACTTGAAGCAAACGAAAACGGGCCACGTTTCTGAAATGAAAAGTGGCCCGCGAAGGGGATTGGTCAGGAGATTTTTTGAGGCTGCGTCAGACTGCCGCCGGTCGCTCGTAGCGGATGCGTCGCCGCGCGGATCTGAGATCGATGCCGCGAAGGATCATCGCCAACTCATGGGCTCCAAGCTCCAGTGTTCCTGAGTCCGTTGCCGGCAACTGCCAGGTGCCGCGCTCAAGTCGCTTGTACCAGATCACAAACCCGTCTCCATCCCAGAAGATCGCCTTCATGGAGTCGCGGCGCTTGTTCACGAAGAGGAATAGGTGACCACTTAGCGGATCCAGCTGAAGCTGTTGCGTCACAATCCCAAACAGGCCATCGAAACTCTTGCGCATATCAACGGGCTCTGTGCAGAGGAACAGCCTGGTGCGCGAGGGGAGACTCAGCACGATGGCACCTCACACGCGACACTGCCGCATGATGTCACCGCAGTAGTCTTCCCGGGAATCTGACTGGCCGCGATCACCACATCTCCCAACCGCTCACCGTCCAAATCCCCGGCCACATGGATCACGACGCCATTTGGCAGGATAATCCGTAGAACGCTGCGACTGGAGTCGAGTGTATCGGACGGCCTTGCTGGATTGACTTGCCGATCGTCACCCCGTACCTGAACTGCAACAAATGGCAGAGTCGCCAGCGAAGACTTCGTCGCCCGCGCAGTCCGCATCACGGGACTTGCCCGATGCTGCCCCGACACCGGCGATTCAGCAAGCAACCTCTTCCAGCGGTAGACAGATGCCGCTGATACGCCCAGCTCCGCAC
>VFQT010002149.1_pt1 | contig 21069 bp, 19 predicted proteins | sample 3512381 | NCBI WGS metagenome assembly VFQT01 (sample SAMN10412376, study PRJNA504923) | tailings metagenome | isolation source: Relicate 2 Philex TSF3 active mining site | place: Philippines: Tuba, Benguet | collected 2017-08-29
TTCGCAGCGCACTGCAAAACCCACCGGGGGAAGGGATCGGGGCGCAGCCCCGGACCGGTGGGTGATGCAGTGCCCTGCATCACGGGGTGCGGAGCACCCACGCTGCGAGGTGTGGGATCCTGCTCAGGGGGAAGCCGGTGGGCGTGAGGTCTGGGGTGTCGGGAGGCTCTGGCGTTTTTGGGTGCGGGTGAGTCCTGGGGGAGGCTGGCCGCTGGGACGCGGCCAGGTTTCGCAGCGCACTGCAAAACCCACCGGGGGAAGGGATCGGGGCGCAGCCCCGGACTGGTGGGTGATGCAGTGCCCTGTATCACTGGGTGCGGATCACCCACGATACCCGGAGTCGTGGGGTCCGGGGGAATCTGGATTTCTGGTGAGCCCAACGTGGCCTTCCACGCCGCGTCCGGGTAGGTTTTCTCCGTGACCCTTCCCCGGACTCTCCTCATGGCAGGCATGGCCAGCCTGGCGTCCTGTGTGGCTTTCGCAGCCGATGTTCAGGTCAACGGGCTCCGTGCTTCCGTTCCCGACGGGTTCACCGTCGACCTTGTCGCGGGCAGCGATCTGGTGTCGCGGCCTGTCAGCGCCTGCTTCGACGACCGTGGTCGGCTCTATGTGACCGAGTCGTCGGGGTCCAACGAGCCGCCGGAGCAGCAGCTCAAGGCCCCCACCCATCGGATTCGTCGACTCGAGGACACCAACGGGGACGGGGTCTTCGACCGCTCCATCGTCTTCGCCGAGGGCGTCATGTTTCCCCAGGGGTGTCTCTGGCATGGCGGCTCGGTCTATGTTGCGGGTCCGCCCAGCATCTGGAGGTTTACCGACACGGATGGCGATGGCGTCTCGGACACGCGGGAGGAGTGGTTCAAGGGGGGGACGCTCACCGGCTGCGCGAACGACATCCATGGTCCCCACCTGGGTCCCGATGGCTTCCTGTACTGGACCAAGGGGGCCTTCTCGGAGCAGACCCATCGCCTGGGGAATGGGTCGACCCTGAAGGACCAGGCGGCCCACATCTACCGGGCGCGTCCGGATGGCTCGGGGCTCGATGTCATCATGCACGGCGGCATGGACAACCCGGTGGAGATCGCCTTCACGCCCGAAGGAGAGCCGATCTTCAGCAGCACGTTCATCGATTTCACCCAGCCAGGATTCCGGGATGGCGTGGCCCACGCCATCTACGGCGGCGTCTATGGTAAGGAGAACGATGTCCTGACCGATGGACGCGTACCTCGGACCGGTCCCGATCTGTTCCACCCGTTCTTCCAGGCGGGTCCGGCGGCGGAGTGCGGACTGACCCGGTACGAGGGCCGGGCCTGGGGGCCGGAGTTCCAGGACAACCTGTTCTCCACCAGCTTCAACCTCCACCGCGTCTCGCGTCATGTGCTGCGTCCGTCGGGCGCCACCTACGCCAGCGACTCGAAGGAGTTCCTGGTGGTGGACTCCGTGGATTTCCATCCGACCGACGTGCTGCAGGATGTCGACGGGCACCTCCTCGTGGTGGACACGGGCGGCTGGTACAAGCTGTGTTGTCCCAGCTCGCAGCTGGTCAAACCCGACGTGCTCGGCGGCATCTACCGGATCCGGAAGTCCGGCATCCCTGTGCTGACCGGTCCGGCCCGTCAGGACGCCCAGCGGCGTCTGGCCCAGCCTCCCGGGCTGGATCCGGGCCTCGAGGCGGCGCGATTGAAGCAGGCGGTCTGGACGCTGGACCCTGCCCAGGCGGCGTCCTTCCGGGAGATCCTCCGGTCCCGGGGTCCCGGTGCCGACGTGGCCTCCCATGCCGCCGCGCTGCGCGTCGCAGCGGAGGGATTGGGACGACTCAAGGATCGGGCATCGGTCCCCTTGCTGTTGAAGGCGGCCGGCAACACGTCGGACCCCTTCCTGACCCATGCCTATGTCCACGCCCTGATCGGCATCGCCGCTCCGGCGGAGACCCGGTTGGGCCTGGCCCTGGAATCCCCCGGTGCGCGTCGTGCGGCGCTGATCGCCCTCGACCAGATGCCCGATGGCGGGCTGCGGGCCGGGGAGGTCGTGCCCCAGATCGGATCGATCGATGAACCGCTGCGACGTGCGGCCGAGTGGATCCTGGGGCGCCATCCGGACTGGGGTGCCGAATTGGCGGGCTGGTTCCGGGGTGTCCTGAAGGCCTCGGGCGATTCCGCCGAGCGTCGTGCCGCCCTTGCCCAGATCCGCATCCTCGGTCGTGACGATGAGGGCCGCGCCCTGATCTCGGAACTGCTGGCATCGTCCGCCGTTCCGTCTGACGCCCAGCAGGCGGCGCTGCGGGTGATCGGGGAATCCGCGATGAAGGAGCCGCCGTCGGCCTGGACGTCCGCCGTTGTCGCGGTGCTGTCGGGCAACCGCCCTCCGAAGGACCCACGGCTCCCCGAGGCCATCCGCGCCGCCCGCGCCTTGCGTCAGGCCGGATCGATCCAGGAGTCCCTGCGCCGAGTGGTCCGGGACGATCGGCTTCCGATGGTCCTCCGGATCGACGCCCTCGCCGCGCTGCCCGAGAACAGTCCTCTGGAGGCGGTGGACTACGCCCTCGCCGTCCAGGCCCTGGGTCCGTATGTCGAACCCGCGGTCCGAGTCGCGTCGGCAGGTGTCCTGTCGCGGTCGGCGCTGACGGCGGACCAGCTGCGGGGCCTGCTGCAGCCGGTGAAGACGGCGGGTCCGCTGGAGCTGACCCGTCTGCTCGGGGCGTTCCGTGAGGGGGGAGACGACACGCTCGGTCTGCCCCTGGTCTCGGCGCTCCAGGAGTCCCGCAGCGCCAAGGCGTTGGCCCCCGGACAGGTCCGGCCCTTCTTCGCCAAGTTTCCCGAGGCGACCCAGAAACAGCTTGGGGTGTTTCTGGCGGGACTCGATGCCGACGCCGCCCAGCAGGCGGCGCGGCTGGAGTCGCTGCTGAAGGAACTGCAGGGCATCGAGGCGGATGCCCGACGGGGTCAGGCGGTCTTCAATGGGTCCAAGGCCGCGTGCTCCACCTGCCATCGCATCGGCTACCTCGGCGGGAATGTCGGCCCGGAACTCACCCGCATCGGCGAGGTCCGCAGCGAGCGGGATCTCCTCGAGTCCGTGGTCTACCCGAGCGCCAGCTTCGTCCGGAGCTATGAACCCACGACGCTCATCCTGGAGGGTGGCGACGAGGTCAACGGGATCGTCCGCCGCGAGACCGACTCCGAATGGGTTCTCGCCACCGGTCCCGGCGCGGAGCAGCGGCTGGCGAAGGCGCTCGTGAAGGAGGTGCGTCCCGGCACGGTGAGTCTCATGCCGGGGGGATTCGACCAGGTGCTGACCCGACAGGAGCTCGCCGACCTCATGCGGTTCGTGAAGACGGTCCGCTGGCGTTGAGCACGGGGTATGGAAGCGGATACCCACCAGCGAGTCCGGGTCGGTCGATATCCCAGCAGCCTCCCGCCATGGTGGGGACTCGCGATGGCCGCCTTCCTATGGGCTGTCGTTGCTGTCTCCGCTGCCGAGTCCACACCGGCCGCCCCCCTCCAGCTCGGGCCATCCCATGCCCCGGGGTTCAGCCTGATACCCGGCACCACCACGGGCATCCGGTTCCAGAACCGGGTTCCGGAGTCGCGTCACCTCACCAATGCCATTCTCCTCAACGGCTCCGGCGTCGCGGCGGGGGATGTCGATGGCGATGGGCGGTGCGACCTCTACTTCTGCCACCTCAACGGCACCAACGCCCTGTATCGCAACCTGGGTGACTGGCGGTTCGAGGAGATCACGACGGCCTCCGGCGTGGGCTGCGAAGGGTTGACCTCCACCGGGGCGGTGCTGTCGGACCTCGACGGCGACGGGGATCTCGACCTCGTGGTGAACACCGTGGGGCAGGGAACCCGGCTGTTCTGGAACGATGGACGCGGTCGGTTTGAGGCTGGTGCCGTCGTGAACCCTCGGGTCGCGGGGACGACCGCCGCGGTGGCCGATGTGGATGGGGATGGTCTTCTCGACCTGTACATCGCCAACCATCGGACCAGCTCCCTCATGGATTTTGCGACGGCGTTCTTCACGTTCAGGAACGTGAATGGCCGGAACGAGGTCGACACGGTGAACGGCCGTCCCGTGACCGAGCCCGGTCTGGCCGACCGGTTCATCCCGGATGGACGGGGCAGCATCTATGAGCTGGGTGAGACCGATCTGCTCCTGCGCAACCGGGGTGGACGCCAGTTCGAGCCGGTGTCGTTCACGGGTGGGGCGTTCCTCGATGAGAACGGGGCTCCACTCAAGCAGGCACCGCGGGGCTGGGGATTGTGTGCGGCGTTCCATGACATCAACGGGGACGGTCTGCCCGACCTGTATGTCTGCCATGACTTCCAGACCGAGGATCTGTGCTGGATCAACCAGGGCAACGGGGTCTTCCGCAGCCTGCCACGACTGGCGATGCGGCGGCAGCCGATCTCCTCGATGGCCGTCGACTTCGCCGACATCAACCTCGACGGGTTCACCGACTTCCTGGTGATCGACATGCTCCGTCGCGGTCACCGCGAGCGGATGATGTTCGTCCCGGAACCTCCGCCCATCGTCCACACGCCGGGCCTCGTCCTCAACCGGCCGCAGTACCAGATGAACACCCTGTTCCTGAACCGCGGGGACACAACGTTCTCCGAGATCGCCCAGCTGAGCGGTTTGGACGCGGCGGACTGGGCGTGGAGCTGTGTGTTCCTGGATGTGGACCTCGACGGCTGGCAAGACGTGCTGGTCGTGAATGGCATGGAGCGGGCGGGGCGGGATCTCGACATCGCCGAGCAGATCGCACGGATGCGGAAGAACCGTCGTCCGACGGACACCGAGATCTTCCAGGCGCGTCGGATGTTTCCTCGGCTCTCGACGCCGAACCTCGCGTTCCGCAACCAGCGGGACCTCACCTTCGCGGAGGTGGGCCAGGAGTGGGGGTTCGCCCAGAAGGGGGTCACCACGGCCATGGCGACGGCGGATCTCGACAACGACGGCGACCTCGATGTGGTCGTGAGCAATTTCAACGACCCCGCCGGTCTCTACCGCAATGAGGGCACGGCCCCCCGGTTGGGGGTCCGCCTCCTCGGTCGGGCGCCCAACACGCGGGGCATCGGCGCGCGGATCCGGGTCCTGGGCGGCGCGGTACCCGAACAGTCCCAGGAGATGATCAGTGGCGGACGGTACCTGTCCGGCGACGATTCCATCCGGAGCTTCGCCGCGGGATCCCTGACGAACCGCCTGACCATCGAGGTCACCTGGCGCAATGGGACCCGGACCACGGTGTCGGGCATTGAACCCAACCGGATCTGTGAGATCCGCGAGGCCGACGCGAAGCCGGTTCCTCAGCCGCCGCCGTCCAATGCCTCGACGAACACGTGGTTCGTCGATGTCAGTTCCCGGATCGGCCACCGCCATCCGCAGACGGAGTTCGACGACTTCTCGCGACAGCCGCTGCTGCCGAATCGGCTGAGCCAGCTGGGCCCTGGAGTCGCCTGGTTCGATGTGGATGGCGATTCGCGCGAGGACCTGATCGTTGGCACCGGCGCGGGCGGTTCGATCCGCTGGTTCCGGTCGGACGGTCGGGGTGGGTTCGAGGCGGGCGCAGCGATGCCGGGACTGGGCGGGATCGCCCAGGATACCAGCACGATCCTCGGATGGACTCCCCCGTCGGGACCTGCCGAGCTCCTCGTGGGTCTTGCGAATTACGTGGGTGGTCCAAACACCGGAGTGTCGGTGCGGGGTGTGGATCTGAAGGCCGGGACGGCCTCGACGGTCCTGGGGGCGACACCGGCCAGCACGGGTCCGTTGGCCTTGGCCGACTGGGATGGTGCCGGTGGGTTCCGGTTGTTTGTCGGCGGACGAGTGATCGCGGGGCGATATCCCGAGCCTGCGGATTCCCAGATGCTACGGTGGACCGCGGGACGCTGGGAGATCGATGCCACGAACTCGTCTGCACTGAAGGGTCTCGGCTTGGCTACGGGCGCGGTGTTCAGCGATCTGGATGGCGATGGACTCCCAGACCTTGTGGTCGCCTGCGAATGGGGTCCGATCCGGGTGTTTCGGAATGACCAGGGGTTGCTCCGGGACATGACGGCGGCCTGGGGATTGGAGAGACACCGCGGATGGTGGACCGGGGTCACGACGGGGGATTTCGACGGGGACGGGCGGCTCGACATCGTGGCTGGGAACTGGGGTCGGAACACGCGGTATCAGGCGTTCCGGGAGCGGCCGTTGCGGCTGCACCACGGGACGTTCTCGGGAGGGCCGGGGGTCGATGTCCTGGAATCGCATTGGGATGCCCAGCTCCAGCGGGAGGTTCCCGACCGCCAGTTGAACGCCCTCGCCAAGGGGATGCCGTTCCTCCGGGAGCGCTTCGCCACCCATCGTGCCTTCAGCCAGGCCAGTGTGGAGGATCTGCTGGGGTCGAGGACCAACGCCGCGGCCGTCCTGGAGGCGAACTGGCTCGAGTCGACCGTGTTCCTCAATCGCGGCGGACGCTTCGAGGCGGTGGCACTGCCTATCGAGGCCCAGATGTCAGCGGCCTTTGGAGTGTGTGTGGGCGATGCCGATGGCGACGGCATGGAGGATCTGTTCCTGTCGCAGAACTTCTTCGGGGCCCAGCCCGAGACCCCACGGCTGGATGGTGGGCGGGGTCTCTGGCTGCGCGGCGATGGTCGGGGTGGTTTCCGTGCGGTGGAGGGGCAGGTCAGTGGGATCCGCGTTCCAGGCGAGCAGCGGGGTGCCGCGCTGGCCGACTTCGACGAGGACGGCCGGGTCGATCTCGCCGTCTCACAGAACGGCGGGCCCACGATGCTGTTCCGGAACCAGTCGGCGCGCCCGGGCCTCCGGGTGCGGCTGGAGGGCCCCCCGTCGAATCGTGGCGGGATCGGCGCCCAGGTGGCGCTCGTGTATCCCGACGGCCGTGGTCCGGTCCGGGAGGTGCACGCGGGGTCGGGCTACTGGTCGGAGGACGCCCTGACGTTGGTCCTGGGGACCCGAGGGACACCGAAGGCGGCCTGGGTCCGCTGGCCCGGTGGACACGTCACGGAGACGCCGCTCGACCCTGGAGTCGGGTCCCAGACCGTGCGGGTGTCACGCTGAGCGGGGAAAGGGACTCACGCGAAGGCGCAGAGACGAAGTAGAGGGATGGTTCGGTCTCTGGGAGCACGGATTCCTTGAAATGGGTGAAGGGTTGTTTATGGGCACAATCCTTCAAAAGCCTTGGAAACCCTCTGAGCCGTCCTTGGGTGATGCCGGTGCGTTCTAGATACAGAGGCTCACCGTTGGGGTGCCGGTGGGTGATGCAGTGCCCTGCATCACTGGGTGCGGGAGCGCCCATCCTGCGAGGGATGAGCCGAGCTGGAACGGATGCGGGGGGATGCCGGGGCGTTGGAGCGGATGAAGCCTGGGGTGTGTGGGTGCCTGGGAGGCACCCAGTGGCCCAGAGCACGGGTCCACCCACCGGGGCAGCCCCATGATCTGTACCTGGATCTCTCCACTGGGGGAATCCGGCTCAACCATTCGGTGTCAGAGCCTCGAGCAAGCGCCCCAACGCGGACCAAGGCAGCGCGGTGCCTCGGTCGCGGGTTTGTAGGGTGTCGCCACCATAGATCAGCCAAGGCTGGAAATGATGGCCGGGCAATTTTTGGCGCCAGAAATCGAGACCGTCGAAAAAGTCAGATGCCACGGTGCCGCCGGACTTGATCTCGATGACATGGCCCCTGTGCGGTTCCGTCTCAATGAGGGCGTCGACCTCATGGCCCTCCTTGTCGCGGAGGAAGTAGAGATCCGGACGCAATCCGCCATGGAGGCGTGCCTTGAGGAGTTCCGTCATGGCCCAGTTCTCAAAGAGTGGGCCCCGCAGCGGATGGGCGCTCAGATGGGAAGGGTGCCGGATGCCGACCAGCCAGGCGGCGAGTCCGGGATCGCAGAAGTAGACCTTGGGGGTCTTGAGCAACCGCTTGGAGGGATTGGTGAACCAGGGGTGGACCCGGAAGAGCAGGTGGCTCGCCTCCAACACGGACAACCAGGCTTCCGCAGTCACCCGGGAGATCCCGGTGTCGGCGGCAAGGGATGTGATGTTGACGAGTTGTCCGATCCGTCCGGCACACAGGGACAGGAAGCGTTGGAAGGCGCTGAGGTCCTGGATCCGAAGGATATGACGGACATCCCGCTCGACATAGGTGGAGACATAATCCTGAAGCCAATCCGCAGCCGAGATGGAGCGATCATGGATGGGAGGAAACAGGCCACCTTGGAGGAGGGCCTCCAACGTGGAGGGCGGGCGGCCTGCGGCCTGCAGTTCCGCCAGTGAGAACGGGAGCAGCGTGAGCAGGCCGGCTCTCCCAGCGAGACTCTGGGTGATGCCGCTCATCATCTCGAACTGACTCGAGCCGGTCAGGAGAAACCGGCCTGGACGGGGATCCGCATCGACGACTCCCTGAAGGTAGGAAAAGAGGGACGGGCAGCGTTGAACCTCGTCGAGAATGGTTTTGGGGCCGAGTTGACGCAGAAAGCCCCGAGGATCCTCGGTGGCGAAGGCTCGGGTGTCGGGTTCTTCCAAGGAAAGATAGTCGGCATCGGCGGCGACAGACCGGGCCAGAGTGGTCTTGCCGGATTGACGAGGACCGGTGACGACGACGATCGGATAGGATTCCAAGCGCCGCTGAAGGAGTGGGGTGATCCGACGCGGGATCGGATGGAATGGAGAGGCCGGGACCATCGTGGCCAAATGATCACTGAGGTATACAATCAGTCAAACCGTTCCTCGGCATCCTCGCAACCTACTCACCTTCAAAAAGTTCCATGACTTGTCTCCAAGGTCCCGGGAATCGGCACGGCCTTTTCTCGAATCTTTTTGAAAGAAAGTCTCCGCTTGCCCCGTATTCAGAATGAACCCTGCCTGATTTGTTGGCCGGCACGCCGGAGACGGATCCGACCCGCCGCGGAAAGAACCGATGACTTGTCCCGCCTTCGTCGCCATGGGCATCTTCAACAGTCCCCTGTGAAAAAGCGCACCACGAGGGTCTGGACAGTGCTGGCCGGCTTGCTCGTCCTCGATGGGCTTGCGGCGTGGCAGTGGCGTCCGATCGCGCGCGCCTACCTTGCGCGGGGAAAACCCATGACCTGACCCTTTATTCCGGCATCCCGGCGGGGATGCCAGTCATGACCGGTTGCCGGTGGGTCCCCCTTGCGGTTCCCCGACGGAGGTTGTCTTGACGTCTCTGGCACCCCTCCGGGGTGCGGGGAGATCTTTGGGTGTGGGTATCCGGTGGTGTCGCTGCGCTCAACCACCGGCTACACGCTGGCATCCCATCCGGGATGAAGAGGGGAGGCCGTGGCCAAGCGGTTGGGGCGCAATGAAAAATGGGAAGCAGGGGACAGGTCCTCTATCCGAGGGTAAAAATCGATGGCGAATTCATCTGTCCCAGAGACTAATGACCTGTCCCTTTATCCTCTGAAAAATGGAGGGAACCAATGCACCAGGAAAATTCATCATTTGATTCGGACGAATTGGCTTTTACAGAAATTCGTCATGGTGAGGTCCACCTTAAGCGGACCGGAAAATTGAAGACCACTGGGATAACCGTGGTGGAATCGATTCTGGATGAGCAGCGTCGGGAAGTTCAGAAGACGTTTTTCGACGACCAAGGACTTATGAGGAGACGAATCGTCTATGAGTATGACGCGGAAAGAAAACCGCGACTCAAAACGGCCTTCGACAGAGAAGGCAATGTCGTAATGAGGCAGGAGCGGGGAAAGCGCCCGGTGATTTTGGGATGACGTCACGGCTGTCCCGCACAAATGGTGTAAGGAGAAGCCTGGGGACAGGTTCTCTGTCGGACCTATGCGAATGCCGTGACCAACCTGACCTACAGATATACCGCGCTGAATCGGTTGACCAACTGGAATACCAATGACCTGTCCCTTTATCCTCCATTCGCAAATCGGACTCAATTCTACACCTGGAATGAAAATTTTGATTGCAAGTGTTGCCGCTAGCATTTTTCTCTGCGGTTGCGAACCATCAACCAAGAATTTGGTTGGTGGCTACAGATTAGAGCGTTTTGAAGAGAACGGAATGTATTACGTCATCGTTCCCGAAGATTTGCCTGGAGGCGGGATTTTCGATGGAACTGTGGACCAGATTGGCTGGAATCAGAATTGGATTTTGGCACGAGTTGCCAGGTTGTATCATGGCGACACGATACGGCTGGTATGCCTTGAACGTGAAAACGAAGCGAGTGACTGGCCCGGTTCAGGAATCTGAATTGAGCGCAAACAAGGAATGGTCGCAGATCAAGCGCTGTGCGCCTGAATTGATTAAAGGCAGCCGGTAGATCCAAACCGTGTTGGGGAATACCAATGACCTGTCCCTTTATCCTCATGCCTTTATCCCCGTGACTACGACGGTTCAATTTATATTTCTGCACGCCATCATGGCAGCGATTTTTGCCTATGCATGGGCGAGCTTTCGCACCCAACTGCCGCGATGGACGTACAGATGGCGGATGAAAAGTGGTTGGCGTCAACTCCTAATGCCATTTGGACTTTCTTGTGAAAGAAAATACCTAAGGTTCCATAGATTTATCGTTGTCTTTGGGTGTGTCTTTGCAGTTTTCTTTTATATCGCTGTCATGCTCAATATTCTCCAGAGGAGTTAACCGACTGGGGGCAAACCGGGGCCAGGTCATCGGTAGACTCCTCGACCTGGGTGTAGCGGCGGAGCTGGTGTTTGAGCCTCAGCTGGGCAGGAGCCCAAGGTGGGGCCTGGGTATTGTGGACTGCCCCGTGGGATCGGGCGATCGATGGGGTCCTGCTCCACGAGTCCGTCGTGCGAGCGCCAACGGCGCGTCTCCATACCAGCCTGGGGCAACGCTCCAGGCGCCGTTCTCCGAAGGGCCTAGGGCTGAAGGCCCGATTCAACCGGCGCTGGGTCGGGCTTTCAGCCCTTGGTGTTGTTGGTGACGTGTCCCCAGGGCGTTGCCCTGGGCTGGTATGGGGTCGGGGCGTTGCCCCTGAGTGCCGAACCTCCTGGTGGCCGTTCTCCGGACAGTTTTCCGGTCCGTCTGGGGTTTCGAGACCGAGGGGAAACTGGGGCCAGGTCATCGGTAGGCTCCTCATGTGAGTCTCCCTCGTCGGCCCCTGTCTGCAGCATTGCCTCGCTCGGGCTGCTGCCTAGGCTCACATCCAGGACCGATACGCATGAGCACCGAATCCCAGATCACCGCGTTTCGCGACACCTTCGCCCGGCTCCGGCAGTCGATCGGACGCGTCCTGGTGGGGCAGGAGGAGATCGTCGACGGAGTGCTCACCGCAATCTTCTCGGGCGGGCATGTGCTCCTCGAGGGAGTGCCGGGTCTCGGGAAGACCCTCTTGGTCCGGACCCTGTCTGACGCCCTAGACCTCGGGTTCAGCCGGGTTCAGTTCACCCCCGACCTCATGCCGGCCGACATCCTCGGCACCAATCTCGTGATGGAGGGGCAGGACGGGCGTCGGCGGTTCGAGTTCCAGAAGGGGCCCGTCTTCGCGCACCTCCTGCTGGCCGACGAGATCAACCGGGCCACGCCCAAGACGCAGTCGGCCCTGCTCGAGGCGATGCAGGAGGGGCAGGTCACCGCCGGCGGCGAGATCCGTCCATTGCCGCGGCCCTTCTTCGTGCTCGCGACCCAGAACCCGATCGACCAGGAAGGGACCTATCCGCTGCCGGAGGCCCAGCTCGACCGGTTCTTCTTCAAGCTGCTGGTCCGCTATCCCTCCCGGGAGGAGCTGACCGAGATTCTCAACCGCACGACAGAAGGGGTGTCTGTGACGGCGGAACGGGTGCTGGATCGCGATACCCTGGTGTCGCTCCAGGCCCTGGTCCGGGGCGTGCCGATCGCCTCGCATGTGAAGGACTACGCGGTGCGCCTGGTGTTGGCGACCCATCCGGGGACACCGACCGCGGCCGCTGTCGCCTCCCAGTATCTCCGGTTCGGGAGCAGTCCCCGCGGGGCGCAGGTCCTGGTGTTGGCGGCCAAGGTGCGCGCCCTCACCCAGGGACGGTTCAATGTGGGTTTCGACGACATCGCCGCGGTGGCGCCCGCGGCGCTGCGACATCGGCTCATCGCCAACTTCGAGGCGGAGGCCGAGGGCATGGATGCCGACCGCATCCTGGCCCGGATCCTCCCGGAGGTGCCCCGCGACGTCGCGGTGGCGGTCTGAGATCCAGTCCCAATCCCGCATGGCCACCCGGAACACCGTGGGAACCCGACGGAATCCATCACAGAGCGGAGCTCCCGTCGCCGTGCCGGAGGTCCGGCTGATGATCTCCAATCGGCAGCGGGATCGGAAGGTCGACATCCGGGCGCTGCGATCCCTCGTCGAGAAGGTGCAGGCCGAGGCTGGCCAGTCGGCGGAACTCGGACTCCATCTGGTCAGCGCCCGTCGTTCGGCGGAGTTGAACCAGCAGTTCCTGGGGCACGAAGGACCGACCGATATCATCACCTTCGACCAGGGCAGCACCCGGGACCGGCTCTGCGGTGAACTTTTCATCTGCGTGGCGGAGGCGATCCGTCAGGCGCGCGAATTCGGCACGACCTGGGACGAGGAGGTCCGTCGCTATGTCATCCATGGCATTCTCCACCTGCGGGGGTTGGACGACCTCGAGCCCGCGGCGCGTCGGATCATGAAACGCGAGGAGAACCGCCTGGTGAAGCGGTTCGGCTGACCCGGACGCACCATGGGCGCCGCACCGCTGGAACAGGCCGAGGGGGTGATCGTCCGGATCCATCCGTTCTCCGACACCAGCCTCATCCTGCACTGGATCACAGCGGAACACGGTCGGTTCGGCACCCTCGCCAAGGGCATCCGGAAGCCGAAAGCGGGTCATGTGGCACCCGTGGACCTTCTGTTCGCCGGCACCCTCGGGTTCGTGCGGTCGAGCCGATCCCATCTCCACACATTCCGGGAATTCGTCCCGGTTGAACGTCACGAACGACTCCGCACCGACTACGCGAAGCTTCTGCAGGTCGCCTACGCGGTGGCGTTGCTGGAGCGGGCGACCGAGGAGGACACGCCGATCCCGGAATTCCATGCGCTGTTCCGCTCCTGGCTCACGGCCCTGGAGACCCAACCCCACCAGCCCCGCATGGTGCTCGCTTTCGAGGCACGTCTGCTCGTCGAGATGGGACTCGACCCCCGTGGAGCGGAATCGGTGGGCCGGACCGGGGTTGGCGAGGTGTTGAACCCGCTGATCGACGCGGACTGGTCGGAGCTTCCCGCCCTCGCGCCGACGCCCAACGCCGCTCGCAACCTCGTCACACTTCTCCAGAGGCAACTCATGGAGGCCCTGGGCGCTGTCCCGAAGTCCCGATCCGAGGCACTCGCTTCCGGGTCGCACCCCCGATCCGGCGCCTGACCCCGGAACCAAGTGTCGGATCCGTTCCGGGGCTCACTGCGGAACCGTCAGCTCGAACTCGAGTCGGGTCTTGGTACCGCGCTGCTCGTCGATGATCTCCATGTCCTTGAGGCGCCAGGCGCCATCGACCTTCTTGAACGAGCCCACACTGAACTGTTTGAGGAGCTGCCCCCGGGCATCGTAGGCATCCGCCTGGATCAGCCCCCGGAATTCGAGATCGATCCAGGACACCACCCGTGAGTAGGGCGTGCCGGTGGGGTTGCGGCTCTCCAGGACCCGGCAGGAACGCCCCTTCACCATGTGGGGGTTGTCCTTCGGAGCGGGGATCAGCCGTTGCTGGGGCCAGTGGAGGAACTCGAGGCCGAGGTCGGCGAAACTGAAGTCGGATCCGGCGAAGGACCGTCCGGAGCCGTTGGTGGCGATCGGGGAGTCCACCGTTCCCGGGGTTCCCTCCAGCCGATACTCCGGTGCCGCATCGGCGCGGTGCAGGATCTCCAGGGACTCTCCAACGGCGGCGTCCGCGGGGCGGGTCCGATACCGGGTCGACCACTGGTCCGTTCCTGGCATGGGGGCCAGGGTCTCAATGACGACAGGCACACGGTGGCGTTTCCCGGCGGCGTTGCGGATCTCAAGGGTGGCCCGGTTGGTGGTGGTCGAGGCGGGCTGCAGCGATCGCACCTCCCGGGCGAGGGACTGGCCGTCGGCCTGTTCCCGCGGACCCGATGCTGTATCCGCAGCGGGGGTGTCGATCCCGATCAGGACGGTGAGGAGGCCCGTGATCAGGATCTTAAGTAGGCCGTGGGCTCGGTTCATCGGTGGTGTGTCTTCAGCACGATCTGGGGACGTTCTCCGCGGCGTCCGGTGACGACGAGTCCGACCGGGTTGGACGTGGATCCGCAGCCGCAGCCGGTGGATTTGCGGAAGTCGAGTCGGCGCGGACGGAACAGGCGCCACGCCATGAGGGCCACCGTGACCCCGACGACGCCCAGTGCTGCGATCTGCTGCCACTCCACGCGGGAAGCCTAGTGGGTTGGCGCGGGGAAGGGCAAAGGGGAGTTGAGAGAGTTGAGGGTCGAGGCTCTTCAACCTTGCCCCGGACGCCGCCCGGTCGAATAACTCGCGGATGCGGTTCCGCCCCGAACTCCTCGTCCTGACGCTGCTCGCGTCCGGGTGTCGGAACCTGCCGCCTCCGGAACCCGTCAAGCCGGTCGTCAAACCTGCTCCAGTCCGTCTCGTGCGCCCCCTCGATGGCCAGGTGGGCCAGGTCCTCACGGTCCATCCACGGCTGCGGTTTGTGGTCCTCGACTACTCCCTGACGGGTCTGCCCCGGCTGGGAGACGAGCTCGATCTCTGGCGCGGGCAGTCAATCGTGGGGCAGTTGAAGGTGTCCGGACCGATCCTCAACACGACCGCGGTGGCCGACATCGTCTCGGGTGAACCCCAGGTGGGCGACCTGGCGCGTCCCGTCCTTGAAAAGTCCGCGGAGGCCGCCCCTGCACCCAAGGCAGACGCCGACGTCAGGCCTGGGGCGACGACGGCGTCTCCGACGGGACCCTGAGGAACGCCAGCGGGATCGAGACCAGGACCAGGAACGGGTCGACCAGGTACCACCAGAGGTTCCGGGAATCCCCAAGTCCTTGACCCGCCCCCCACAGGCTCTCCAGAAGCCAGAAGCCCAGCGCGGCCGTCAGGATCCACCCGGTCCGGGATCCTTGGCGCAGTAGATGGAGGGTCCAGCCAGCCACGAGCCATACGAGGAGGGGTGAATTCCATCCCAGGGCATAGGGATCCCACGACCCCCATCCCAGGGCTGCCGGATAGAGCAGGAGTCCGAGCACCAGTCCTACCCGGCCCAGATCCCGCAGGTCCCGCCGTCCAAGGAAGCCTCTCTCCCCGAAGGCGACTTTGGTGGCATTCGCCATCAGGACGAGGAAGGGGACGCTGAAGCCGGCGGTGGCGCCTGCGACCCAGCTGCCCATCGAGACTCCGCTCCAGTGCACCCACACGATGACGACGGTGGCGATGGGGATGAGAGCCGTGGGACTCGGACCGGGACGTCCCCGCAGGAGTCGGCGATACCCCAGGGCGAGCACGGAGCCGACGATCATGATGGCGACCCAGTACGCCGAGCGGGAGGAGGTCAGCAGGATGCCGTTCATGGGGTTGCCCGGGTTGCCGGGGTCGCGGCGTCCAGCCACGCGGTGTTGAAGGAGACAATGCGGATCGCCTCGCGTTTCCAGGTGTAGGCCAGGTGGACCGTTCCGTCGCGCGCGCGGAGGAGGAACGGATAGGAGAACTCCGCCCCGGCCTCGTTCTCGAGGTAGGGACCCCGGGTCCAGGTCCTGCCGGCGTCGGACGACACCGCCAGCCGCAGATTGGCGCGTCCATCGGGCGTGTCGTTGAACGCCAACAGCAGGCGGCCGTCGGCCAGGCGCACCGCATCGATGCCGGAATCCGAGTTGGGGAGTCCGGTGGGTGTGGGAGCGCTCCAGGAAAGGCCACCATCGGTGGTGCGGGAGAGGTACAGGTCCCGTTGGCTGCTGGCGGTCCGACACAGCATCACGGCCTGGGTGGGATCCAGGGCCACGAGGCTCGGCTGGAAGGCCGTCCGCCCCCCGAAGGCCCGGGTCTTGCGGGCCGACACCGAACCGGGAGCGCCCTCGAGCCACAGCAGTTCGGGGAACTTCCCGAAGAGCTCGTGGTAGATCGGCACCACCCAGCCGCCGCCTTCGAGCGGCGTCGGACCGTTCTTCACCAGCTCACTGATGTTGAAGAAGGGGCTCAACACCAGGCGTTGGCTCGGGGTCCAGGTCCGCCCGCCATCCGTGGACTCCTTGAGGCACAGCGAACTGCCTGACCAGCCGCCGACCGTGATGGTCACGAACAGGAGGGACATCCGACCGGTGTCATCGGCGAAGAGCACCGCGTTCCCGACCTTGCGGACGTAGTGGCCGAGCTCCCGGCTGGCCCTCGCGGCGGTGACCAGGTCGGTGGGCTCGGTCCAGCGGTCGCCCGTGCGGGTGGCAAACCAGATGGCGACGTCCTTGGCGCCTTCCCGGGTGCCGCCGTACCAGACGGCGGCGAGGGTTCCCGGGGAGGGTTCACAGATCGAGGCCACATGCACGGAGGCCACGGAGGAGCCGAGTGTTTCCACCCGGTGAAGCGGTGCCGGCTTACCTGTTCCAGCCTGGGACCTCTCCGGAGTCGGGACGCGGAACCGGGGTTTTGTCGGGGAGTCCGATCGGGATGTGGACCGGTAGGTGGCGATTCCCACGACCAGCAGCAGGGCGAGGGCCCCGAGTCGTCGACGGGTTTCCGGACCCAGGAGCCTCATGACGAGGCCTTTCGGACCACCTCGAGACCGATCAGCTCGGACTTCAGGCCTTCCAGCGACCGGTCACGGAAGGCGCGGTGCCAGTCGTCGGCGGTCGCGTCGGGCCGGGCGAACCGGATCCAGACCCGCCGGGAATAGAACGTCTTGAAACGGGTCACCTCCTGAACACGGATCCCCGCCTGGTCCATCTGGGAACGGAACGGATCCAGCACGGAATCATCAACGAAGACGATCGCCGGGGTTTCCGGTGGGAGGGTGTCGGCCCGGAACTTCTGCACGCTCCGACCCAGTTTCGGCGAGAGCATGGCGGGTTGGGCGCGGTCGTAGACGAAGACGGGCCGGTTCCCGAGCAGGGCGGGGACGGAATCGGGAAGATGGTTCAATCCAAGGAGCGGGTAGAGGCCACCCATGACGAGGGCCAGGACGAGTCCGGTGAGCGCGACGGAACGGGTCGGATGGGTGCCACGCCAGGCGGTCACAAGCGACGCGGCGGCCAGCAGCCAGACCACGACAGGCAGGATGCCTCCGAGGTGGAACCATAGGAAGAACGCCCCGGCGAGGATGCCCGCCAGGCTGAAGACCACAGCGGCGAAGAGCAGGGTCCAACGCTGGGCCTGCCCACCGGGCTCGAGCCACTCCGCGGCTAGGACGGCCTCGATTGGGACCACCGCCAGCATGTAGCGCTCGAAGGTGGTCATGAAGAAGAAGGGCACGATCGAGAGTCCGAGGGCCGTGACCAGCCAGCGGCGTGCCGCCACCGGGCCGGGATTACGGATCCGGAACGCCTGGACCGCAGCGACGAGGACCATTGGGGTCCAGGGCGCAATGAGGCCGAGCGCCCCTCCCAGGGCGGAGAGCGGGGCCATCCCATGCCAGCGTCCGAAGTCTCGGGCCGCCAGTTCCTCGCCGAGGATCTGGGCGAACCGATCCCCCCAGAGCTGCTTCATGGCGAGCGGCCAGGGCACGGCGATCAGGGCAACGATCCCAGCCGCCAGAATCCAGTGGGCACCCTGCTTTCGGAGCCGTGGAACGGCCCCGAGACAGAGCAGGGCCGCGACGGCGGCGGTGCCGAAGAAGAAGAATCCGATCGGTCCCTTGGTCAGGAACGAGAGGCCAAGACAAGTCCCGGAGGCCATCGCGTCGCGCAGCGTCCCGGTCCGGAGCCATCGCAGACCGCAGAGCACGCTGAGGGACACGAAGAAGGCGAGCGGGAGGTCCAGCATCGCCTGGCGCGCCTGCGCGGCGACGCCAATACAGCTGGCCGTGATGAGCCCGGCCAGGAGTCCATTGGAACGGAACAGCTCGCGGCTGGTCAGGCACGACACCACCGACAGCCCGACTCCCGCCAGGACACCCCAGATCCGGGCAGCGACCAGCCCCACGCCGAACACCTTGTAGTTCACCAGCACCAGCCAATACATCAGCGGCGGCTTCCGGAGCCGGGGCTGGTTGTCGAGCCAGGGCGTCAGCCAATGCCCGTGTTCCAGCATCTCCATCGGCGTCCGCAGCGAGAGTGTATACTCGTCGGACCCCGTCACGGAGGAGTCCGACCAGATCGAGGGCACCAGCACCAGAAGGCTGAACAGGGCTACCCACCATGGGGTCCACTGGGCTGCTGGAACGCCGGCGCCGGTTGCGGTGGCCCGGGCGTGGGAGGATGGATCAGTTGCGGAGGTCATCAGAGAGGCGGTGGCTCTGGAGGCCGTCGAGGATGGGGATCGTCTCCCGCGGAGGTCCCCGATCGCTAGAAAATTTCCGGACGGGTCAGGTCCCTAAGTTCCCGCACAGACTCGGTCCGAGATTCCCTTCGTCGCCCCGGCTCGTCACCGCTACCCTTTTCGTGCTCCCTCGATGACCCTTCGATCGCCTCCAGCATGCCATCTCGCGTCGCTCCTGCTTTCCCTGGGACTTGTCTTGGGTTGGGCAGGACGTGCCGACAGCCGCTCTCGGAGCCCGATGACCGTCGCGGTCCTGACCACGGAATACCGCCACAATTCCCATGCCGACGTCATCGCAAGCCGGCTGGTGCTGACGGACCGGCTGGACGGCACCGGCAGGGAGTCGCCGTTGAAGATGGTCTCGGTCTATACCGACCAACGGCCGCCGAACGACATCAGTCGACTCTTGGCGGCGTCGCATCGCTTCCGGATCGCAACCAACATCACCGATGCCCTCACTCTGGGCACCGGGTCGCTGGCGGTCGACGGGGTCCTGCTGATCGCGGAGCACGGGAACTACCCGAAGTCGCCGACCGGCAACACCCAGTACCCGAAGCGACGCTTCTGGGATGAGACACTTTCGGTCTTCAGGAAGAGCGGTCGGGTCGTTCCGGTGTTCGTCGATAAGCACCTCGCCGATACTTGGGGCGACGCGAAGCACATTTACGACACCGCACGGGCGCTGGGGATCCCCATCATGGCCGGGTCGTCGGTCCCGGGATCCTGGCGTCGTCCTGCGGCCGCACCCGTTCCCGGTGAGCCCCTCGAGGAGGTGGTGATCCTGAGCTATGGATCGACCGACCACTACGGGTTCCATGCGCTGGAGTGCCTGCAGTCGGTGGTGGAGGGACGTCGGGGTGGGGAGACCGGCGTCCGAACCGTGCGCATGACGACGGGCGACGCGGTCTGGACCGCGCTGGGTGAACGCCGGGTGGATCCGGACCTCCTCGCCGCCGCCCTTGGACGGCTGGCCCAGGGGCCGCTTCTGGTGTCGGCACTCCGGGAAAAGGTGGAAAAGCCCATCCTCTGGGAGATCGAATACCTTGACGGCCTCCGCGCCCGGGTGTTGGAACTGAACGGAGCCATCCAGGGCTGGTCGGGTGCCTGGCGTCGACCGTCCGATCGCACCGTGGTGGCGACGCAGTTCTGGACCCAGGAGGCCCGGCCCGCAGCCCACTTCACGCTCCTCCTGAACGGCATCGAATCGATGGTGCTGACCGGGAAGCCAGCCTGGCCGGTGGAGCGGACCCTGATGTCGAGCGGTCTGCTGGATGCGCTGCTCCGCTCGGGCCTGGAGTCGGGTCGCCTGTTGCCCACGCCATGGCTGGGGTGGGGCTACGCGACCTCGTGGCGCTGGCAGGAGCCGCCGCCCCCGCCGCCCGGACGTCCGTGGGGGGAACAGTGACACGCTGTTGAGAGTTGAGGGTTGAGAGTTGAGAGACCGGAGGGCGTCATCCGGACATGTCCTTGACGGTCTGGTCCAATCACACCCTGCGTCCTGGTGCGGATGCCCTGTTCCGGAAGTCCCTCGAAGGCCTGGGCTGCCGACTCATCCAGTCGACCCGCTCCTCGAAATCCGTCCTGACCCAGGGCGAATCGGATCCCACCCTTGCCGAGGCAGATGTCGCCTATGGTCAGCCGGTTCCAGCGGATTTGATCGCGACCCCGAGCCTTCGCTGGGTGTCGCTCTCCACCGCCGGGTATACCCGCTATGACATCCCGGGATTCCGGAGGGCGATGCGGGACCGTGGAACCCTCGTGACCAACGCGTCCGGGGTCTTCGCGAATCCCTGCGCCGAGCATGCGCTGGCGATGATGATGGCCTTCACCCGGCAGATTCCGTCGAATGTGCTCAATGGAGCCGGTCCCCGGGAATGGCGCTACCTCGAGGGGCGGTATTCGATCGAGCTCCTGACTGGCAGCACCGTGATGATCCTCGGGTACGGGGCGATTGGTCGGCGTCTGGCCGAGCTCCTCGCGCCGTTCCGCTGTCGCGTGGTGGGCGTCCGCCGCACGCCACTCCCGGAACCCGGCGTGGAGGTCGTGTCGTTCGACGAAGCGCTGGCACGAGTCCCGGAGGCCCATCACGTGGTCAACTGTCTCCCGGAGGCCGAGTTCACCCGACATTGGTGTGGAGCCGGATTCTTCAGCCGGATGGCGTCCGGGTCCTATTTCGTCAACGTAGGCCGCGGGACGACCGTCGACCAGCAGGCCCTCGCCGCAGCACTGTCCGCGGGGCATCTGGGAGGGGCGTTCCTCGACACGCTCGATCCCGAGCCGCTGCCGCCAGATCATTTCCTGTGGAGTACCCCGCGATGTCACATCACGCCGCACCTCGCGGGGGGGCATCGGGGACAGGACGAGAGCCTGGTGAACCACTTTGTCGGCAACCTCCGTCGGTTCCTCGCCGGCGAACCGCTCGTGGATCGGATCCTCTGCCCGGCGGCTTCGAACGGTGGGTGATGCAGTGCCCTGCATCACTGGGTGCGGGAGCACCCAAGCCGCGAGGTGTGGGATCCTCGCTGGGGGGAATGCCGGTGGCCGTGAGGTCTATGGTGTCGGAAGGCTCTGGCGTTTTTGGGTGCGGGTGAGTCCTGGGGAGGCTGGCCGCTGGGACGCGGCCAGGTTTCGCAGAGCACTGCAAAACCCAC
>VFQT010002150.1_pt1 | contig 21060 bp, 23 predicted proteins | sample 3512381 | NCBI WGS metagenome assembly VFQT01 (sample SAMN10412376, study PRJNA504923) | tailings metagenome | isolation source: Relicate 2 Philex TSF3 active mining site | place: Philippines: Tuba, Benguet | collected 2017-08-29
CTTGCTGCCGCAAGGGCCTCCTCCCAGCCGTCGGTGGTGTCATGGTCAGTGATTGCCAAAACCTCAATTCCTGCGGCACTCGCCTTTCTCACCAGTTCAGAAGGTGAATCCTTACCGTCTGAGCGGTTAGAGTGCGCATGAAGATCGATCACAGGAGCAGAATAGTCGCATGAATAAGAAAGAGACCCCGAACCGATCCCGCTTCCCGCAGAGCAAGAAGTTCATGAAATTCATCGCTTCGCAGTGGGAGGACAAGCCCGCTTCAAATGCGAAGCGTTGGGAGGTGGCCGACTATGCCCAGGCAAGAAGAGACCGACTTGCCAAGCTCTATCCCGGCAAAGTCATAATGATTGAGGCTGGTTCGATGAAGGTCAGATCAAACGACACTGAATATCGTTTTCGTCCCGACACAGCATTCACCTATTTCACGGGTTGGGGCAGCGAGACAGTCCCGGACTCCGTTTTGATTATCGACGCTCGAAAGAAGACCGCGAAAGCCAGGCTCTATCTAAGGCCGACAGCTGGCAGAGACACAAATGAGTTCTTTGCAAATTCCATGATTGGTGAATTCTGGACCGGGCCCAGACCAACCCTGGAGGACATCGAAACTCAGCTCGGTATTCCAACCTATGACATAAAGAAGCTTGAAGCTCATCTGAGTGCTTGGCCAAAACTTCTAACACAAAAGAACGCAAAGTTCGCCGAGAAGGTTTCCGCAATGCGCTTTGTGAAAGATGATTACGAAATCAGACAGATGCGCCAGGCGATTGAAGTTACCGCCAGAGGATTTGCAGACATTGCCAAAGCAATGCCTAGAGCAATTCGCTCCACCCACGGTGAGCGGGTAATTGAAACCACCTTCTTTGCCCGCGCTAGAGAAGAAGGCTATGACCTGGGTTATGACACCATTGCTGCCAGCGGAGCTCACGCCTGCATTCTGCACTGGAACAAAAACACCGGAAGTGTGAACAAGAACGATCTTGTGCTGGTGGACGCCGGTTGCGAACTTGACTCCCTCTACACAGCTGATATCACCCGAACCATTCCAGCCAGCGGAAAGTTTTCGAAGGAACAGCGTTGGGTTTATGAGGCAGTGCTCGAGGCAGCAGATGCTGCTTTTGCCATTGTTAAACCTGGTATCAAGTTCCGCGAAATTCACAACGCTGCTATTGCTGTCATCGCAAAAAAGGTTGCTGAACTAGGTCTGATTCCCGTCAGTGCAGAGGATGCTCTCAAAGAGGAAAACCAGCACCATCGCCGCTACATGGTGCACGGCACTTCGCATCACCTAGGTCTCGATGTTCACGACTGCGCTAAGGCCAGACGAGAGCACTACCAGGATGGAGTTTTAGAGCCAGGCATGATTTTCACAATCGAACCAGGGCTTTACTTCCACGCCGATGACCTAACCGTTCCCAATGCTTACCGAGGAATCGGCGTGAGAATTGAAGACAATGTCTTGGTAACAGCGAATGGCTGCGAAAACTTATCGGGACTTCTTCCTCGGAAAGTCGATGAGGTTGAGAGTTGGTTTGCAGCTAACCAGCTAGGCGTCGCTGGCTAAGCCCAGGAGGTTGCGCGCTTTGCCAGCCTCGGCGTCGGGAACCACAACTTCCCAGCGGGCAGCAACTGGCATTTGGGTAGATAGAAATCCCCTCTTGTTTCTGCTTAGCGAAAATCTTGTGATGTTGAAAAGCATTCCAATGCCAGCTGCAATTACCACCGCTGCAAAGAATTGCTGCGGGTTATAACTGATTTCCCCCTCTGGAGAAACCGTTATACCCGCGCCTACCAGCAGAGCAAATATCAGTCCAATCCAAAAACCTGTCATAGCCCCAGATAGCGCAACTCTTCCATAGCCCAGTCTTGACTTAATTCGCTCAACCAAAAGTGGATCGCGACCAATTAGAGAAATGTTCTCCGGACGAAATTCACCTGCCAGCAGTTTTTCAACCATTGCGGTGGCATCGGAATAGTTGGTAAATTCGCCTAGGACAAACCCTTTGGGGATGGTCGGCCCAACCATGTTCCGCTTAGCATTGTTGCGGGCATCTGTCATGAGAGAGATTTTGTCATGACTTTGAGATTTTGAAAGCGGGGTTTTCTATGAGCGCAACTCGCGTGTTTGTAGCTCGCCTCGTTGGCTGCGGAGTCTTCGATCCGCTGGGCGACAGGGTAGGAAAAGTCGTTGATGTTGTAATGGCCTACCGCAAAAACCAGGCACCAAGGGCTAAAGGCTTCGTAATTGAAATTTCAGGTCGACGCAGAGTGTTTCTGCCAATGGCTCGGGTTACCGCCATTGCCCCCGGCCAAGTGATTACCAATGGACTTATTGACCTGCGTCGATTTGCCACCCGCGGCCAGGAGGTTAGAGCAATCGCTGAAATGCTTGGCAGAAAAATCAAGCTGGTCGGATCGAACCGAAACGCCAAGATAGAAGATTTTGCAATTGAGCAAAACCGCAGGGGCGATTGGCTGCTTAGTGAACTATTTGTTCGAAGAGTCGTGAAGTCCGCCCTACCCTTTGCCAAAGGTCCCACTGAGTTTGTGATGTGGCAGGACATTGCTATGCCGCAGGACCACTCGGGAAACCAAGATGCCGAGCATCTGCTTCGCTCCGTTGAGGACCTGAGACCAGCTGACCTTGCAACTGCTGTGATGGATCTTCCGGAAGAGCGAATGATTGCCCTAGCCGAAGAACTTGACGATGACCGACTAGCCGATCTGCTGGAAGAGCTTCCCGAAGAAGAGCAGCTGGAAATTATCGGAGAGCTAGAAGACGAGCGTGCCGCTGAAGTTTTGGATCTAATGGGTCCAGACGATGCAGCCGATCTGATGGCAAATCTTCCAGCAGATAGAAAAGAAACTCTTTTAGATCTTATGGACGATGAAGAGGCAGCAGATATTCGTCAGCTTCTGCAGTATGAGCCATACACCGCTGGTGGATTGATGACAACCGAGCCAATACTTTGCTCAGCTGACACAACGGTTGCTCAGGCATTGGCTCTGATTAGACGCAAAGAAGTTGAACCGGTTCTGGCAGCTCAGGTATTCGTCACTATGCCTCCCTTTGAAACACCAGCTGGTCGATACCTGGGGGTTGTGCACTTCCAGAAACTTTTGCGCTACCCGCCCGGTGAAAGACTGGGGAATCTGATGGATTCGGAGCTGGAACCAATCCCAGCACAAACTCAAATCAAGCAGATTCATCGCGACCTGGCGACCTATGACCTAGTTGCAATGCCTGTGGTTGATGAGGAAAGAAATCTAATTGGTGCGGTAACGGTGGACGATGTGCTCGACCACCTACTACCCGATGACTGGAGAAGCGAGGAGTGATGGCAAGAAACCAATCGCAACTTGAGCGCCCCTTAGGAAAGCGCCCATACTTCAGAATTCCTGCCATAAATCAAGAGGTGGTGGGCCGAGTATCTGAGCGATTCGCTCGCGCCATGGGCACAGGAGCTTTCCTGATTGGTATCACGGTAGTGGTGATGATTTGGATTACCTGGAACACCCTCGCTCCTGAAGAGATGCAGTTTGACCCAAGGGCACTGAACTTTACCCTCCTGACACTTCTGCTTTCTCTGCAGGCTTCCTATGCGGCTCCCCTGATTCTGCTTGCCCAGAACCGACAGGACGATCGAGACCGAGTGAAGTTTGAACAGGATCGGCAGCGTGCGGAGCAAAATCTTGCCGACACTGAGTATTTAGCTCGCGAAGTGGCCGCGCTCAGGCTGACTCTTGAAGAGGTTGCCACCAAAGATCAGGTTCGAGATGAAATTCGGGCTGCTATCAATGAGCTGCTTGACGAACTCAAGCCACAGAGAAAGCCAAAGAAGACTAAGTGAGTCGCGCGCTTGCTGCGCTCAGCACGGTGATTGACCCTGAGCTTAGAAGACCAATCACAGATCTTGGCATGGTTGGAAAACTTGTTGAAACAGACAAGCAGGTCGAGGCAGAGATAAAACTCACCATCGTCGGCTGCCCTGCCGCGCAAGCAATAGAGCGTGACGTGAAGGCTGCGCTAGATAAAGAATTCGAATCGGTAACTGTGACAATGACCACGATGAGCGCAGATGAAAGAGACCAGCTCAAGAAAAAGTTGCGAGGAGATAAGCCAATTAAGTTCAATACATTTGCTCAGAGTGACAGCCTGACGAGAATAATTTTTGTTGGCAGTGGCAAGGGTGGCGTTGGGAAATCAACGCTAACGGTGAACCTAGCCGTTGCACTCGCCAAATCCGGTTTCAAGGTGGGACTGCTGGATGCGGATATCTTTGGCTATTCAATTCCGAACCTCATGGGGATTAACCAATCACCAACCAAGGTCGATGAGCTGATGCTTCCGCCAATTGCATTTGACGTGAAGGTGATATCAATTGGCTTTTTCGTCACCGACAACAAACCGGTTGCTTGGCGAGGCCCCATGCTCCACCGAGCTGTTGAACAATTTCTCACCGATGTCTACTGGGGCGAACTTGATTTTCTCCTGGTGGATCTGCCGCCTGGAACTGGCGACGTGGCAATAAGCCTCGGACAGCTGCTACCGAATGCCCAATCTCTTGTAATCACAACCCCGCAGGCAGCAGCTGCCAGTATTGCTGAACGCTCGGGAGCAATCGGACTAATGACCGGCCAGAGCATTCTGGGAGTTATAGAGAACCTCAGCTATCTAGATAGCGGGGAGGGAAGAAACTTCCTTTTCGGCGAAGGTGGTGGTCAGGCTGTTTCGCAAAGACTGAGTGAGCTCAGTGGTCAGCAGGTCAAACTGCTCGGCCAGATACCAATTAGCTCGACCCTTAGACACTCTGCCGATCAAGGGGTTCCGGTTGTAGTGTCAGACCCAGAAGATCCAGCAGCTAGGGTAATCGCAGAGATTGCCCAGGAAATCGCGAGGGTCCCCAGGGGGCTGAGCGGGAAGAAGTTAGGGCTAAATCCGATTTAGGAATGTATGGAAACCATCGCAATTCTTGACCCACTAACCGGCGACAAGCTTCACGACCTCGAATCACACAGTGCCAAGGACGTGGCACTTATGTTTCAGGAAGGGCGCGAAGCCCAGCCCGCTTGGAATGACCTAGGTGCCAAGCAAAGAGCGCAGATTGCCCACCGACTTGTAGATATTTTTATCAAGCACCAAGAAGAGCTAATGGACGTTCTCCAGCGCGAGACTGGCAAGTCCAGAATGCATGCATTCGAGGAAGTTACTGGAGCGCTAGCCGCAATCACCTACTACGCAAAAGTTGCTCCCAAGCTACTGAAGCGCAAGAAAGTGAAGGGTGGAGTTCCACTGCTCATTACTGCCTATACCGAACCAGCAGCAGTTGGAGTGGTGGGGATTGTAACGCCATGGAATTATCCATTAGCTCTGACAATGATGGATGTGATTCCTGCGCTTCTTGCTGGCAATGCTGTGGTGCAAAAGGCTGACAATCAGACTGCGAAGACCGTGGAGATGGCAAGAGACTTAGCGGTTCAAGCAGGTGTTCCAGGTGTTATCTGGCAAGTCGTTCATGGTGATGCAACAGAGGTTGGAAACGCCGTTACTGACAACGCCGATTACCTAGCTTTCACTGGCTCAACTGCAACTGGGAAACTGGTGGCACAGCGAGCTGCCTCACGTCTGATTGGCTACTCACTTGAGCTCGGCGGAAAAAATCCAATGATAATCATGCCCGGTGCTGACCTGACCGAAGCTGCTGAAATTGCAATCGCTAGTGCATTCGGGAATGCGGGCCAGCTCTGCGTTTCCATAGAAAGACTCTACGTACCAAACCACGCTCTCAAGGAGTTTGAAGACATTCTCAAACGCAAGGTTGAGACACTAAAGGTTGGTGCATCCAACGATTTCGATTTTGATCTGGGAGCCCTGAGCTCTAAGGCACAGCTGGAAAGAGTCTCAGGATTCATCGAAAGAGCCAAAGCTGAAGGAGCTCGGGTGGTAACAGGCGGTCATCCGCTTGCCGATATTGGACCAAATTTCTACGCCCCAACTGTGCTCAGTGATATTCCTCACGGTGCAGAGATACTCCACAAAGAGGTCTTTGGTCCGCTGATTGCTTTGGTTGGCTACTCCTCCTTAGATGAAGCAGTTGAGCTTGCCAACGCAACGGAATATGGTCTCAACGCTGCGATTGTTGGTGATCCAAAGAAAGCTTTGAAATTGGCATCGAGACTGATGGCGGGCTCAGTCAACATCAACGAGGGTTATCGGGCCTCAATGGCAACCATGGCAGCTCCGATGGGTGGAATGAAGCAATCCGGCATGAATCGCAGAAGCGGACCGTATGGACTTCTTCGCTTCACCGAGAACAGAACGATTGGCGTTGCCAACAAGTTCCCGATTGGATTACCTTCCAGAGCCAAGGACTATCGCAAGATGGCTCCGCTGATGACAAAGCTCGCCAAGTGGATGGGTAAGTTCTAGGTAGCTTCCAGATCAAACGGCGGAGTCTCGCCAAGCTCGAGTGGCTTCTGCGGAGGTTTTGCACGATTCAGAGTCTGCGCGACATTCGGCTTTCGTTTTTCTTCAAGTAGCGCTTCTCGGACGATTCTTCTCGGATCGTACTGTCTTGGATCGAGCTTCTTCCAGTCCAGATCTTCAAACCCATCACCAAGTTCACTCTTCATTTGAACCTGGGCGTTATCAATCATGCGCTTGCCTTTTTTCACCCACTCACCCATTTGCTTGGCATAGTAGGGAAGGCGTTCGGGGCCGATAATCAATACGGCCAACAGCGCTAGCAGCAGAAGCTTCTCAGCACTTAGACCAAACATAGAAAGAGTTTATCCCTTTCGAATACCAGCTAATTTCGCTTTCAAACATAGGCTTGTGGCTAACCATGATCGACAAACTGACTAGCTGGATATACGCCGAGGACTACGCCAATGAGCCGCAGGCCATTAGGTCGGCTCGCCGTAGTGCGGTAGAGCTGGGGGTTGAATCGGTCACCGAGGCAACTGGCAATCAGCTGGCAGTCATCGCTGGGCTAACTCGAGCTAAGTCAATTGTGGAAGTTGGAACAGGCGCCGGTGTCTCTGGACTTTGGCTACTGTCTGCATCGGGCGACTCAGTTCTCACCACGATTGATTCAGAACCTGAGTATCAATTGGCAGCTCGGGAAAACTTCAAACGCGCCGAAATAGCGCCTTCAAGAATCAGGGTGATTTCCGGTAGGGCATCATCTGTCATGGCTAACATGGCTGAAGCTGCCTACGACCTGGTTTTTCTTGACCTAGATCCAACTGACTTGGATGAGGTACTTCCACTGGCAATTGCCCTGGCTAAACCTGGCGGAGCCATAGTTTTAGCTCATGCGCTTTGGCGAGATCGCGTCCCCAACCCAACGCTTCGGGAAGATGAGACCTCGGCTATTCGCTCAGCCGTGCAAAATTTTTCAGATAACGATGATTTTCTTGCCAGCATCTCCCTGGTTGGGGATGGGCTGCTAATCGTGGTGAAGCGCTAGCTACTTCTTAGCTGCGGCCTTCTTGGCGGCACTTTTGACAACGCCTGTCAAAACCTTGTGTAGTTCCTGGGCTTCTGTGTCATTGATGGAGACCACTAGCCTGCCGCCACCCTCCAGAGGAACCCGAAGGACGATTAGTCCGCGAGGCTCGCGCTCGGCCTCCATTGGTCCATCACCAGTTCTAGGCTTCATAGCTGCCATGAGATAGGGGCTCCTTGGGGTTTTACAATCCTCAATTATCCCAGAAAATTGGGCCTTTGACCAACCCGGCTAGGAAGTAAGCCAGCTGCGCAGGCCCTTCTCCACATCGAACAAATGCCCAACTGGCAGATTCTCGTTATCGGCGTGAGCCAGGGACGGGTCCCCAGGACCATAGTTGATGGCGGGTATTCCAAGTGCTGAGAAGCGGGCAACATCGGTCCAGCCGTATTTAGGCCTCGGATCCTGGCCGCTGGAGGCGAGAAAGGCCTTTGCCCACTGGGTTTGCAGCCCTGGTCTTGCCCCCAGAGCTAAATCAACAAATTCCAGTTCGAATTCTGAGAAAAGCTTTTCGATAACTTCTTTAGCCTCGCTCTCACTTTTCGATGGGGCAAAGCGATAGTTGATTTCTACCTCACACAAATCTGGAATAACGTTTCCAGCAATTCCTGCCCTAATCGAAACGGCGTTCAGACTTTCACGATATTCAAGGCCGTCAACCTCAATTGTCTGGCACTCATATTCGGCAAGCCTTGTGAGAATGGCGGATGCTTTGTGAATTGCGTTGTCGCCCATCCAAGGTCTTGCAGAGTGTGCCTTCACTCCCCTGGTTGAAACCTTGACTCGCAAAGTTCCATTGCAGCCGCCCTCCACCAGCGCCGAGGTTGGTTCGCACAGAATCGCAAACTTCGCATCGGAAAGTTCAGGATGGTTTTTGATTAGGCGACCAAGTCCGTTCTTACTACTTTCGACTTCTTCGTTGTCATAAAACACCCAGCTGACACAAAAACTAGGACTAGTTATCTCGGCTGCTAGTTTCAGCATGACGGCTACGCCGCCCTTCATGTCAACTGATCCCCTTCCTACGATCACCTGTTCGCGTTCAAAGTGGTGAAGCTGAGCGGGAAGGTTATTGGCAATCGGGACAGTGTCGATGTGTCCGGCAATAATGACTTTGTCGCCAGAAGTTTTGGTGGTTGCCACAATGGCATTGCCATCCCTTACAACCGTGAGGTGAGGAAGCTGTAGAGCCTTTTCAATAGCATCCGCTAAGTTGGCTTCGCCCCCCGAGACAGACTCGATATTGCAGATGTCCATAGTCAGTTCGACTAGACCCTTAGACAAATTCAGAGTGCTCATCCCCAAAAGGCTACCTGTATTCTTTCTCAGGTGAGCGGCTTTCTATCAGGTGGTGCGTGGGGGCACGGTCTCGCCACGCTCGCCAGCGACGGAACTGTTTTAGACGTTTGGTACCCCTCACCCGCGCTCGGAGAAGCCCCAAAGTCTGATCTTCAATGGTTCCCTCCTCGCCAACTTGAGCAAGCCGAGCAGTCAGATTCGCTTAGAGAAGTAACCACTGAGGTAGTCAGGCAGGAAATTGAGCTCTCCCTCCCAGTGACCTCGACAGCCGATGCCTACCTAAGACTGCACCTGCTCTCACATCTTTTGGTAAAGCCCAACTCAATCAATCTTGAAGGCCTGATTCCCAATCTGCCGATAGTGATTTTTACTAACCGGGGACCAGTGCTGCCAGAGGTATACGCCAGAAAAATCGTGGAGTTTCGTCAAGCAGGTGTTGCTCCCCATTCTTTAGATAAGTTCCCAAGACTTATCGACTACGTGTCTCCCGAAAAGGTCAGGATTGCCGATGCTAACCGAGTTCGGCTGGGAGCTTACCTATCGCCGGGCACCACCATCATGCACGAAGGATTCGTCAACTTTAATGCCGGCACCCTTGGGGTCTCAATGGTCGAAGGAAGAGTCTCGCAGGGTGTTGTGATCGGCGATGGTTCTGACATTGGCGGCGGAGCATCGATTATGGGAACACTCTCCGGTGGGGGAAAGCATCGCGTTGAGATTGGCGCTCGCGCCTTGCTGGGTGCAAATTCCGGAGTTGGTATTTCAATTGGAGATGACTCCGTCGTTGAGGCCGGTCTCTACCTGACAGCGGGAACGAAAGTGAAACTAATTGTTGATAATCGCTCACAAATTGTTAAGGCCAGTGAGCTCAGTGGCATGCCTGGACTTCTATTTAGGAGAAATTCGCAAACGGGAGCCGTGGAGGCAATTGCGAAAGAGGGCGTAGGAATAACACTGAACAAGGATCTTCACGCCTAAGAGCTGATTGAGTCCCAGCCTCTACCCTCAAGTATTTCCTCGTCAAGAAAAACACCAGTTCCAGCAACTATCTCGCCGATGACTCTAAATCCAACCGGTGCAGAGCCCTTTGGAAAAGTTGCCAAGAAACCATGATCCTCTCCTCCGTAAAGGACCCAATTCATGGGCGAATGCAAAGTCTCGCCGCGGGAAAGTATGGACTGATAGGCCTGCTCCAGAACTGCCTGATAACCAACCAGTTGGCTCGAGTGAATGCGCATCGAAACACCTGATGCCTTCGCCAAGCGATTGGCATCCATTGCAAGAGAGTCAGAGATGTCGAGCATGGAGGTTGCTTCATGGGCGGCAATAGCGAGTTGAATTGGTGGCGTGGGTCTTTGCTGGACCGAGACGAATTCTGGATAGGAGACAGCTAACGATTTATCAGGATGTTCCAGCAAAGCTAGGCCACAAGCAGCCTTACCTAAAGTTCCAGCAACGGCAAGCTCATCGCCGATTCTGGCACCGCTGCGTAGAACGGGTTCGCGACCTTCGAGATCTCCGTGTGCAGTTACTGAAATGACAATCTGATCAGCCAGTGCCAAATCGCCACCAACAATTGCAGCGGAGGGCGAAAGATCATCAAGACAGGACTGCAGACCCTTAGCAAAATCTTCCAGCCAGGAAATCTTGGTGGTTGGCGTAACCATGAGTGTTACAACCAGAGCTATTGGCTTGGCCCCCATGGCTGCCACATCAGCCAGGTTGGTGCTAACCGCTTTATATCCAATATCAAAACCTGAAGAATAGTCCTGCCGAAAATCTCTGCCCTCAACCATCGAGTCAGTGGTCACGACAAATCTTGAGTCGCTGACCGAGATGACAGCCGCGTCGTCCCCCGGCCCAACCAGCGTGGAGTCCACCTGCTTGAAGTGTTTAGTCGTTCTGGCCAATGCTTCTAGCTCGCCGATTTCAACTACCGTTTGGCCCTCGTAGATCACCAGACAACGCTAGCCTTAAACCAATGCGTATTTTGCTCTTTGTTTTTCCCCTGCTTCTATCAGGCTGCGCGGCAACGGTGAACCTTGAAGCAGCCGAGGATGCCAACAACCCTGCCTGCGCAGAAGTTATGGTTAGGCTTCCGCAGGCACTTGGTGAGCACACTCAGCGCTTCACCAACGCGCAGGCAACCAGCGCCTGGGGTGACCCAACCGCCGTAATCATCCGATGTGGCTTACCTCCAGTAGAGATTTCAGAGCTTCCCTGCGTCAGCGCAGGTGAGATTGACTGGCTAGTCGATGACTCTGCTGCTCCTAGCTATCGTTTCATAAGCTTTGCCACTGACCCGGCTGTCGAAGTTGTGGTGGATTCAAATCGGGCATCAGGTGTAACAAGCCTTGAAGGAGTTGCGCCAGCAGTTTCATTCTTGGGTCAGACAAAGAAATGCAGCGAGCTGTCGAACTAGCGCTTTGTTTTTAGTCCGGTCTGAATCAAAGTTTCTACCAGCTGTGGATACTCGATGCCACTGGCTGCCCATAGAGATGGATACATCGATATTGGAGTAAAGCCTGGCATCGTGTTTATTTCAGTAATTACAAAGCCACCATCAGTCAAAAAGAAATCTGCTCGGGCAAGACCGCTGCAGCCCAGTGCTCGAAAAGCTCTAATTGCCAAATCCTGCAGAGACTTAAGCTCAGCTGCACTCAGCTCCACGGGAACAATTAGCTCAGCTGAATCGTCAATGTATTTAGCCTCGTAGTCATAGAAGTCATGGCCGTGAACTTTGATTTCCCCAGCTTTTGATGCGACAACTTCTCCATCGCTCTGCTCAAGAACAGAACATTCAATCTCGCGGCCAACCATTTCTTGCTCAACTAAAACTGTGTCATCGTGCTCAAAGGCTCTTTCAATTGCCGGCTTTAGCGCTTGCGAATTCTTTACTTTGGTCACGCCAACAGATGAGCCTGAGCGGGAGGGCTTCACGAAACAGTTTGGATTCATCAGCGCGGCAGCAGATCTGAGAATTAAGTTTTCATCAGCCAGGTAGTCTGCTTTGCGGATGACTAAATCTTTCGAGGTTGGAATACCAGCTGCTTCAAAGATGCGCTTAGCAACTGCCTTGTCCATGGCTAGAGCTGAAGCCAGAACACCATTTCCGACGTAGGGGATTCCGCATAGTTGCAGCAGGCCCTGTATGGTTCCGTCTTCACCGTTGACCCCGTGTAAGGCGGGAAAAGCAATGTCAATCACCCCGAGCGAATCGCCGCTTTGCAGCCTTAGCTCTCCCCCGCCAAGGGGCATCAGGACTTCCGGAGCACTTTCGCTCACCATCGGATAATCAGCTAATTTCCAGTCTTGACTAATTGGGTGGTGGACGAATTTCCCTGATTTGGTGATGCCTACTGGAATTACTTCATACTTTGACTTGTCGATGGCGGAATAGATTCCAAGTGCCGTCACACAGGAAACCGAGTGCTCGGGTGATGCACCACCGTATATCAGTGCCAGTTTCACTCTGATTCCACTTCCGTTGCGTCGGCTAGGTTTAGCTGCTTGCCAAATTCAGTTGGTTTCATTCTGCCCTCCAGCACATCACTGACCTGCTTGACGATAGGCATGTCTATACCAAGCCTGTCGGCAATGGACAAAACTGGCTCAACCGAGCTCAATCCCTCGGCGGTTTGTTTGAGCCTGGCGAGCACTTCAGACTTACTCAAACCTTGACCAAGCATTTCCCCGGCTCGGAAGTTTCGGGATAACGATGATTCACTGGTGGCGATGAGGTCTCCCAGGCCTGCAAGACCAAACATGGTTCTTCTTCGAGCTCCGTGCGCCACTGCAAAGGCAGTGATCTCGGCCAAACCTCTGGTCATGATTGAAGCCTTCGTATTCTGACCATATCCAATTCCCGAAACTATTCCGATGGCAACGGCAATCAGGTTTTTAAGCACTCCGCCGAGCTCAGTACCCATGACATCGTTATTAGTGAAGACCGTGAAGTAGTCGCTAGAGCAAACCTTTGCGACCTCACTCGCGCGCTCCTGATTCTCTCCAGCGCAAACTGCAGCCGCAGGTTCACCTCGAGCGATTTCAAGAGCGAGGTTGGGCCCAGATAGGACTGTGATTTGCGAAAGTGGAAGTCCAGTGGCCTCCTGCATCACTTCACTCATGCGCTTGCCAGTTCCCAGCTCAAGGCCCTTCATCAAGCTAACCAGGATTGCTGATTTTGGAATCAACTCTCTCCAAGCTATGAGATTTTCTCTGAGCTGTTGAGATGGGACCGCTATGTAGATTTGCTCGGCTTCGCTCAGAGCATTTGCGATATCGGAGGTCATCGATAACTTGCTAGGCAGTTCAATTCCAGGAAGGTATTCCTCATTGGTACGGGAGGTGGTAATTAGCTCGGCGTGCTCTGGTCTGCGTGCCCAGAGAGCGACATCGGTTCCACCGTCAGCAATTACCTTGGCGATAGTGGTACCCCAACTACCAGCACCTAACACAACTATTCGACTCAACGCTTTTTCCTGAAGTTGCCGGTTTCATCCTGCTCGTTCTCCACCGGATCCCAGAGTTTGTCAGGAGGAGTCTCACCACGCAAATCACCAACGAGTGAGGCGATTTTTTTCATGACCATTTCGGTCGCATCATTTATCTGCTGGGTTGTGGGATTGCTTCCAATGTCGAGATTGATTGGGTCGCCGATTTTGACTTTCACGGTGTGAAAGGGATTGGGGCGAAACTTACCGGTGTAGTTCCCAAGAACCTTGTCTACTCCCCAGTGTGCAGCTGGCACAATTGGAACGTTGAGCTCAGCTGCCATGCGAATTGCGCCACTTTTGCCGCGCATTGGCCAAAGGTTTGGATCTCTAGTGAGAGTTCCTTCAGGGAATACAACAACTACCTGGCCGGCCTTGAGAAATTCTTTTGCTGCGCGCAGAGGTTCCTGATTGGATTGGCCACCTCGATAGACCGGAATCTGACCGACTTTAGGAAGAAGTTTGCCGAGAATTGGAATCTTGAAAAGCGAAGCCTTAGCCAGGTAGTGCGGAACCCGTTTCATGTGAATGTATACCGAGTAGGCGAAGGCAAGCGGGTCAAGATAGCTGAGGTGATTGCCAACCAGGACATAGCCACCCTTTGGGAGTTTTTCTACACCTTCGGTTTTTATCTTGAACATCAGTCTCAGAAGTGGAGCGAGGATGATGGCAACAAGGACGAAGGCCAATCCGTTCTCACGCTTTGGAACCTTTGGAACTGCCAGCTCCGTCATTAGCTAAGCCTCAAACTCAAAGTCGGCTCCGAGATCCTCCAGTTTGGTGAGGAATCTTTCGTAGCCTCTTGAAATCAGCTGCACATTGCTTACCTTGGACGTGCCCTTAGCTGCCAGTGCGGCCAGCACGTGCGAGAAACCTCCACGTAGATCGGGAACCTTTATATCGGCACCAACTAGCTCGGTGGGGCCGGAAATTACGGCTGAGTGGTTGAAGTTGCGCTGGCCAAATCGACAGGGGTGGCCTCCAAGACACTCGCGATAGATCTGAATGTTCGCACCCATCTGACGAAGAGCATCGGTGAAACCAAATCTTTGCTCATATACGGTCTCGTGAACAATCGACAAACCATTTGCCTGAGTTAGCGCAACCACGAGTGGCTGCTGCCAATCTGTCATGAAGCCAGGGTGAACGTCAGTTTCGATAACCACTGGCTGCAATTCAGAACCCGGGTGATAAAAACGAATGCCGTTGTCCTTAATTTCAAACTGACCGCCCACCTTTCGGTAGACGTTAAGAAATGTCATTAGGTCAACCTGTGATGCACCGCCAACAAAGATGTCTCCCTCGGTGGCGAGGGCTGCGGCAGCCCAGGACGCTGCCTCGTTGCGATCGACGATTGCCCTGTGCGTAAAACCCTTTAGTTCCTTCACACCTTCGATTCGAATGACTCGGTCGGTGTCAACGGAGATAATCGCACCCATCTTCTGCAGAATTGAAATCAAATCAATGATTTCGGGTTCTATAGCAGCACCTGATAGCTCAGTCTTGCCATCGGCAATTGTCGCGGTTAGTAGAACCTGCTCGGTTGCACCAACAGATGGGTATGGAAGAGAAATCTTGTTACCGCGAAGTCCATCTGGTGCACTCAGTCTGGTTCCTCCAGGCAGCTTTTCAATTACAGCTCCGAAGCCTCTGAGGACATCAAAGTGGAAGTCAACTGGCCTAGAACCAATCTCGCAGCCACCCAGACCCGGAATGAAAGCTTCACCAAGACGGTGAAGAAGAGGTCCACAAAAAAGAATTGGAATTCTAGAAGATCCAGCAAATGCATCGATGTCGACCATTCGAGCCTGTTCGACATTTGCTGGGTCGAGAACCATATCGCCGGTCTGCTCGTCATGGGTAATGGTTACCCCGTGCAGATTTAGCAGTCGGGACACAACTTCAACATCAGAAATATGTGGAACGTCAAGCAATCTGGAGGGAGTCTCTCCAAGAAGAGACGCAACCATCGCCTTTGTTACCAGGTTCTTAGCACCCTTCAGATCTACGCGACCAGTTAGGGGCTTACCGCCCTGAATTGTGATTTGACTCAATCAGACTCCTTTGGCAGGGAGAGTTGTTGGTCTCCATGCCTGTCTTCTGGCCTCGAAGGCGGCTATCGCTGGCTCGTTCTGAAGGGTGATGCCAATATCATCCAGCCCCTCCATCAGTCGCCACTTAGTGTATTCGTCGATCTCAAAGCTGACCACGGTGTCAGAAAAGCGCACCTGCTGGGCCGGCAGATCAACCTGCAGTTCAAGGCCAGGATTGGCCTCCATGGCCTCCCAAAGAAGCAGTGTGTCACTATCGCTAATGACTCCTGTGACCAGACCCTGCTTGCCAGCATTGCCCCGAAAAATATCCGCAAACTTGCTGCTGAAGACAGCTCTAAAACCAAAGTCCTTCAGTGCCCAAACAGCATGCTCCCTTGAAGAACCAGTTCCAAAATCGCTTCCTGCAATTAGCACCTGCGCATTTTTGTATGCGGGCTGATTCAGAACAAATTCTGGATCATTTCGCCAGTGTGCAAAAAGTCCATCTTCAAAACCAGTCTTGGTAATGCGCTTTAGGTAAACAGCAGGAATGATCTGATCGGTGTCAACGTTGCTTCTGCGTAGCGGAGCCCCTACGCCAGAGAAGACTGAGATTCTTTCCATTAGCGCTCCAAATCCGACGGAGAAGAAAGCGTGCCTCTGACTGCTGTTGCGGCAGCAACAACTGGTGATACCAGGTGTGTTCTAGCGCCTTTGCCCTGTCTACCTTCAAAGTTTCTGTTGGACGTTGATGCCGCACGCTCCCCAGGTCCAAGCTGATCCGGATTCATCCCCAGGCACATCGAACAACCAGCAAAGCGCCACTCGGCCCCGAACTCTTTGAAGACTTTGTCTAGGCCTTCCTCTTCCGCTTGCAGCCTGACCTTCTGAGAACCAGGCACGACCATCATCCTCACACTGTCAGCTTTTTTTCTTCCCTTAACAATTTCTGCGGCAGCCCTTAGATCTTCAATTCGGGCATTGGTGCAGGATCCGAGAAAGACTGTATTGACAGCGATGTCTTTCATTTTTGTGCCAGGTTTGAGATCCATGTATTCAAGCGCTCTCTCGGCAGCTGCGCGCTCGGCAGGATCTGCAAGGTCCGCTGGATTTGGAACGCTATCTAGTAACGAGACACCTTGGCCTGGATTTGTACCCCAGGTCACAAATGGATCGAGAGTGTTGGCATCAATAAAGACTTCTTTATCGAAAACAGCGCCCTCGTCAGTGACGAGTGTCTTCCAGTACTCCATTGCTTCATCCCAAAGCTTTCCCTCAGGAGCGTGAGGTCTGCCCTTCAGATAGGCAAAAGTTGTTTCATCCGGAGCAACCATGCCAGCTCTGGCGCCGGCCTCGATCGACATGTTGCAGATTGTCATGCGACCTTCCATCGACAGAGCTCTAATTGCGCTTCCTCGATACTCCAGCGCATAGCCCTGTCCGCCGCCGGTTGATATCTTGGCAATCACGGCAAGGATGATGTCCTTGGCCGTAACTCCTGGTCGCAACTGACCCTCAACATTGATGGCCATTGTCTTGAATGGCTTTAGTGGAAGAGTCTGGGTGGCAAGAACGTGCTCAACTTCGCTTGTCCCAATTCCCATGGCTAGTGCGCCAAATGCGCCATGAGTAGAAGTGTGCGAGTCCCCGCAAACAATGGTTAATCCAGGCATTGTGAGACCCAGCTGCGGGCCGACCACGTGCACAATTCCCTGGTTCTTATCCCCCAACGAGTGAAGTCTTACTTCAAACTCTGCACAGTTTTTTCTCAGCGCATCTACCTGGGTTCTAGAAGTTGGCTCTGCAATTGGCAGGTGAATATCAATAGTTGGAGTGTTGTGATCCTCTGTTGCAATGGTCAATTCTCGGCGACGTATCGGCCTATTTGCAAGACGCAAGCCATCGAATGCTTGCGGGCTTGTCACCTCATGAATTAGGTGTAGGTCTATATAGAGAAGATCAGGCGCACCGTTTTCACCCTTCACAACAACGTGGTCATTCCAGAGCTTTTCGGCCAGAGTCAATGGCTTACTTGTCATTAGATTCACCTCGCGAGTGCGTAAAAGACAAGTTTAGAGCAAGCACTAGATTGGACGGGTGTTAGATATGAGCACCACAAATCTGGCGAAAATACAGGCAAAGACTGTAAGAACGCTGGCAGTGGGGCAAGCTCTAGGCGGCTTTGGTTTTGGTTCGACGCTATCTGTTGGAGCGATTATGGCCACAGAACTTTCTGGCAGCGCGGCTTGGTCTGGAGCCGCCGCAACTATGAGCACATTGGGATCGGCCTTCGCAGCAATACCACTTGCAAACATTGCAGCAAGACGTGGTCGACGCTATGCACTTGGTCTTGGTGCGGGTCTTGCAATTCTTGGTGCAATTGGAATGATCACAGCTGCCGCACTGCGTTCATTTCCAGTCGAACTAATTGCACTGTTCCTCTTAGGGTCTGCAAACGCCGTTTCACTCCAAGCACGCTTCGCGGCCGCCGATATTCCAACCAATCGTCCAAAAGCCAAAGACATTTCAATAGTTGTTTGGGCAACTACCTTTGGTGCCGTGATTGGGCCAAACCTCATTGCCCCAGGAGAGTCACTTGGTGTGTCGCTCGGTCTTCCGCATTTGGCTGGTCCATTCCTATTGACCATCCTCGCTCAAAGCATCTCCACTTCTGTTTTTTGGTTCGGACTAAAGCCTGATCCGCTGGTTCTTGCTCAGAAAATCGATAGTGAAAAACAAAATCTTGTTCGGAGAAAATTCCGAGAGGCTATCCCGATTGTTAGACAAAAACCAATTGCAGCCTTTGCTGTTCTAAGCATTGCACTTAGTCACATGGTGATGGTTTCGGTCATGTCCATGACTCCTGCTCATCTGAGCATTACCGGACACGCACTATCCGATGTTGGTTTTACGATTTCTTTGCATGTGGCAGGTATGTATGCCTTATCACCAGTCTTTGGAATTATCAGCGACAAATTTGGTGCTCGAAAAACAATCATCCTCGGTCAGCTGATACTGCTAATCTCCCTAGCGGTGTCGGGTTTTGGGGCAAACAATTTCTCAATGGTTGTTCTAGGACTATTTTTACTAGGTCTAGGTTGGTCATCAGCAACCGTTGCAGCGAGTGCGCTGCTGAGCGAGTCATTGGGCATTTCGGAAAAACCGGTTGTTCAAGGATTGAGTGATTCTCTAATGAACCTTTCAGGTGCCTTTGGTGGAGCGATATCGGGGACAATCCTGATCGTCTTCGGGTTTGCAGGACTAAATGCTGCCGCTCTAATCCCAGTAATCCTGATTGTTTTTGCTACTGCTTACTCCAGAAGGTGGCAATAAAAACAGAAATCCCGCTCCCGAGATTTTGTCATCAAGAGCGAGATTTGTGACCCCAGGGGGATTTGAACCCCCGCTACTGCCGTGAGAGGGCAGCGTCCTAGGCCGCTAAACGATGGGGCCTAATTTGTAACTTAGAAATCATGCCACAGATACACCTAGGGGGCAATCTATCTGGACAGAAGCGTTAGTCCACCAGGGGTTACTGTCGCTGAAAATGGTGCTGGGCCAATGATTTCACCATCACAGGAAATTGGAAAACCTTTGTTTTCAACGCGAATTTGCTTTGCCTTGAATATCTCAACCTCTGGATACTTCACATGCTCTCCCGTGTAAACCTTGGGAAAGATTCGTAGAAGTTTTGCTCTTGATACTTCGTGAAGGATAAATACCTCCAACTCACCATCGGTAATCTCGGATGAAGGAGAAATCTTCATTCCGCCACCAAAATTTTTCACATTTGCCACACCACAGAGCATCGCGGCAAAGTTTCTCTCAACTCCATCAGCCACAAGGCGATACTCAATCGGCTTGAACTTAGGGAGCTCTAAGAGCATGGCTGCGACATAAGAGTTAGGACCCTTGGGCCAGGTCAAGGTATTTGCTTTCGCTGCACAAAGAGCATCAAATCCAGCTGAGATCGAGCCTAAAGACCAAAAAGATCGATAAGCCGTTTCTATCCACATAACGTCAACTCTTCTTGGATTTGTGACTGCTTCTGAAATGTTGAAGGCCGCACCCTCCGGATCATCCAGAGCTATACCAAGCTCTCTGACCTGATCGTTGCCGCTGCCTGCCGGAATAAATCCAAGAGGTAGTCCTGTTTCCATCGCAATGTTCACACCAAGTTGACTTGTTCCGTCGCCACCTATTGCGACAACTCCTGAAAGATTTTGTGCCTGTTCAAATGCCTTGGCTTTTGCCTGTTCTGCAGATGCAGAACTTAGGTCCAGAGTCGGAATTCCTATTTCCCGAAAAGCAGCTATGGCCTTATCCCCGACAAGATTTCCGCGTCCGCGATTAGCGGCGGGATTTATGATCAGACCAAGTGGCTTCATCGCCACCTCCTAATATCGACAAAGATAGACCCATAGGAGCTATAGCGCTATGAAAATTTCAAAGTTTGAGCATGCCCTGCTGGTCTTAGAGTTAGAGGGCAGTCAGCTGGTGATTGACCCGGGTAGCTACTCAACTCTCCCAAATCTCCACAATGTCTCTGCTGTAGTTCTAACCCACCTGCACGACGACCACACCTATGCAACGCACGTGGCCAAAATAAAGCAGCAATTTCCAGAAGCCATAGTCTTTGGGACCCAGGAGGTAGCCAAGAAACTAAACGAGCAGGATATCCAGGTCGTCTTTCATGGCGATAGGTACAAGGTCGGACCTTTCATCTTGGATTTCTATGGCGATCTTCATCAGGTCATTCACCGCTCCATTCCACTTGTTCAAAATGTTGGCGTGATGGTCAATTCGATTCTCTACTACCCGGGAGATAGCTACACGATTCCGGAGCAAAGGGTAGAAATACTGGCATGTCCTTCCAGTGCTCCATGGCTCAGAATCTCCGATGTCATTGATTTCCTAGAGCAGGTCAAACCTTCCAACTGTTTTCCAACTCATAACGCTCTTTTATCGGATGCAGGTAATGCTCTCCAAAACAGCAGGATTAAGGAAATCACTGAGAAGCATGGTGGGACTTTTCGATACTTGGCTGTTGGAGAAGCCTGGGAAATCTAAAGAGCGATTACCACTGCAGCAATCAAGGCGGCCACTGTCGGACCACCCCAAAGCCGTTTTTCTTTCTGACTTCTTGTGATGTTGTTTGCAAGTGCTGATAGCGCCGCAAAACCAACAAGAGCCCAGTTGACAGCCAGGTTCAAAGCTGGTTCAAGCAATGGTGTGAAGACACCGAGCTGCGCTAGGTAGTGTCCGGCAATGGCTAATGCCAAGGCCATAGAAAAGAAACTTCCCACTCGGAAACTCGGCGGTAGAACTCCAGCTCTTTGCCCACCATAGGCATACTCCCCCAGTGGAGCGCCTAGGACAATTGCCAATTGAAACAGCGCGAGTGCGACAAAGAAAAAGACTAGAAAACCGCCGGCTACTGCTTCAAGCATCGGGAAACCTTCTTTGCTGGGGTGCCTGGACTCGAACCAAGAACAAATGAACCAGAATCATTCGTGTTGCCAATTACACCACACCCCATCAGGGACGCTACGTCGCTCGGACAATCTTAGTGGGCTTGGGAAAAGGCCTCTAGCCGAGCAAGCGAGCGAGATTTTCCAAGGATTTCTAGGCACTCAAATAGCGGTGGGGTGACCCTTCGTCCTGAGATAGCAGTTCTCACAACTGCAAAAGCATCTCTCGGTTTCAGACCTTCTTTTTCAATCA
>VFQT010002151.1_pt1 | contig 21060 bp, 12 predicted proteins | sample 3512381 | NCBI WGS metagenome assembly VFQT01 (sample SAMN10412376, study PRJNA504923) | tailings metagenome | isolation source: Relicate 2 Philex TSF3 active mining site | place: Philippines: Tuba, Benguet | collected 2017-08-29
CGCGTCGTCCCGTCTCGACATCTTCCATGAACTCCCGAAGTGCAATCATCGCTGCCTCCTCTGGCGTGATTCCAAATTTAGAACTGACTCGCCTCAGCTCAAATAACTCGTCGTCTGACAACTCCAGCTCAAAACTTTCGCTCATGAACGTGAGCGTCTCACAGAATCGCAGCATTGGCAAGTACCTCAGGCCAGGCCGCTCTCGCGACGAAGATTTGGTTAGGCGCGCAGCAGCAGTTGACGCAGGTAGTTGAGTGCGGAGATCACGGCAAGTTCACGCATGGTCTTTCGATCTCCGGGCAACATCACCGTGGTGGAACTCGCGACACCATCGGGCATCGCCACGGCGATACATAGCGTTCCCACTTTGGCGCCATCTTGTTCACTGGGGCCGGCAACGCCGGTCAACGCCAACCCCACCGATGAGCCGACAGTTCGACATACCCCGACTGCCATCGCACGAGCGGTTTCTTCGTTGATGACGGGACCCTGTTGCACACCAAGCACGTCGAACTTCACTTCGCTCGCATAGGCCACCACCCCGCCGCGCATCACATCGCTGGCTCCGGCAGTCGCCGTGAGGCGACCCGCGACCAAACCGCCGGTAACCGATTCGGCCACACCGATGGTGAGGTTGCGGTTGCGCAGCAGTTCGAGCACAACCGATTCCATGGTGTCGGTGTCGTATCCGAACACCACTTCGGGGATTACCGAGCGAACGCGCTCGGCCCACGTGTCGAGCACTGCGGTGACCTCGGCGGTGTCGACACCACGACCGGTGAGGCGCACCTTGATGCCCTCCCAGCCGCTGGCAAGAAACGCGAGCGTTGGATTACCCACCTGGTCGAGCTCGTCGATGATCGGCTGCAAGCGCTCGTTGAGACCGCTCTCGCTTTCGCCCCATGTGCGCAACACTCGCGAGGCGATCTTTCGCTGCTCGCCCGAGCGCGCCAACAAGTCCGGGAGGATCGCACGTTCGTACATCTCGTGCAACTCGTACGGCACCCCGGGTACGGCATAAATTACCTTGTCGCCAACGGGGCAAATGAGCCCGGGGGCAGTGCCGCGCTTTTGCTCGATGATCGTCGCCCCGACGGGCACCATGGCCTGACGAAGATTGTTCTCACTCATCTTGCGATTGCGACTGGAAAACATGTAGGCGATTCGATCGGCAATTACGTCGTCAAGCCGGAGCTCCACACCCATGACTTCGGCGATGGCCTCGCGCGTGATGTCATCGTGGGTGGGCCCCAACCCACCGCACACAATGACCGCATCAGCGTCGCGCAGCACCGACCGCAACGCAGCCACGATCCGCGCCTGGTTGTCGCCCACCTTCACCTGCAGACACGAGTCGAGCCCGGCGGCTGCGAGCTGCTCGCCCAACCACGATGAATTGGTGTCGACTATCTGCCCGAGCAACAGCTCAGTGCCGACGGCCACGACGTCACAGCGCACTGGTGGGCCTCCCACGAGTGGCAACGGCTTTCCACGCGTATTGCGCACCCGACAACAGCGTGAGTGCCACCGCCAGCCACAGCAGCGACAACCAAATCCACCGTTCGTCGAAGGTGAGCGGCATCAACGCACCGGCAACCGCCAACTGTTGGCTGAGCGTCTTGATTTTTGCCGTTCGGCTTGCGGGCATCGACACACCCTTTGCGCCGACCACCACGCGATACACGCTCACGATCACCTCGCGCGTTGCGATGATGATCACCGGCAAGAGCCAGAACACGCCGCGCGACACCAGGGTGAACATCGCGCCAAGCACCAGCACCTTGTCGGCCAACGGATCGAGAAATGCTCCACTGCGTGTGATGCCGTGTCGCCGAGCGAGATAGCCGTCGATGCCGTCGCTTGCACACAACACGAACCACACGCCGAGCGCCACCCACGAGCCACCCGGCTCGACGGGAATCATGGTGAACAACAGCGGCGACACCACGATGCGTCCCACCGTGACGGCATTGGCCCACGTGATGAGGGCGTTTGGATCAACCGGCATGGTTGGCTCCCTGCGCCGAGCCCTCGTTGGCATCCGTCCCCTCAGCCACCAGGTCGGGGCCCTGTGCATCGGCGATTCGCACCGTTGCAAAGCTTCCCACCGCGAGCGATGTTGGCACACGAATGATGCCGTCGATCTGTGGTGCCTCACGGTGACTGCGTCCAACACCCGGCTCGTCCACCAGCACTTCCACGGATGCGTCGATCAACTCGTCGCGCTTGGAGGCAGTGATGGCATCCTGCAGTTCGCGGAGCTCGGCAATGCGCTCATGCATCAACCCTGCCGGTACCTGGTCGGGCAGGTTCAATGCGTAAGTGCCTTCCTCGGGGCTGTACTCGAAGAAGCCGCACCAGTCCAGCGATGCCTCACGCACGAACGAGAGCAGTTGATCGTGGTCGTCCTCGGTTTCGCCCGGATAACCGACGATGAAGTTGCTGCGGAACGCTGCGTCAGCCTCGCGAGTGCGAATGTCGGCGATGCGCTTGAGGAATCTCTCGCCGTCACCCCAGCGGCGCATACGACGTAGATGCGGCTTCGACACGTGCTGCAGCGACAAGTCGAAGTACGGCACTCCACTGGCGAGGATGGCGTCGATGAGTTCGTCGCTCAGGTCGCTCGGGTACAGATACAACAGTCGTGTGCGCGGCACTTTCGCCGATACCTGCCGAACCAAGTCGACGATGGAACCGGCACCGAGTTCGTCGGGGCGATCCTTGCCGTAGCTGGCCAAGTCCTGTGCAACGAGCACGATTTCCTTTGCCTGCAGCTCGTCGACTTCGCGCAGGATGCTGGTCACATCACGACTGCGCTGCGGGCCACGGAATGACGGAATCGCACAGAACCCGCAATTGCGGTCGCAACCCTCGGCGATCTTCACGTATGCCCACGGCGTGCGCGACGCAGGACGAGGAAGGTTCAGCAGGTCGAACGATGGCACCGGCTGTGCGGTGACGGCGATTCCGGGCTTCTTGCCCAACGTGACTGCAGTGGCAGATGCTGCAACGCCAGTTTCGATCGCCACGCCGAATCCTGCGATCTGATCGGCTTCCGGCAAGTTGGCGCGAAGTTCGTCACCGTACCGCTCCGCCATGCAACCAGTCACCACCAGGCGAGCGCCCTTCTTGCGACGCTCACTCAACGCCAGGATGGTGTCGATGCTTTCCTTTCTCGCCTCTTCGATGAACGTGCACGTGTTCACCACCACGACATCGGCTTCGGATTCGTCGTCGGTAGCAGAAAGACCCTGCGCCAACAAGGTTCCCACCAGCTTTTCGGAGTCGACTTCGTTCTTCGGACATCCCAACGTTTCGACGTAAAAGCGCGATGTCACGCGTTCAGGCTACGAGAGCGTTCAGCGGTGGAGCGCCAACCCAGCACTCGCCCACGGAACGACCACGACATCGCCGAGACCCGAACGGGTGATGTAGGCGGTTCGCAGTCCCGGCCCACCAAAGCAGATGTTGGTGGTCATCACGTCGCCCGATTCCACGAATCGCACCACCTCGCCAGCAGGACTCAACACCGTTACTCCACCCACCGGCGCAATCGTGGCCACGCATACGTTGCCGTCGCCATCTACCGCGAGAGAATCGAGGTACACCAACTTGGGTGAAGCCCACAGCAAGTGGTGCGTGTCGAACGGTGTTACCGGGGCTACGACGCCGGGCTCCACGATGTCGCGCACCCACACACGCGCGGCATGGGTTTCGGCGTAGTACAACTTGGTGCCGTCGGGCGACAGCCCGATGCCGTTAGCGGCTTCCACCGGGAACACCACTTCGTTGATGTGCGAGCCGTCGAGTTTGGCATAGTAGATGGAGGTGCGGTCACCACTTCGTTCGTGTCGAACGCCGTGGTCGGTGAAGTAGAAACCGCCCTTGCCGTCGAGCACCAGGTCGTTGGGGCCGCGCAAAGCATGTCCCTCACAGGAGTCGTACAGGCGAGTAATCACTCCGGTCTTCGGATCGACTCGCTCGATGCGTCCACCGGTGTAGCGAGCTGGGTCGAACGGCCCGGGCAACATCAAGCCGCCCAGATCGATGGGCGTGAACGATCCTCCGTTGTTGCACACGATGAGCGAGCCATCGGCACACTCGGCCAACCCGTTGGGACCCCCAGGCACGTCGGCAACGAGGTTTGTGCTGCCATCGGGACTGATTCGTGTGATGCGCTCACCGAACATCTCGACGACGAGCACCGAGCCATCGTCACACCACACTGGACCTTCGGGAAACTTCACGCCTGCGCCAATGGTTTGCATGCTCGAACAGTAGCCGCGCGAGGCGAGCTGATGCTCAGCGACGTGGGTCGCGGTCGCGCCACATGTCAGGAGCCTTGGATTTTTTCCCACTCCTCGAGCGTCATGAGCACTTCACGGGGCTTCGACCCTTCGCTTGGGCCAACGATGCCACGCTGCTCCAACAAGTCCATCAATCGACCGGCTCGTGCAAAGCCCACTTTCAGCTTGCGCTGCAGCATCGACGTGGACCCCAACTGCGTACGCACGATGAGATCGATGGCGTGCTTCAGCAACTCGTCGTCGTCCTCGTCTCCGGTACTGCCGCCCGGGATCTCGCCTGCCCCGGCGCCCGTGCCGCCACCTTCAATGCCCGAAACATAGGAAACCTCGGGGGCTTGACGCTTCCAGTGCGCCGTGATGTTGCGCACTTCGCTCTCGCCCACCCAGGCCGACTGCACGCGCTGGGCCACGCTGGTGTTGCCCGGCAACATCAACAAGTCGCCTTTGCCCACCAGCTTTTCTGCACCGGGCTGATCCAAAATGACTCGGCTATCGGTGAGGCTCGAGACCGCAAAGGCCATTCGTGCCGGAATGTTGGCCTTGATCACACCCGTGATCACGTTCACGCTCGGACGTTGCGTGGCGACGATCAAGTGAATACCCACCGCACGGGCTTTCTGTGCAATACGCGTGATGCACTCTTCCACGTCGCGTGCGGCCACCATCATGAGATCGTTCAACTCGTCGACCACCACCACGATGAACGGCATGCGATCGAACTTTTTGGTGGCAACTGCGGCAGTGTCGTCACCCGAGTTCAGTTCGCCGCGGTCGTACGCAGCGTTGTAGCCGCTGATGTCACGGAATCCGGCTTCGACCAACACGTCGTAACGACGCTCCATTTCCTTTACTGCCCAGCCGAGCGCATTGGCGGCTTTCTTCGGTGCGGTGACCGGTTGCGTCAAGAGGTGTGGCAATCCTGCGTACTGTCCCATCTCCACCTGCTTGGGGTCGATGAGGATCAGTTTCACTTGCTCAGGTGTGGTGCGCATGAGGATGGAAGTGATGATGCAGTTGAGCACGCTCGACTTTCCTGCACCCGTGGCGCCAGCGATGAGCAAGTGCGGTGTGGTGGAGATGTTCAGGAATACCGGGCGACCAGCGATGTCCTTGCCGACGCCAACTTCCAGCGGATGCAACGCCGACTTTGCCTCGGGCGCGGTGAGTAGGTCGCCGAGCGACACCAGGTCGCGCGCATCGTTGGGAACTTCGATGCCGATTGCCGAGCGTCCAGGGATCGGCGCCAGGATTCGAACGTCAACGGCCGCCATCGCATAGGCGATGTCCTTGGACAGCGACGTGAGTCGCGCAACCTTGACGCCTTCGCCGAGTTCCAGTTCGTATCGCGTGACCGTGGGGCCGCGAGTGAAGCCCACCAACTTGGTGTCCACACCGTGCGACGACAGTGCCGCAACGAGGGCGTCGCCACGCTCGGCAACGGCGTCTTCGTTGGCTCGCCTGTTGCTGGTGAGTGCCAACATGTCGAGCGGCGGCAAGTTCCACGACGACGGTTGCGCGCCGGGACCAAGCGGCATCTGCTGCTGTTCGGCACGGCCGGGCTTGCCCGCTGAGCCGGGTTTACTTGACGAACTGGGCTTGGTTGACGACGGTGCAGCAGCCGGTTCGGGTGCAGGCGGCACGATGCGCAGGCGGCGCTTGCGAGGTTTGCGCTCGGGCTCTCCCTCAGCCTCAGAACCAGCGTCTTCGGAGTCGAAATCGCCATCGGTTCGGTGGTCGTACAGCTCGCCCCGCGCGGCGGCTTCGTGTTCGCGACGAGCAGCGTCGAGGTCGTCGATTCCTGCGACTACACCACCGTCGCGTTCGGCGTCATACGGTTCGTCGCTCGAACCGCCGTCGCGGTAGCGACGTGCGGCGTCATCCAACTTCTTGAAGAGTCCCACGATCCAACGGGCGAGATCCGGCAACGACTTGGCCGTGGCCAACATCAATCCCAACACGATGGTGGGCGCGAGGATTACCACCGCTCCCACTGGTGACAGCGACGACTCGAGCGGTTCGCCAACCAACCAGCCGAGCCATCCGCCAGCACCTTCGAGTGCACCGAGGGAAATTTCCAGATCGTTTGCCGCCAAGAACACGTGCATGACACCGAGCAGCGCCACCGACACCACCAACCATCCAAAAGTGAGCCGTATGCGATGCTCGATGCTCACCCGCTTGAGCAGCGCCACACCAAGCCCGAGGCAGACCAACGGCAACACGTACCGACCCAACCCCACCGTCCAGCGCAGCGAGGTGTCGAGCCCTCGGCCGACTGGGCCGACCACGCTCACATAGACCGACAGTGACAACAGTACGCCCAGCACCATGAAGAACATGCCCATGAGTTCGCCGGCGCGCTCGGCGAGGATGGGTTTCAGCACAGGCTCGCTTTGCACCACGCGGAACTTCACCGAGGGGTCGCCCTCGTCGTGGGTGCGAACATGGTGACCCGATGCATCACTCGATGAGGTTCGCGCACGCTGCGAACCGCGTAGGGTGCGCGCGCCATTGGCACGCTTTTGGGGCTTGGAAGCCATAGAAACAAAGTACCCGTGGGGTGCGTGATGCTGGTGGACTCAAGCCCGACGGCTATGTGCGGTGCTTCCGACGACGTGCAACCACCAGCAGCAATGCGGTGAGCGCGGAGCCGAGCACGACGCCAAGTGCGATGAGGGCGATAGCCACCGACGTCTCGTCTCGCGGTCCGATTGCAGCAACGAGGACGGGGTCGATGGTGGTGTCCGTTACTGCTGCGTTCGACGAGGTTGGCTGTGATTCGACGACCTCAACGGCCAGGTTCAACGAACGCACCTCGCCGGTAGCCGTGACTCCATTGACTTGTGTCGTGTGCTCACCGATCGGGATGTCAGGCGAAATCTGCAAACTCTCCTCGAACGTTCCATCATCACGGACGCGCACCACACCGAGGCGTCGGGGTTCGGAAAACAGCCAGGCGACGGCATCGGAGTTCGGTTTGAATCCCTCGCCGGTCACGGTGATGAAATTCAGATGTTGCACCACGATGGCTCCGTTGGTGTTTACCTTGGTGAGCTCGCCAGCTGAGTCCGTGGAGCTCACGGACACCCTGAAACCGTCCGTGTCCTGCAGCTGAACGACCTGTTCGTTGATGGTCACGATGTCGAGCGTCTTCTCCGCCCCGGTTTGAATGACCACCGGGTTCTCCGGCTCGGGATTTGGCAACTGACTGTTCACAAAGATGGGGACGGAGAGATCGATGACGTTTGATTGCTGCCGGGCAACTGCTCTCAGCACCTCCTCCGACGACACACTCTCGGTGAGTGGCAACGTTGTGGCTGGAGCCCCGGAGTCGACCGTTCCGGTGGAGTTCACGGGTGAAACCGTTGTCGTGGTTGCGAGGACCGTCACCACGACTCGCGGAACGACGGACGTTGTCGCAGGAAGCGTTGACGTGGGGCGTGGGATTGACGTCGTTGTCATGCGCGTCGTCGTTGTCGTAACGGCGCGCGCCGTAGTAGTCGTTGCACGAAGTGTGGTGGTGACGACGATTGGGCGAATCGTGGTGGACGTCGGCCGAACCGTCGGGGTGGTGCTTCTACGCAGAGTGGTCGTGGTTGCCCGAGGCCGAAGGGTGGTGGCAACTGCAACGGTTGCGGTTGTCGTCGGCGCCACGGTGGTCGTGGTCGTGGTGGTTGTCGTGGTGGTTGTCGTCGTGGATGTCGTTGACGTACTGCCGCCTCCACTCGATGCGGCCGCCACCGTCACCGTCACCGACTGTGGCGACCCCGTCAACGTCGTTTGCGCGTTCCCTGCCGTATCGAAGATCTCGAAGCTTCCGGCTGAGCCCAAACTGGAGGTCACCGCAACTCCGTCGGCAGCCGCGGTGGATACGGCGTTGACGGTGCACACCGACTGACTCGATTGGACTATCGAGGAGATTGCGGAGATCGCGGTGAACGTGAAATCAACGCCACTGACGGTCGACAACGTGGAGCACGTAATGTTCTCGTTGCCGGTGACGGTGAACGCAATGTTCGTGGACGTCGATGTTGCTGATACCGAAGCGAGAGTCGCGACGGGTGCCGTGGTATCGATCGTGATCGAGAGCGCGCTCGAGGTCGATGACACATTTCCTGCTCCGTCCGCATGGGATGCCGAAATGCTCCAGATGCCGTTTGCCAAGCTGCCGAGCTGACAGGTTCCACCCGAAGTACTGCCAACCATGGTGCAGGTGACGTTGCTCGATCCCGCTTTTGTGGCCGTCACCGTGAGGGTTCCGCCATTCTCGGCGGCCACCACCGAGATGTTCGGTGAAGCTACCGACGTCAGATTGTCACTGTTGGAACTCCCGGCATCGGATCCGTCTGTGAGATCGGGTGTACCGGGCTGCGAGGGGGGCGTGGAATCCGAACCCGGCCCGGAGCCAGGGCTCTGTGCCTCGGTCATGTAGAACCGGGGATTGGAATAGTCGCCCACGAAGTATCGATTGCCTGCGTGATCGTGCGCAATGTACGTCGCATTAGCGGTGCCCGGCTCGTTGATCGAACAAAGGGTGCCGGAGCCGGCACACGAACCACTTCCGTTGCCATTGAAGATGATGGAAGAGTCGACGCCTGATCGAAGTTTCCACACCTTGTAGCCGGACGCATATTGGATGCGATACAAGTACGTTCCGTCGGTGGCGATGCCATGATCGTCACTCGGGAAGGATTCGATGTCGAGCAAGGTGATGTCCTCCGACCACGCCAAGGTCGCCGCCGATCCAGTGCCACTGACCGTGTACAGACGAAGCGTGCTGGAGTAGCTCGAGCCCGACCCGGTCGGCGCAGAAACCTTTCCGAATCTTCCGTCGGGAAAGTCGATCAAGCTTCCCGTTAGCCAAACTTGTCCGGTCGGTAGTGGCTTGCCGGCCGGCACCGTCACCGTGCTGGCGGTGCGAGTCGTGACATCGATGCACTTTAGAACGTCGGATGCATCGAGCACGAAGATGCAACCCGACGAGTAGGCCATTGCCGTTGTTTCGCGCAGTGATGGAGAATTGGTGATTGTCCACGATGTCGCCGTGGCGGTGGTGGTTCCATTCGGATTTGGGGTGATCGACGAGATGGGAATCTCCCACATCTTCGTGTAGTCGTTCGACGTTCGGAAGAACACCTTCGTACCGTCACTCGTGATACCCCGAATGCCACCTATCGGTCCGGTGAGGTTGACGAGGGTCTCGGTATTGAGACCAATGAGCCGCGCAGCCGCCGGCACCGTGGCCGTTGCGTTGTTGGTCACCGAGGTTGCCGAGAGCGTTGCAGCGTCGTTGCCGGTCGAGTCCTGAATTGCATTTGCGTCGTTTCCGGCGGTCGGATCCGTATATGCCACGGTGACGGTTTGACCCGAATAGATGGTTTCCCTCAGCGTCAACACCACGGTGCTTCCGCTCACTGCAACGGCGGTGACAGTGTTGGGTATGTTGACGTTCTTCACGACGAACGCCGCAGGCGAGGCCGTCGTTGCATCCAACGATTCGCTGTACGTCATCGTGAGTTGGGTTCCCGCCGCATTCACGGAAGCGGACTGAAAGGTCGGTGCCGTGGTGTCGTTGAAGATGGCGTACAACGTCACATCTGCGGCGGTCTGATACGAGCCACCGGCAGCATAGGAAGTTCCACTTGCGTCCGTAGCGGTATTCCAACCAGAGAATCCCCTGCCGGTTCGCACCAAACTCCCGGAGTTTGCTGCAACGGTTGCCGCCGTACCAGCACTCGTGAAACTCGTCGTCGTGTAGGTGCCAGATGCCGGCGCGGAACCGCTCGTCGCATCGTTGGAGTCGTACGTGATGGTGAACTCACGCTCCGCGTCGTAGTTAGCTGCGATCTCCGCACTCGTGAGCACTCGGGAGTACAACGCAACCGACCGGATGATGCCACCGAAGTCGTCGTCGGCGACCCAGTTGCTCTTGCCGATGTAGTTGGAACTCCGAGTGACGTTGTTGGGTAGCCCCTTGGCGGCACCCGCCGTCCACGTCGTCGTCTGAGCGGATCCGTTTCTGTAGATCTGACAGTTTCCGGATGCGTCGAGGGTCACGGCGTAGTTCGCAAACTCATTCGCGACGATGCCATTCTCGAATCGGCAAAGGCCCTGGCTCGTTGTTCCACGGTAAATCTCGAACACGAGGTGACCGGTGCTCCCCTCTCGGGCAAACAGGATGTTGTTGCTCGCATCGCCGTTACCAAAGTCGATGATGCGTTCCCACACGTTCACCGTTCCAAAGTTCACCGTGGCTTGCACCGTGATGCCGGAGGAAAAATCCGCGAGGCCACCCGAACCCAACGTGAAGTACTTCGTCTTCGTCGTCGGAGTATCGAGCGTGAAACCCTTGGGTCGCGACGACGTCGGCGTACTGAGCGTCGGCGACCCAACGATGGTCGCGTTACGGCCATTACCGGAAAGGTCCGCCCAGGAAGTCCCCGATCCCCCGTATGACGATGCACGTGCCGCGTCGAACTTGAAAACCGTCGCCAGGGTGCGAACGGGCATATCGATGTAAATTTCGAGATTGAAACCCGAACGAGCTCCCGCCGTTGGGCCGGTGAAGGTCCAGTCCGGGTGCACCAAACCGTCGCTGCTGTTGCTGAGGGTGTTCGTTCCAAATCCGATGTCGGGTGTGGTGTTTGCCGACTCGGTGAAGTGACGATTCCACGCAAAAATGGTCTTTCGTTTGGCTGCGGTGACCGAGAGACGGTGGAGCTGGAATGATCCGTAGATCGAATTCCCGCTTGGTGCGTCGGCATCGTCAAACAAGGAGCCCGAATTCTGCGAGGTGGACGTCGTAAGGCCGGCGCCAACTGCGGCACTGTAGTTCCAGGGCCAGATTTCGACCCTTCCGGTGAATCCGGAGCCGTTCTCCACGTCCGCCACATTGGACTCGACCGCAAGGTCAGAGATGTCACCATGAATCTCGAATTGATTCGCAGCAACTCCGCCGGTAGTCGGCACCCTCAGCCTCGCGACGGTGTCATAGGACTCGCTACCGGTGGCTGACGAGGAGAGTGTCTTGGCAAAGTTGGCATCGACGTAGTTGGCATTACCTTCGTAGGTTGCCTCCATCCGATAGCGAACACGGGTGAACGCCGTGCCAGAATAGGTCGCGGCAGCATCCGAGCCGCCGAGGCCGAATCCCGATGCATAGACGATTTCACCACTCCCGTTTCGCTGGCCCGCATCGACGTCGTAGATCTTCTGCCAGTGGTAACCGTATGCGCCGAGTCCTCCGCCATATCCTGCTGCGATGCGCACGTAGTACGACGTATTCGGCGACAGTCCGGTGATGGTGTAGGAGGTTGCACTTGACGAAACATTGTTGGAGGCGACGGTCCAACTAGAACCATTCGTGGAGGTCTCCACCTGGTACTTGGTGACTGCAGTCGAGTACACCGCCGGTGCACTGAAGTTGACCACCAGCGACGTGGGGTGCGCGGTTATCGAAGAAATGATTGGCGCGCTCGGGACCGGCGTGTATCGAATGATGACAATTCCCGAACCTCCGTCGCCACCACTGCCTTGAGTCCCGGGTGAATCGCAGTACCCCGAACCGCCACCGCCACCGCCACGGGAGTTGGTGCCGTCCACACCATCGGTCGCAACACAGCCCAACCCTGCGGAGTAGGTCGCCGTTCCACCGGCACCACCGCCGCCGGTGCCGCCGGCCCCACCTGGCTGGGGAGTACTACTCGGTGTACCCGAAGCACCTCCACCACCGCCACCGCCACCCGCATACAACACCGAGCTCCCAGAGATCGTCGATGCCTTTCCACTTCCGCCCACTCCACCCGAGCCACTGCTGCCGGAGTCCGTCGCGTTGCCACCGGCGCCGCCGGCGCCGCCGCCACCACCACCGCACCAATCGTTGTCACCACAGGAGGATGCTTCCAGACCGGAGCCGCCCGAATTGTTGAATGCGGTGGCACCCGCGCCACTACCCGTCCCCGAGGCACCGCCCGCAGCGGAGGACACGCCATGTCTGTTTCCTGCGCTACCACCGTTTGCCGTTACTCCAGTACCCGACCGTTTGAAGAACGATTCCGTGCCGGCATTTCCCGATTCCTGAACCGACGATCGAGCGCCGGCACCACCGCCACCGACCTTCACGTCATACTCCTGGCTCGGCGTTACTGCGTAGTCGGACGACTCCACGTATCCACCAGCTCCGCCTCCGCCTGCGCCACGACTTCCACCACCGCCACCACCGCCGACAACCAACAATTGAATGCTGCTAACCGCAGCCGGTACGGTCCAGGTACCAACCCACGTTGCCGATGAATCGAACTGCACGATGCAGTCACCACTCGAGTTGTCACGTGCGACCGACACCGATACAGATCCAGTCGACGTGGTGTAGGTCTGCGCACATGGTGCCGTGCCGGCACTTGCCGCACTGGCGGGGCTCAGTGACAGGTTGCGGTCGGGAAAGACGACCGCGACGGCGACGAGCGTCGCCAAGGCCGTGGCAACTCGAACTGCTTTTGACCTGGCCCGCATGATGAAGTGCCGCCCTCCGCGGCCTTCAGCGTAGGACTAATTTCCCAAGGTGTTCAACCCGAGGTATTAGCTTCCACGCGGATTCTCTCGGTCTCTCAATGGATTCGAGCCCACCGCGATTGCTCGCCGGCGCCGAGCGAGCATGAGACCAGCGATCAAGCCGATTCCCATACCGACGATGAGCACCAGGAACATGACAGCGCTCCACGTCGACGTCGACTCTCGTGGGCCGCTCGCTGCAACGATCACAGGGTCGATGGTGGTGTCGGTGACCACCGGTGCTCGCTCGCGGACCTCCACAGCAAGGTTGAGCGAACGCACGTCTCCCGATGGCGTCAGCCCGTTCACCTGGGTGGTGTGATCGCCGACCGGAATATCCGCGCCAATTTGGAGACTTTTCTCGAAAGATCCATCCGCGCTGACACGAACCACTCCTAAACGTCGTGGCTCGGAGAACAGCCATGCCACAGCATCGGAATTCGGCTTGAAACCCTCACCCGTCACTGTGATGAAGTTCTGGTGTTGCACCACGATGGCGCCACGCGTGTTGACCTGCGCAAGATTGCCGTCGGAATCCGTTGCACTGACCGACAAGCGGAACCCCGTCGAGTCTTGAAGCTGGACAAGCTGTTCATTGATGGTGATGACGTCGAGTTGTCGATCATCACTGGTTTGAATCACCAGAGGATCCTCTGGGAGGGCTTTTGGAAGCTGACTGTCAACGTAGATAGGTATCGAAAGGTCCTGAACGTTGGACTCTCTACTCGCCACTGCGCTCTGAATTTCCTGTGAGGTAACTTGCTGCACCAAAGGCAACGTCGTCGCCGGTGCCTGAGCCACGGTGGTCGGCGCCGACTCCACAACGATGCGAACCGCCACGGTGGTGGAGGTCGTGGATGGGGCAGATGTTGATGGTGCGAACGTCGTTGCTGATATCGGACGCAATGTGGTGGACGGGGACGAAGTCGACACCACGAGTGGACGCACCGTCGTCGTTGTTGCACGTAGTGTCGGTGTAGTCACGCGAGCAGTCGTTGTAGTCGTACGAATGGTCGTAGTCGTCGTCACCACTATTGGGCGCAGGGTCGTAGTCGTCGTAGAAAAGCTCGGTCGAATCGTCGTGGTGGTAACGATTCCGCGAGGCAGAGTTGTCGCCACTCGCGGCACTGATGTCGTGGTGGTCGTCCGTCGTGACCGAAGCGTTGTTCCGGTCACCGACGGGACTGTCGTAACCGGAGCCAATGTCGTCGTGGTGGTTGAAGTAGATGTCGTGGTGGATGTAGACGTGGTGCTGGCAGTGCCACCGCCAGCACCGGCCGGCGCGGGAACGGTGACCGTGATCGACTGCGGCGAGCCGGCCAGCACTGTCCTTGCGTTGCCAGCGGTGTCGGCAACGGAGAAGGTGCCCGATGCCGTGAGCGTTGACGTCACCGCTCCCCCGCCCGCCGTCGCAGTTGAAGTCGCATTCACCGTGCAGACGGTGCTGCTCGTCTGCACGATCGACGAAATCGCCGACAATCCAGCTGTCAGCACGAAGTCAGTCCCGCTGATCGCGGTCGCAGTCGTCGACAGTGTTGCGCAGTCAAGACCCTCGCTCCCGGTGACGGTGTAGCTGAGCGACGCAACCGTCGAGGTGGCGGCTGAAGTCGCGAGCGTCACCGTTGTCGGCGCAGTGCGGTCAATGGTGATCGACAGCGATGACGACTCCTCGCCGACATTCCCGGCGGCGTCCGACTGGAACGACACGATCGTCCACGTGCCCTCAGCGAGTGTGCCGAGTGTGCACACCCCAGCCACCAGGGTGCACGTCACATTCGACGAACCGACCTTGGTCGCCTTCACTGTTCCGGTTGCGCCGACTTCAAGCGCCGTCACCGACACGTTGATCGTGGGAGTGTTGTCGGTGGTGATGTTGTCTACCGACGAAGCACCCGTGTCGCTCGACGTGTCAAGATTTGGCTCACCAATTGCTGCAGGCGCAGTCGTGTCGATCACAATCGCCTTGGCGCCTGCAACGTTGTTGGCACCCAACGGAACCGTCGTCGCCGTCATCGCATTGCCCGCCGTGTCGGCGACAGTGCCGATAGTGAAACTAGCGACGTTCAAATCAGCCGAGTTGTGTCCCGCCATGACCGTATACGTGCCGGTCAGAGAGGTGCCCGCCGACGCTGCAGTGAGAGTCACCATCGCACCCGTGTCGAGTGTGACGGTAATCGTGTTACCAGACTGAACGCTCTCGCTCGCGGTCGCAGTGATGTTCACAGACTGCGTCGCTCGATATGAACCATTAGAGGTAGTCGAACTAAAGGATGTAACGGTTGGCGCAGTCGTATCTCGAGTCACCGTCACCGTCGAAGTCACTGCTGAGAGTGGCCCGGTGTTCGTGTTGACCCCATCTGCCCGTGTCGCACCGTTCGCCTTGAATCTTGGGATCACCGTTCCTTCCGCAGAACCGGCGAAACACGAGGATGCCGTCAAGGTGTAGACCGTCGACGACACAGCGGTCACGGAGTACGTACACGACGACCCCGAGCCCGCATCTTCGAAGTCGGCGCTCGCAACACCGGAAACTGCAACACCAAATGTCACCGTGAACGTATAGGGGCCACCACTCGAGATACGAGTCGTCTCGGTCGAGAACTCCGGTGAGAGCACATCTACTACTCCAGTAACCGTGGCAGTTGCAGACGACGAACCGCTAAAGCTTCCCGAATACTCCACGAGATACGGCTTTTGGCCACTTGACTTGACTCCCCAGTCATTCCAACACGTCGCGCCGTTCCATTTCTCCAAGGCGAACTGCTCGTTGCCGCCCCAGTTATTCGGCTCTCCCATGCTTCGACCAGCTGTCAGTGTGTACGGGCTGGAATTGCCGTTGCACCAGTTTTCATAGCGAGATGTCGAGGCGTTTCCCGCGGTTCGAGCCTGTGTGGATCCATCAGAGTCGTTTATCCAAAGCCCCGACGACGTCGCTCCTCTCCAGAATTCTTTACACTTCTCGCTTGCTGGGCCGCTTACCCAGTACCACTTGCCCTCTGCGGCCGCCTGGTTGGCGAAATTGCTCCAGCCGGCAGTTCCGTTGCAGCGAGCATTCAACACCTCGTAGTCGTCGGTGGCCCCGATCCAGATGTCGTTGTAGGGGAAGTTCTCGTAGATGAATTTCTGCTCCTGCGCCGTCGTAATCGTCGCCAGATACCCGGTCACCCCGTACAGAGTCTTTGTCTCTGCAAGATGGAACGCGCTTTGGCTGGTATCTGCGGTGTGCCACGCATAGACCGAAGTTGAGAAATACTCGTAGTAGTTGCCATTGATTGGGTTGTAATAGGTATCCGCACGATCGACCGATGCAGTGACTCGCATGACGACGTTGCCCGTCGAGCCTCCCGTTGACACGGTCATCGCCGCAAGTGCAGCATTCGCATTTGCCTGAGTGCCCGTGAAGGTGATCTGCGTCTTGTTGCCAGAAAGGGTGTAGCCACTGCCGGCCGTCAGTCCTGTTGTAACTGGCAACGCAAATGATGTACCGCTTGGTGGATCCACGAAGCCAATCGACACAGAGAGTGTTGCGGATGCATCGAAGTTTGAAATCACGAAGTTGCCAGGGTCTTGACCAGAAGTGTTGCTCGCGAAGGTTGGTGCCGATGGTGCGGTGACTACGGGACCGGCGGCTTTCGTGACCGTCAGCGTGGTGGTCGTGCTCACCGCGGAGGTAGTGACAATGATCGTGATGGTGTTTGAACCGTCTACCAAGTTCACTGATCTTCCACTTCCCGACGAGGTTGACGTGCCGTTTACGGTGATAGTGGCGCTACCGCTCGAGGCTGTTGGCGTAACCGTAATAGTTGAATCGCTTGATGAAGCATTCGACGAGTACGTAAAGGTGCCGGCCGAAAACGTTGGGCTCAAGGTCCCAACTGAGACTGCAAGATTGGAGAGCCGAGTATCCGGAACAACTCCGGTTGCCGTTCCATTAGCCGTAGTTGAACCAACGTTGTTGGTCTTGGTCACTGTGACTCTCACATAGTTGGAAACATCGCTCGTAGTCAACTCATAGGTGGAACCGGTCGCTCCGGAAATGGCTGACCATGTCGAGTTGTTCGCTGATCGCTGCCACTGGTATGTCGTACCCGTAATCGCTGATCCACCATCCGCCCACGAGCCTTCAGCGACTGTCAAGGTCGATCCGAGCGCCACCGTCCCAGTGTGGCCGGTACCTCCCGAATTTGATGGCGCAGTGGCTGCTGCAAGGATCGTGAAGCTGCGAGACACGGTTTGGGCCGTCGCATAACTGCCAGTGGCGGCACTGTCTGCATTGATTGTGCAAAGCCCCGTCTGGCTTGCGAGCACGGTGACTGTGGCAGTAGACGTACCTGCTGATGTGGTGGAAGCACCCACCGTGCATTTTGCCGTGGTCGACGATGTGAAGTTGACGGCTCCACTAGAAGTAGCACTCGCACTAATTGAGAACGTTTGATTTGAGCCGGACGAAATTCGATCCGAAAGCGCTCCAAAGGTGATGGTGTTGGTATCACCGACCACTGTGGCTGGGTCAATGTACATATTCGCACCAAGGGCTTTTCCACCCGTGTAGTCGAAGGATCCGTTGACGAATCTGAATCGATAAACACCATCGCTCGGGATGTCGCCACTCGCTGTCGTCCAAGCCTGAGTTACTCCTCGGCTATAAAGCAGTAGTGAGTGATCAGCTGATGTCCCGTATCCGTATGTCGCAGCGGCGCCACCACCCACTCGCACGAGAAAGGCGTAGACCTCGTAGTCGTCTCCGCCTTCTGCTGCGGCCCACGACACGGACACGGATTGGCCGCTCGTCGCCGAGAACGGCGCTGTGTAAACCTCTGGTCCGAAAACCGATCCGTATGCGGTAACTGACGAGCCGCCGTAGCTACAGGTGTTGTTGTGCGCTGAGACACTTCCGGATGACGTCAGTCGGAGCACACCTGTCTTCGTAACGCTGTTTCCGTCGGTGTAGCTGACGCCAGTCGTACGGGTCGCATTGCTCAGTGTTGCCCCACTTACTTCCTTGCTGGCTCGCAGCGTCGCTGAAGAAGTCTCATTTCGGTTTGAAACATATGAATAGGCCAAACCGTTACTATCCGTGCCCGAGTACGTGTACGGACCAACGCCCTGCTTGGTCAATGGTTGACATTGTGACCGAGTTGCGAGTGAACCAAGTGAAACTTTTGCTGCGGTTGTGGCTTCGAAAGTGAGCGTTGCCGAGGGTGTTGCCGATGCCGAGGCCGTTGAATAGTCGCCTTGTCCGACGGCAGTGACAGCAGCGACCTTGACCGTGTAGGCAGTGCCATTCGTCAGCCCGGTGATCACCGCACTCGCGGCAGTCGACGTCCCGTCGCTGAACGTCGTGCAGCTACCCCCATTGCAATACTGAACGACGTAGTCACTGATATCCGATCCTCCGTTGTTCGCCGGTGCAGTCCAACTGGCAGAAATCTGACGTGCGCCAGCCAAAACACGCACCGTTGTGGGCGCTCCGGGAAGAGCCCCTGCCGTAACGGTCACGGAGCTCGATGCACTTCCGGTACCTGCAGAATTCACTGCTGAAACGCGGAAACTGTAGGAGGTCCCATTCGTCAGGCCAGTGACAGTCGCGGAGGTCGAGATCGAGGTTCCGTCGGCAAACGTTGTCCAGGAACCACCACTCGGTTGGTATTCAACGACATAGTCGGTGATCGACGAACCGCCGTTACTCACCGGAGCAGTCCAGGTAAGTGCGACTTGCGTGGCAGCGCCGGTTCCTGCCAGTCCCGTCGGCGCCCCGGGGCTCGAAGCTGATGGTGTCGCCGTGGCCGTACTTGACGTAGTGCCAGTGCCAGCAGCGCTCGTCGCAGCGACACGGAAGTTGTAGGAGGTCCCGTTGGTGAGGCCGGTGACAGTTGCCGACGTGGAAGTAGAAGTACCGTCGGAGAACGTCGTCCAGGAACCACCACTCGGTTGGTATTCAACGACATAGTCGGTGATGGCGGCAGCGCCGCTGCTCGCAGGCGCAGTCCATGACAAGGACACCTGGGCGTTTCCGGCAGTTGCCACCAAGCTTGTTGGTGCGTCGGGCTTCGCGGGTGCGTAGCTGACGATGACGATTCCCGATCCACCAGCGCCGCCGGACGCTGAAATTCGGCAGTTCGACTCATTGAATGACACATCAGCATTGCCATTCCAGAAGCCACCGCCACCACCGCCACCGCCAGAGTTGGCCGTTCCGTTCTGTCCTGCAGTGGCTCCAAAGAGTCCCGCCCCTGCGCAGCTGTTCGAAGACGTCGTTCCGCCACTGCCACCACCATCGGTACCGCTACCACCTGGCGACCCGGAACCCGAAGTTGGGTCACCCCACCGCTTGATCCACCGCCGCCACCGCCGTAGGCACGACTTGAACCCGAGATGCTTGAGGAAATCCCAGCGCCTCCACCTCCCGCCGCATTGTTGTCACTCGCGTCACCATCTTGCCCAACACCACCAGCGCCAGCACCACCACCGCCACACCAACCAAACGTGCATGCATTACTTCCGACACCACCAAGATTTCTCGACGTCGGGCTACTCGTGCTCAGACCGTTGCGGCCACCGCTAGGCGTGAGGCTTCGGGTTCCCCCTTCGCCGCCGTCCGCGTAGCCGATTGTGGTCGCGCCCTGCTTGAAATTGGACTGGCCACCAGTCGAACCGTCTCCTCCAGCCGTACCGCCAGCACCCCCGGCTCCGACCGTAACGGTGTATTGGGTTGCCGCCGTGATGGTGATGGTTTCATTCGACACTCCTCCACCACCGCCGCCGCCTGCGTGACGAGAACCGCCGCCACCTCCACCTCCCACAACGAGCAACTCGACGCTGGTGATTCCCGTTGGCGACGTCCAATCGATCGCCGCACTCGTACTCGTGAACTGGACAACACACTTTCCACCCGTGTACGTGACCGTTACTCCGGCATCGGAGGAGACGGTCTGCTCACATGGCGACGATCCGGTTGTCGCCGCAATAACGGACCCAAGCGAGAAATTACGATCGGGGAACACTACGGCGACGGAGACGAGCACCATCAACGCCGAGACGACGCGCACCGACCTCAAGACAGCCCCATTCACGAAATGGAACACCTCCGCAGTTCCCAGTGTAGGACTTAAGTTTCTTTACTGGCAATTCGAATTCGGTCTACACAGACCAACTGTTGGATGATCGCGAGCACCCTCGCCGGTGGCTCACCTCGTATTGACTATCTCACCGGTTATGTCATGACTCGCGCTCGAATACCCGCCCGAAACGGCCACCTCGTGAGGTGCCGTGTGGCGACGCAAGGAACGGTCGGCTAGTCGCAGGGCCTCTACATCACGTCGCTTCAACCGCATGCCGTTGACCACGAAGAGCGCTCCGCCAATCAACAACTTCGCCAGCAACACGTAGGCCGACGAATTGTCGACATCCATAGAGTCCTGCACTGGCACTGCAATCATCGCATCAACGGGGTCGCTCGTGGCCAGAAACGCCGACTATTTCATAGGCTGAATGCGCATGCCGCCACGAAAACGACGCCCGCGTACGACTCCCGACTTTGCGGCAATCGAGGAGTTGACGGCCAATCTGCTTGCCGAGCACGGAGAGAGCGGTTTGCGAATCGAGGAGTTGCAGCGAGCAACCGGCGTATCGAAGAGCTCGCTCTACGGCAAGTACGGCGGTCGTGACGGCTTGGTAGCCGCAGGACTGATGGTGCTCTACGAGCGCCACTACCGGGAGACGATCGGAGTCATCGACGAAATCGTTCGAACATCGAAGTCTCGCGAGGAGTTGATCGAACGATTTCGCCAACTCACCGTCTACGTCGCCGACCTGAAGCGCACCACGGAGCGTTTGCACCGTGCCGCAGTACTCGCCGGAACGATTGCGCGGCCCGAGTTGCGAGCGAAGGTGACGACCCTGCAGAGCGAGATGATGAGCGACCTCGCCCGCAGCATCGACCTGGCCCGAGTTCGCGGGTTTGCGAAGCAGAACTATCCATCGCGCGTGCTGGCGAACTTCATCTCCGCACTCACGTTCGGACGAATCATCGTCGCATTCGACAACGAGCTACCCGCCGACGAGGTTCAACAGTGGACCGCGGCCTCGATGGAGATGCTCGGGACTCTCTTTTTCGCCGACTCCGACTGAAGTACGTCAGCGCGCGGCTGCGCGTGCCGCGACGAGATTCGCCATCACCGTTGCAGCACGTTAGGCCAATCCA